>Ga0208130_1000339_pt1 | contig 24656 bp, 25 predicted proteins | sample ETNtaG_31_FD_185771 | JGI IMG/M metagenome (GOLD analysis project Ga0208130, IMG submission 185771) | Marine microbial and viral communities from oxygen minimum zone, Eastern Pacific Ocean - ETNP201310SV78 (SPAdes) (version 2) | ecosystem: Environmental > Aquatic > Marine > Oceanic ... | reverse complement strand
CCTGGATCTTCCCAACGTGGCAGAGGATTATGTTCATCGCATTGGTCGCACCGGTCGAGCAGGTGAAACCGGTCATGCCATTTCGCTTGTTGCCGCTGAGGAATCACTGTTGCTGAAGGCCATTGAGCGTCTCACTGGCGAAGCGTTGCGCAAAGAACAGGTGAAAGGTTTCGAACCGACGATTCTCACGGCCCCACCTCTGGACCTCGGCGGTGGCAAACGGCGCAGCAGTCAACGCGGTCATCAACGCGGTCGTCGCAGTCCAACACCCTTATCCCGCCAGCGCAGACGTTGAGCGGGTCCGAGGAGTGTTTGCTCATTTAGCCAAGCATGTCGCCTGTCTTGGCCTGCAATTGCTGAACGAGAGCCCGGCCATGGCTCCGACCTTTTCCTTCCAGCTGTGCTTCGCGGATCAGTAATGGGCACCCTGAACTGCTGACCACCAAACCAGCCTCACAGCTCTCCAGAACCATTCCGGCCTGGTGTCCACCGGTTGGCCAGCGGCCCAGGAGGTCTTGCGCAAGAGGGCTCAGCTCCTGACGCAGTCTCTCGATCAACGGTTCAGTGACCAGCAACTTGAGCCGTTTTCCGTTCCAGAGGGTCACCGCACCTGGAAAGAGGCCCATCACCTTGCGATGGATGGCCAGTGCCGAAGCAGACCAGTCGATCTGGTAGTCACTTTTCACGAGCATGCGTGCGTAGGTGACCTCAGAAGTCTGGTGGCGCACGCCCAACCTGCGAAGTCGCTCCTCTTCCGCTCCTGCTCCTGCGCTTTCAATCTGTGGCAAGGCCTCAACCATCAGATCTGCCGTGAGTTTGCTGAGTCGCTCACCGAGTTGATGCGCGTTTTCAAGTAAACCGATTTCGAGTTCCCTTTGGATCAGCACGGGACCGGTGTCCAGTCCCTCTTCCATGGCCATCACACCAACGCCGGTCTGAGCATCACCTTCAAGGATGGACCATTGAATTGGGCCTGCTCCCCGCCATCTCGGCAGCAATGAGCCATGGCCGTTCCAACAGCCCAAAGGTGGTTGTCTCAACACTTCAGGAGGCAGAATTTGGCCGAACGCAACCACAACAGAAAGGTCGGCACCAAGATCGGCGAGCTGCTGTTGACAGGCATGATCTCGGCGGATTTTTTCTGGGGTATAAACCCTTAAGCCGAGTTCCAAAGCCCGTGCTTTCACGGCTGAGGGCATTAATTGTTTGCCCCGACCTCGACGTCGATCGGGCTGCGTCACAACACCGACGATCTGATGTCCTGCAGACAGCAGGGCATCGAGCGTGGGCACTGCATAAACGGGCGTACCCCAGAACAGAACTTTCAAGACCAATGAATCAGCAAAGACTGTTCAGGCTTCACCAGTGATCGCCAGACCATCAACCCACACGTAAGGACTAACCCCTTCATGGGTGATCACGGATTCCTGTTCGAGATGAACAATGGAACGTAGGAGTTCGCGAATGTCGCCGGCCACTGTTGCGGCCTCAACGGAAATGCGTTCCCCACCTTGAACCAGCCAACCGTCGAAGGGCAGTGAGAACGCTCCTTGACTGGCTTTCACACCGGCATGAAGAGCACTGAGGCTTTCAATCAAAACGAAAGTGTCAACACTGGTGGCGTGATCAAGATGATCGGCTCCTGTGTTCATGGAGGGCGTGCGACTGACTTCAAACCAGTCGGGACCGACGGACACCTTGGCACCCATCCCAGCATGTCCTGTTGGATTCACTCCGAAATGGCGAGCGGTGGCTTCGGAATGCAGGAAGTTCTCCAGGCGACCCTCACGGATCAGGGGCAGGGCTCGGGTTGGGGTTCCTTCCCCATCAAAAGGCATGGCTCCAACATGGGCTGGATGCAGACCGTTGTCGGTGAGATTGAAGAAAGGAACGGCTAATTGATCGCCGATCGATTCAGGTTTGCTGAGACTGACACCATCTAGGACGGCACGGGCATTGAGCATGCTGCTGAATGAGCCGATCAGATCAAGAAAGGCCTCCGGTGTGAAACACACCAGGTAGCGACCAGTGTCGATGGGCTGATAGTTGAGATGGCTGATGGTGCGCTCTGCAGCCTCATCGATGCATCCCGACAGATCCAGATCGCGGCTGCCAAGAGCGAGCCGCACCGCACCGCCACTGCGGGGTTTGCGACCACTTTCCTCCGCACGTGCCATCAGAAAAATGCTTGCCTGAGTGCGTTGTGCCTGGCGCAGTGCACCTTCACTGTTGAGGTAGATCCGTTCACTACTTCCCTCATTCATGGCGTTGTAGGGAAGTGTGCCGATGGCCGGATGACGACCCAGCAGTTGCTGCTCAGCGTCTAGAAGTTGCTCGAGGAGACGCTGAATGCCTTGAGCCTCTTGGACAGGACGGTGAAGATCCGGTTGAGGTGCAGTGGCGAGAGGGGAAAAACCAGGCACGTCGTCGGGGTTACCGAATTCACTCGCCTGGTGCGCGCCCATCAGCGCTTTTTCCAGACCTGAATCAGACAGATCAGAGGTGCTGGTGATGCCAACCAACCCTTGTTGGTTCCAGACTCGAACCGTGATCGAACTGCGTTGTGCAGCTTTCAGCTGTTTGGCCTCACCACGGTCAACCTGAACTGAAGCACTGCTGCTTCGACTGGCGCCCAGATCCCATTTTGAAATTCCTTCGCGACGGGCAAGCGACTGGAGCTGATCCTGAAGCGACCTCACATTGAGTGGAGCGTTGGTCATGATCAACGACCTCCCACGGTGATTGAATCCACTTTCACGTGAGGTTGACCCACGGTCACAAACACGCTGCCGCTGACTGACCCGCAGTAGCCGGCAGCAAGCTCAAGATCATCAGCACACATCGAAATCCGGGGCATGACTTCCTTGGCATCACCGATCAAAGTGGCGCCTTTGACCGGTTGACCGAGCTGACCATTTTTGATCAGGTACCCCTCTTCAACAGAGAAGTTGAACTGTCCGGTTGCACCGACGCTGCCTGCTCCCATGGATTTGCAATACAGCCCATGGTCAACCGAGCTAATCAGATCATCGATGCTGTGAGGACCCGCATCGATGTAGGTATTGCGCATGCGGCTTGCAGCAGCGAAGCCATGACTCTGTCGACGACCGCTGCCGGTGCGGGCGTGTCCTGTTCGCATTTCACCGGCTCGGTCACTCAGAAAACATTGAAGGATTCCGTTTTCAATCAGAACGGTTCTTTGAGGCTCCATACCCTCGTCATCCATGGATATGGATCCGAAAGCACCACCACTCACGCCCTCATCGATTGCAGTGACGGCGGAATGGGCAATGCTTTCACCAATGCTGTCGGCAAATGGTGTGGAACCACGCTCAACCTGGGTGGTTTCCAACAGGTGACCACAGGCTTCATGGAAGATCACACCACCGAATCGATTGGCCAACACCACGGGCATCTGGCCACCGTCGACGTAATCGGCCCGGAGCATTTTGGCGGCGCTGTCACAGACTTCTTGAGCCGAAGCATCAACGTTCCAGTGGCACAGATCATCAGGACGATCGCTGCTTCCGTAACGGCGGGCAATGCTGGAGCGATGTTCGCCATCGGCTGCGAGCACACTCAGGCCACTGGATTGATGCAACCTGATGTCACGGGCAAATGTTCCATCGCTGGCTGCAACAAGCACTTCTTGCCAGTCGCGAGCGAAGCTGCCCCGACGGACGTCAAGATGCTGACCGCGCTTCTGCAGGCAATGTGTTCCCTCAAGAAGACGCTGCGTGATGGTGACGAGATCCGGTGTGCTGTCCAGCCACGTGTTTTTGGAGGAGCCGTAGTCACGAAGAGGCCCAAGACCATCAAATGAGCTTGGGGAGGCAAGTGTGGAGGCGTTGAGCTGAAGCATGGCCAGAGCCTGGTGGAGAGCTTCTTCCAGCCCTTGATCACTCAGGTCGTTGGTACTGACGAAACCATCCCTTCCAGACCGGAACACCCGGATACCTGCTCCCATCCCGAATGAGGGGCCGACGCTTGTGATCTTGTCCTGTTCGGCAAGGACCCCGAGATGATCCGTTCGTTCCAGAAACACTTCAACGAGATCGGCTCCGGCACTGACCCCCGCATTCAGCAATGCGTCGAGGCGTTGACGCCAGGGGTGATGACCTGGATTCAGATCATTGAACCCAGCCGAAGACTTTTGAAGAGTTGTCTGCATCAGCGCACACTGGGCTGATAGTTTTCACTGCGAACAGGTGACATCAAGAAGAGAGAGGCCATCTGTGCTCCGTTGGCAATCCAGTGCGGAAGTTTGCGAACAAATTTGAGTGGAGCTGGTGATGAACTCTTATCCACAGATTCCAGTGACTCGTTGTTCGTGATGATTTTTTCCAACCGTTCGTAGAAACGCGGATTTTTGACGTCAAGAACAACCGGGAAGACCCGAGCGGATGTCTCGTTGGTCTTGTCGATCACCATGCGGTCGTACTCGCGAGCATCGAGGCCAAGAGCTTCGTAAAACTCCTTGCGGGCCACATCCCTGACATACATCGTGGCGAAAACTGCAAGCAGGAAGAATCGACACCAGAGACGGGCACGCAGACCGCGAACGGTGTCAGGCTGAGACTTCATCAGGGCGTCAAAGAAATCTCCATGGCGATTTTCGTCTTGACACCAGTTTTCAAAGAAGTTGAAAATTGGGAAAATTTTACTTTCAGGATTCTTTTCGAGATGCCTGAAAATTGCAATATAGCGCCAATATCCAATTTTTTCAGAGAGGTAAGTGGCGTAAAAAATAAATTTTGGCTTGAAGAAGGTGTATTTCTTGTTTGCAGTTAGAAACCCTAAATCGAGCTGAAGACCAAAATCACTCATCGATTTATTGAGGAAGCCAGCATGTCTGGCTTCATCTCTGGCCATGTGAGCGAAGCATTCTGCAAGCAGCGGATTTTTGGCTTTGATGCGACGGCTCAGCTCTTTATAGAGAAGAAAACCTGAAAATTCAGAGGTGCAACTCTGTTCAAGGAACTCGATGAAGACACGACGCGTCTCGGGGTCAAGTTTGTCTGCTGCACCGTCGAATTCCTCGTTACGCACAAAATGGTGACGGTTGTAATCCTTGCGGAACTCCTCACAGATCGCCTCGAGCTCAGCCTCATTGGGGCGGAGATCCATCTCCGCCATGGCTTCAAAATCAGTTGTATAGAAGCGGGGCGTCAGGATCGTGTCCTTGACCGGATCTTTGACGGCGACGCCGGAACCCCCGGATTTTGCGTCATTCACAGCGGTGGGAGGCACCATCAGATCCAACGTGTGTTTTCAGCATCGTAAATGCAGTCCAGGCACAGCCGGGGCTGGGTGTAACCCATTGGTTCAGTTGCCTCCGAACCACTTCTGACCATTCAGGCGTTGGAGCAGTCGAGATTCAAGCAAGGCCAGGTTGATGCGTTTCTCATCGATCAGGAACGATTCGAGCAGGCTTGGATCTGAACCGGATTCAGCAAGAGCGATCGTTTTCCCCGACGTGATCGCATCGGCTTCAAAGCAAAGCCAGAACCGACGTTCTGAAGGCAATTCGCCTTGAACCATCCAACAACGACCACCCACCACCGGGCGTTCTCCCTCAACAAGCGTGAGGCTGATCGGCGCTTGTTCGCGCGCGGTCAAAGATTTGGTCAGTGATGGAAGCAGATCCTCCTGGATGAAGTTGGTAAATGGCTTGTCCTCCGGTTTGGGTTTTGGTGCGGGTTTGGCTGGTTTGGCGGGTTTATCCGTGGTGTCAGTCTTCGTTGCCTTGGCCGCAGCTGGAGCAGAACTGGCTGATGAGTCAGCTTTGCCAGGAGCAGCCTTGTTTTGCGCGGGATCAGGTTTTTCTGCTTGTTCGGGCTTGGAAGGGGTTTCAGTTTTGTCTGGTTTGTTCGCTGATGATGGTTCGACGTTCTCTGCCGTTTCAGCTTTAGCCGGTGCTTCGGACTTGGCTGGCTTGCCTGGGGAGACAGTCACGTCCGCATCCGCCGTATCTTCAGCACCTGCAGTCGTTGCAGGTAGATCAGGTGTTTCGGGCTTGGCAGGAGTGTCGGGGGTTTCGCTCACCGGACATCAATCGCTCGCGGGACTGTAGACAGCCCAGGACACTTCTCACCAGTTTCACCAATCTGTCGGAACCGGTTGATTCCAGTCATCAAGGTCTGTTGTTGAGGTTTGAACAGGCTCTGGAACAGTTTTCTCCCGCACCTCCGGCCGAGGCTTGCTGTCCTTAGATGAGCGACCGGTCCGAATCACCCTGAAGGGCACTGACACGGTGGGTGCAGGATCTCGCACGTCTCTCTCCGGCCAAGGCATGGTTGCTGCCGTTGTGGCTGCACGCTGCGTGTCTGGCTGTGAAGCTTCTTCTTGCCATGTGTAAGGCCGCCGGACCTCCCTTTGCAGGGTCTGCTGTGTCGATGATCCCGCAGCCAGCACACCTCCAGATCCGAGCACGGCGCCTGATGTGGCGGCGACAGCCATCCACACGCCGATAGGAAGTTTGGGTAGCTCCCAAGTGAGGATGCGAAGACTTCCTGCCTTCCCAAGGTTGAGGCCACCGACGAGCAACGTGAGAAGCAGGGGTGAAAGGCAGGGGATCAGCAACAGGCGCTGGAGTGGTGTCATGGCTGAGGCCCCTGCCAACGTTTCTGATCGGTGAGGGATTCCCCTAACGAGTCAAAGAGCCTCATCACCAGAAAATCGAGCATGTCGTCGATGCTTTCAGGCTTGGTGTACCAGGCCGGGATCGGAGGAGCAATTCTTGCTCCTGCTTCAGCGAGGGTCGTGAGATTGCGCAGATGTAACAGGTTCCAAGGCATTTCCCTTGGAGCGATCACGAGAGGTCGTCCTTCCTTGAGATGGACGTCAGCACAGCGCTCAAGCAGGTCACCGCCAAGTCCTGCCGCGAGACGACCCACGGTTCCCATGGAACAGGGCACAACAACCATGCCTTTGGTGCGCACACTGCCGCTGGCAATAACAGCTGATTGATCATTCCAGCGATGACAGATCAGTTGACCATCGTTCACCCCAAGTCGATCCCGCCAGAAACTTTCCTGAAGCTTGGGATCCACAGGCACCGAGATCGACCGTTCAGCACGCCAGACTTCGTGCGCGCCACGACTGAGAATCACATGAACGCTGAGATCTCGTCGCAGCATCCACTGCAATGTGCGTTCAGCCAGTTGTTGTGCCGAAGCTCCGCTGATACCAATTACATAGGGAATCATTCCTCGCTCACAGCCACCGGAAGGGGATCCTCAGCAACTGGTGTAGTGGCAGGAACCACTTCAAGATCGATTTGGTTTCTCAACACATCAACCTTGAGCACTTTCACTTCGACGCTGTCACCCAACTGATAAACGCGCCTGCTTCTTCGGCCAACTAAGCGGTTTTGCCTGGATCGATATTCATACCAGTCATCATTCAGTGAGCTGACATGCACAAGACCTTCCACCATTGAAGGGGCAATTTCCACAAAAAATCCGTAGCTCTGAACGCCACTGATGACACCGGTCTGCTGCTGCTCAAGCATGGGCTCTGCACTACGAGCCTTGGTCATTGCCAAGACATCCTTTTTCAGTTCTTCAACTTGGCGTCGCCGCGCATTCAACTTCTGCACTGTGCGTTCACGGATCGTGTCAAGGATTTTCTGCTCCTGAGACGCCGTGAATAAAGGCCAACTGACTGAGGCAGCGACTCCTTTTTCGCCAAGTTTGACTTTGTTCTTTTGGCGCACTGTTGGACGATCCTTGCCGTCATTGAGCAGTGCACAAAGCACCTGCTGGTTGATGACATCTGCCTGATGCAGCGTTGGGCAGCACCAGGGTGCAAGGGGTTGAAGTGGCTGCTTGCCCGAACCATCAGCGTCGCTGTTGTCGGCATGATTCGGTGAGTGATCCACAGTGGACTCACTCAATGTTTGTTCAGATCCGTCTGTACCGGGCTCCTGATTGCTGCTTGAAGCCCGATAGAAACTCTCTGGCAACGCCTGCCTCAGTTGCAGATTGAGGACATGACTCGACTCGCTGCTCGCCAAGGCTTGGCAAAGTTCAGATGGTGTGGGAGCACCATCCTCGTCTAGTTCAAGAGGCACATCCAGTGCGATGGCAGCCTTGGCAACATCATTGAGAGCGGCATCGTCCGCCGGTGGAGCGTCAAGAAGAATCGCTGGTAAACCCAGTTTCCGACTGTGTTCTTCCCAAACACGATGGGCGTGCCGAATCAGGACAGAGAGAACCGAATTCGGGCAACTGGCATTCAGAGGTGTTGACCAATTCTGACCGTCACCATCAGGCGATACATGATTGAGATCACCCAGGTCGTCCGCTTGTGCTCGCTTGAGATCCAGTTCGATGCGACCTTCTCGCCGTTCAGCATCATGCAGCTTGGTTGCACAGAAAATCAGTGTTTCCAGCTGACCGATTTGGTCTTTGATCGACTTCAAAGCGGCAGGAACTGCTCTCGACTTTGGTTTACGTGATTGCAAAGCATGGAGAGCTTCAGCCTTCACTTCAGCGACAGGCCGAATTCGACTGAGGCAAAAGTCCCAATCGCGCCACTCACCATCGGAATCGATATCCAGACGCAACGACACAGCGTCCTGCACGTCCCCGACGGAAAAGTCAGCGGCCTTCGCAAGGGCAGGGCTCAACAATGGAATCCAGTGTCCACCGAGACAAAGGCTTTCCGACTGATTGAGAAGCCACTGGTCATAACTGTTCCCTGGGCTCAGGCGCTCGGCCACGGCGGGGCTATGAATCCATAGACGGGTGCCACCCTCGTGAGGAATGACATGAACAGCTGGCAGCGTTGGAGCGCCATCTGAAGTCCAGCCGCTGATCATCAACGTGGGCTGCTCGGTGAGGTCCTCGCGTTTTTTGGCTGATGGGGCTTTGAAACTGGCGCGAGGAGCAGCCGGCCGCTGATGAAGATTGGCCTTGGTGAGCATCAGCTCACGATCAGCTCCAGCACCACCATCGAGGGGAAGCGATCGAGCGACATGTCCGCGTGCCGGAAACTGTGCGATTGGATAGCGATCCAGCACGACTTCTGCAACGGCCATCCCAATCGGTTTTTCCGCATGGGTCGCATCGTCGGGAGAAAGTTCAATCGACGCCAGTAAACGGTCGTCGAGTGGAACGGCGATCACGCGGTCATCCTGTTGTTCCACCGAAGCAAGCAAGCTTGTGGTGGCCCGCTCAAGAATGCACTGGATTCCTCCTTCAGGGGAACGGCGTCTTCCTCCTTCACGCGTGAGCCTGACAAGGACCCGATCGCCGTTCCAGGCGTGATTGAGTTGATGATCACGGATATAGATGTCATCCCCGCCGTCATCACGAATCGCAAAACAGAATCCTTTGCTGCTGCAGCGAAGACGTGCTTCGACCAGATCGACTGAAGTTCCCCTGCTGATGGCTCGATCGCTATCGAGATCAAGAATTCCAAGCCTTGTCAGACCTTGGACAGCAAGCTCGAGAGACTGTTTCTCTGAGCGATTGGTCAGTCGCAGGATCTTTTCAAGCTTGGCAATCTCAAGATTGCCCTCTTCTGGAACCTGGTCGAGCAGGTCAGCGACCGTGAATTTCATCGGAACGGTTTACGGGAACCGGCCTTCAGGACCGGGAGGGATCATCTCGGGTGCGCGTGCAGCGAAAGACCGCGCCTTCCCTTGATTTCACAATCTTAAAGCTCCCTCGCTCGCCTGGAGATTCAGTCGTCGGCCGTCGCTGTTGATTCCGCTCCACTGAGAAGTGGCCAAAGCAGTTTCAGTCCAATCGCCAGAAAACCAAGTGATGCCATGAGCTGCAGCCAGTCGGCAGGCACAACGCCTGACAGTGATCCTCCGGCGATGGCACCGATCAGGCTTGCCAGCACAAGGGCTGATGATGAGCCGAGAAACACGGCCAAGGGGCGGTTGGATGTTCCGCTAATTGCCACGGTGGCGAGTTGGGTTTTATCGCCGAGTTCAGCAAGGAAAACGGTGGCGAACGTGGACAGAAGCAGGGTCAGATCCATGACAAGAAAACGTTCAAAGGCCAATCGATCGAGAGAGTCCTTTTAGAGAGGATTGGCGGAAATCAACGACTGCAGTGCCTGGGAACCGAGCCATAACCCCAGTCCCAGCATCAACAGGCCGGCCATCTGCTCGAGCCGTTCCGGTTGCATCACTGTTGATAGCCAACGTCCCACCAACACGCCGACAAGGCTGGAGCAGATCAACGCCAGTGCCGCACCACCGAACACAAGCCAAGGTTGCCCCGATTGAGCAGACAGTAAAAGTGTGGCGAGTTGGGTTTTATCGCCAAGCTCGGCCAGAAAAACCGTTGTGAATGTCGTCAGAAGGACGGTGGTGAAACCAGGACGTGGTGGGGTGCCGGAATCAGTCATCACAAAGGATCCGTTGAACGGATGAGACGTTCGAACTTACGCAGTTCCCTGCTGCGACCGCCATGAACTGAACGGATCTGTTGTCGGCAGCAATCGATCGCAAATCGGTCCATCTGATCGGGTTCGATGCCGAACAAGCCGCACAGACTGCTGACGCGGCAGAAATCTGGACGGGAGTCATAAATCCGACAACGCCTTGATCCACTGTCGAAATGAATGCACCAGCCATCGTCACCCACCATCGATAGATATTGCTGCTGCTGAAGAGGATTCAGAGCCTCAACGGCTTCCGGGCGTTCATCAGGTGCCAATCGGCAGCAGGCACCGCACTGGTCCATGCAGGACCAATGGGGTTGAGAGCGAGTCACGAGACCACCTCAAGACCATGATCAGCACTTTGCGGCTGTGACAAGCCATCACAGAGGTTGAGTTCGTGCTGTACGTGGAGGGGGAATGCCTCGTAGCCTGCATCTGGCAACATGCCGCTCATCTGCTTCCGTTCCATGGGACTCGATTTCCACCTGATCGCCAATTTCGCGGCACTGGCCCTGATCACCCTGGCCGGCCCCGCCGTCATCTTCATCCTCTTCTATCGCCGTGGTGCACTCTGAAGTTTGCTGAGGCCGTGATACACCGGATCTCTGCAGACCAAGCGTCCGGTGTAGGCAGCAAGCACTGAAGCAAGAACAACTCCAGCAAACAACTGCTGGTCGCCTGTCAGTCTCCAGGCAAAAACGATCGAGACGAGAGGGAGTTGGGTTGCGCCTGAAAGGCCTGCAGCGAGGCCAAGGCCGATTCCCACTTGTGAGCTGATTCCGGCCACGGCGCAAACGGTGTAGCCAAGAACCGCACCGAACGTCAGAGAAGGGTCAATCAGACCGCCTGGGACTCCAGGGCTTAATGCCAGCATCGGTCCAACGACCCTGACCAGCGTGATCCAGACGCTGGTGAGTCCAGTAATGAAATCCTGATCATTGCCAAGAGCATTGGGCATCCCTTGTTCAATCAGCTGACGGACGAGAGCTTCGCCATCAGACGTGGAGGTTCCCCAGCTCAGCAAAGCAAGCACTGTCAATCCACCACCGAGACATAAGCCTGTTCGCAGGGGTTTTCTTTTGATCACCGGGGCCAGGCGTCTGGTCAGCCAGACCAAGCCCTTGTTAAACAAACCACCGACAAGTCCGCAGACAATTCCGATCGGGAAAGCCAGCATGAGTTGCTCGATTTCCGGCAAGGCGATGTTGAGGACTCCGAGTCCAAACATCGGTTCTCCGCCGATGTTGGAGAATCCAGCTGCGGCAACACTGACCACCAGCGCTGGCCAGATCGTCACGATCGAATAATCGGCGGTGAGTTCTTCGAGCATGAACACGGCTCCAAGCAGAGGCGTGTTGAATCCACCGGCAAGACCGGCACCTCCACCGATGGCCACAATCTGGCGTTCATTCAAAGAAGGCAACCAATCGCGGAAGCGCCGATGGCAGGCCCTCGCAACGGCTGCACCGAACTGAACAACTGGACCCTCCCTTCCAAGCGGAAGCATGGCGACGGTGGCAATGGACCAAAGCACGCCACGTTGCACTGTTCCAGGCAGTGCCATTGCTTTGGGCAGTTGAGATGGGTCTTCAAGCCCATTCATTGTGGATGGAATGCCGGAGCCAGCACCGGCCTGCCAGGGTCCACGCTGGAGCAGCAACAGGATCGGCATCACCACGAGCGGCATGAAGGCGACAAGCAGTCCCTTCCAGCTCCAACCTTCATTGGCAGAGGTCGGCATCAAGTCGTACAGATAATCCTGAACGCCATCGACAAGATTCAGAGGCAGACATGCAAGCCCGATCAGCACTCCGACCAGAACCAGACCGATGAAATGGCGAACAAGGCCTTTGAGTCGGCTCTGTGAGGGCAATGTTCCTGGAATCAGGACTGATTCCTGTCGGCTATCCGGACTCATGGGCGCAAACCGAGGCCGATACAAGCCTCCTGCAGTAGAGCTGCAACGTAAGGGTGTGAAGCGCGACTGTCGTCGCTTTCCAGCACACCCTCGTGATTGATACGACTCACCAGTGTTTCTCCGTCTGGATTGATCAGCTCCAGGCTTTGGCGATCGATGCGCTGCACTCGGTAGCTTCCGCGAGAACGCAAGAGTTCCATCACTTCATGATGGGGTCGAAGAGCCTGGATCTCGAGTTGAAAACGGCTCTCGCCACGCCAATGATTCTGAGTGACTGTGTACGTGGCATCGATTGTCTGACTGAGCACAGCGTTGTCGGGCCAGCGCCAAACAATGGCCTGACGTTCCACTCCGTTTTGTTCAAGTTTCAGCCGTAAGTGCCCGCCGCGTAGGGATTGTTGGTCGGTGATTCTGCAACCTCTTGACCAGAACAATGGTTTTGGATGACCAGCACCGAAGGGTTCGAGTTGTTGCAAGGCTTGCCATAAATCATGGTCAATTTGATCGAGCTCTAGCAGCGCTTCCGGTTCAACCAACAGATCCTCACCCCGACCCTGCAGCCATTGCGCAGCAAGAGCGTTGAGGGCTTGATGCAGGGCACTGACAGACGTCACCTGAACCGTGAATCCGCCAGCGGCGGGATGACCTCCGTGACGGTCCAGAAGAGCACTGCAATGTTGCAGCGCTCGATCAACGGCAAAACCATCGGGTGCACGCACCGAGGCACGCATTTGTCCTTCGCCGTCGCTGGCGAGCAACGCTGCGGGACGTTGATAACGCTCAACGAGTCGTGCAGCAACGATGCCAATCACACCGTGATGCCAATGGCCCTGCGCAAGCAGTAGAAAGGGAGGCAAAGGTGATGGATCACTTTCAAGGAGTGCGACTGCCTCCGCTTCGATCGCATCGCAGAGTTCACGTCGCTGACGATTCAGTGCGTCGCACTGACGCCCGAGCTCAAAAGCACGATTGGGGTCATCGGCTGTGAGCAGATCAACGACCAGGGAGGGTTCACCGATGCGACCGACCGCGTTGATCCTCGGTGCCAATTGGAAACCGATGTCATCAGCACGTAAGGGACGATCTCCAAGACCAGCGAGTTGCTGCAAGGCTTGAACCCCAGGGCAACGGCTCCGATGCAGATGACTCAACCCTTCTCGGAGCAGGGTTCGATTGGCTCCTGTGAGTGGTGCCATATCGGCCACGGTGCCAATACAGAACAAATCTCTCGCTGTGGTGATCGACGCTGGATTCTTCAACTCCGCTGCTAAAGCTCTGGCCAGCACATAGGCCAATCCCACTCCAGCCAGACAACCATAAGGAGAGTTTTTCGGAGTGGTTGCTGGGTGGATCAGAGCCAATGCTTTGGGTCGATTGGCGGGAAGGGTGTGGTGGTCGGTCAAGATCACCTCGACGCCCAGTTCCGAAGCCTTCTCGAGAGCTTCATGTGCAGCTACCCCGTTGTCGACTGTCACCAGTAGACGAACGCCCTGGGCATGGAGCTGCTCCACCATGCCGCTGTTGAGGCCATATCCGTCGGCCATCCTGCTCGGGATTGCTGCTTGAGGACTGGCTCCCATGGCCTCAAAGGCACGCATGAGAAGAGCAGTACTGGTCATGCCATCGGCGTCGTAATCGCCACAGATGGCCACTGCTTCCTGGTTGAGGCACGCTTTTTTCAACCTGATGAGTGCTGCAGTCAGCTCCGGAAAGTGGAGATCGGCTGCCGGCAGCGGTTGATCGCTGAGAAGCAGCATCACCTGCTCAGGACTCTTGAGTCCTCGTCTGAACAGCATCGCTTTCAGAGCGAGCGGAAGATCCACTGAGGGCAGTGGGTCTCCTTCGATGGGTTGTGGGAGTCGCCACTGCTGATCCTGGGCGCCCGCCACCATGCCGAAGGAAAGTAATGGGTGCATTGTGCGTCCTCATCGCCTCAAAAGCGATCGTTCAAGCTGGGCCCCGATCGGATCTCCAACATGACCCGTTTGCAGGCTGTTTTCTGGGATGTGGATGGAACGCTCGCTGACACCGAGCTGAATGGCCATCGCCCCGCTTTCAATCAGGCTTTCTCAGACTGTGGTCTCGACTGGTACTGGAATGAAGAGCTCTACTCCGAACTGCTGAGAATCCCTGGCGGACGGCAGCGCATGCAGTGCTATGCAGAACAAGTGGGAGCCCCGATTGATCAGGCCCTGCTCGATCGATTGCGACGATCAAAGCAACAGCACTACCTGAAGATCGCGTCCTCTGGAACTGTGACTCTTCGTCCCGGTGTCAGTCGACTGCTTCAGGAACTCAACAGTGCTGCGGTGCAGCAGTGGATTGTGACTAGCAGTGGACGAGCTTCTGTTGAGGCTCTACTCCAGTCTTTACCAAGCGGATTGGCCGGAATCTTTAAGGGAATGGTGACTGCCGATGATGTGGATCGACATAAACCCCATCCCGATCCTTATCAACTGGCACTTGACCTGAGCCAATCAGATCGGGCCCATGTTGTCGCTTTCGAGGATTCATCCCCTGGACTGCTGTCAGCCAAAGCAGCTGGTTTGCGCTGTCTGCTGACCCCATCCCCGTGGGATGCCGAGCTTGACAACAACCTGCAAGTCGCCGAAGCCGTGGTCGATCAGTTCGGAGACGCTGATCAGCAGGCAAGGATCTTGTGCGGCCCCCCTTGTGCAGAGGGCCGGATCACGCTGGAGTACCTGGAGTTGCTGATCACGGCCCACTCGCGATGACGCTTCAGGCCACTCGCTACGAACAGTTGCAACGCCGGATCGGCAGGCAATTGAACCAGACACTGGTCGGTCCCTGGAGACGACGCAGTGTTGCGGTTTTGGCACTGCTGTTCGGCTTCATCATCGGCAGCAACGTGACCATGATTTGGTTTCAGAGATCTGGTCAGAACCGTCCTGCAGCGGTGCTGGTGATGGTTCTCATCATTGAGCTGATCGTTCGCCTACGCAGCAAAGTACGCCCGGGCCCGTGGCCTCTCCCCTGGCTTGCCCTCGACAATTTGCGCATCGGCACGGTCTATGCGGTTGTGCTCGAGGCTTACAAGCTTGGATCCTGATCACAAAGTCGATTCAATGCCTCAGGACGTTCCTGTTGGGTTCGAGTGTCTGCTTGCAAGCTTCGACTGCTCCAACGTTGAGGACTGGTGGAATCGATGGGTACCTCATGGTGGTGTGACTCTGGCCAGACATCATTGGTCTGCGCCAGTTGTGGATGGCTGGATTGCCTTCGTTGGTTTGCCATTGCTGAGCCGAGTTGAGTTGGCTCTGCATCAGGGGGAGCGTGTTGTGCTTGGTGTAAGTGCCCTGCCGGGGTGCGGTAAATCAACGCTGTGCAGCTGGGTCAAATCCGCCTCTCAACAGATGGGTTGGCCGGTGGAGCATCTTTCACTCGATGATTTCTATTGGCCAGCGGAGCAGCTGGAGAAGAGCATGCGGGGTAATCCCTGGTCGGTTCCGAGAGCTCTTCCTGGCAGTCACGACATTGATGGGCTGGTGCAATCGCTTGCAACTTGGAAAGAAACTGGTCTGATCACGGCCCCCCGTTTTGACAAGTCACTCCGCAATGGCCGGGGAGATCGATGCGGAAGTAGCAGTTCACGACCAAAAGTGGTGTTGATCGAAGGCTGGTTTCTGGGGGTATCTCCCCTGCCCTCGATTGAGACCGAAATCCTTGAAGGATTGTCAGAGCATGAGCTTGCTTGGCGCTCCAGAGCCGTTTCTTTACTTGCTGACTATCAGCAGGTCTGGACACTCCTTGATGATCTCTGGCATCTGCGGGCTGTTCGAAACGACCAATCGTCTCGATGGAAGCAGCAGCAACTAGCCACCTTGGAGCAGCAGAGCGGAGTGGGCTACCGCAGCAGTGACCTTGCCGACTTCAACCGGATGGTGCTTGCCGCACTACCACCGAGCTGGCTACGCATGCTTCCACTGAGCAGTGTGGTGATCGATCTCACGGAATCACGCGATGTGCGTGAGATCCACGTCATGGATCGTCAGCTTTCAGCCTCGTCCTCTTCAGCAACGGGATAAACAAAGCCCTGGGCCCGTCCGCTCAGCACAGACTTGCCAATCGAGAGTGCACGCTGAGCGGCAGTGGCAGCTTTGGCCTTCCAGACAGCATGTCGCTGGTTGCGCTTGCCTTTTGAGGTTTTCTTCTTCGGGACGGCCATCGCGGGCGTTTCACTGCCAAACAGCCATGATCTACTTCGAAGAGCCCACTCGTCAAATCGCTAGTCTTAGTTCAACGCATTTGCGGTGTGAGTTCAGAGCAGCCGAGCCAGTCAGAACCGGGAACTCAAGCGCCCAAGTCAAAGCCTGAGGAGCAACAGAACAATCCGTTCGCCCTGTTTCAAAGGCAACCGGATGTGAGTTACAGCACCCTGCTCAAGGACATTTCGTCCGGCTCCGTCAAGGAACTGGTGTTGGTCCCCGCTCGCCGTCAGGTGATCGTCACCTATCGCGACGGGAAGCAAATCACAGTTCCTGTACTGGCGAATGATCAGCAGATCCTGCGCGTCGCTGAAGCATCCGGTACACCTCTGAATGTCAAGGATGTCCGCCAAGAGCAGGCACTGGCAGGCCTCGCTGGAAATGTTGCTCTGATTGTTCTGATCGTTGTCGGCCTGTCTTTGCTGTTACGCCGTTCAGCTCAGGCAGCCAACAAGGCCATGGGGTTTGGACGCACCCAGGCCAGAACCAGCCCGCAAGATGAGATCACGGTGCGATTTGAAGATGTCGCCGGGATCGGTGAAGCCAAAGAAGAGTTGCAGGAGGTGGTCACCTTTCTGAAACAGCCGGAGACCTTCATCAAGCTTGGTGCTCGAATTCCTCGTGGGGTGTTGTTGATTGGTCCCCCAGGAACCGGCAAAACACTGCTTGCCAAAGCCATCGCCGGAGAAGCAGGCGTTCCCTTTTTCTCAATAGCTGCCTCTGAGTTCGTTGAAATGTTTGTTGGTGTCGGTGCCAGCCGAGTCAGAGACCTGTTCAAAAAGGCCAAGGACAAAGCCCCCTGCATCGTGTTCATCGATGAAATTGATGCTGTTGGTCGCCAGAGAGGTGCGGGGATCGGTGGTGGAAATGATGAGCGCGAGCAAACCCTGAATCAGTTGTTGACCGAAATGGATGGATTCGCCGATAACTCGGGCGTCATTCTGTTAGCAGCGACAAACCGACCTGATGTTCTGGACACAGCACTGATGCGTCCAGGACGGTTCGACCGACGCATCCAGGTGGGTCTCCCTGATCGCCGCGGTCGGGAATCGATTCTCGCTGTGCATGCAAGAACACGACCGTTGTCAGATGAGGTTTCGCTTGCTGAATGGGCCAGCAGAACGCCTGGTTTTTCAGGCGCGGATCTTGCGAATCTTCTCAACGAAGCAGCGATTCTGACGGCTCGTCATGAGGCGTCTTTTCTTGGCAACAGAGAGCTTGAAGAGGCACTCGAGCGGATCACGATGGGCCTGACAGCTGCCCCGCTCCAGGACGGAGCAAAGAAGCGATTAATTGCTTATCACGAGATTGGCCATGCACTCGTGGCGGCGCTCACTCCCCATGCCGACCCGGTGGACAAGGTCACTCTGTTGCCCCGCAGTGGTGGAGTTGGAGGCTTTACTCGTTTCTTCCCTGATGAGGAAATCATTGACTCTGGTTTGGTCACGCGTGCCTATCTGAGAGCAAGGCTGGTGATGGCCTTGGGCGGTCGTGCGGCAGAGATTGTGGTTTTCGGAGACTCTGAGGTGACACAGGGTGCCAGCGGCGATCTCCAGATGGTGTCGCAGCTCGCACGAGAAATGGTGACCCGTTTCGGATTTTCAGATCTCGGCCCAGTTGCCCTTGAAGGACAGGATCAGGAAGTTTTCCTTGGACGTGATCTGGTGAATACCAGGCAGGCCTATGCCGAAAGCACCGGTCGAGAAATTGATCATCGGGTTCGAGCGTTGGCACAAGAGGCCTTGCAACAGGCCATTGATCTACTGACCCCGAGGCGGCAGCTGATGGATCGGCTTGTCGAGGCTCTGATTGAGGAAGAGACCCTTCAGTCCGATCGTTTTCATGCTCTGGCAGGACTCGACGTCCCCTCCAGGAGCTCTAGCCTGGATCAGTTGCCGGCTGGGGCTTGAGCCTGCTCAAACGGGGTATGTCCCCCCTACTGCGTCCATCAGCGTTGTGGCTCCTGCTGGTGTTCCCAGCTTTCTGGCTCTTCGCCAGACTCCAGGTTGAGTGGTCTTGGTTTTCTCAGTTCGGGCACCAGGGGATCTATGGGCAACGACTCGGTTTTCAGTTCCTCGGAGCTGGTTTAGCGCTCCTTTTTGTGCTGATCACCGCTTGGTGGCGACGCCGCTGGATGCGGGCCTATGTCCCGACACCAAGGGGAGAGATTCCCGCATTACGAGGCGGCGTCTATTCCCTCTCTTTACTCGCTTGCCTCGCGATTCTTCTCAGCGTTCTCGGCATCACGACACGGCTGGCATGGCTGGCATGGAAGCAACCGTTTCTTCTGGCCCACTGGTGGAGTGTTCCGTTTCAACCGGAATGGAGCGTTCTGATCGTCAGCATTGTTCTGATCCTGTTGATCACATCGGGGCTTGGACGAAGGCGTCGCATCAACCTTGCCTTTGTGTATGGAAGCCTTTGCCTCTGTGTTGTGGCAGGTCGCAGCTGGGGACTTTGGGCACTGGCCATCACGATTCCTGATTCAGGAATCACGGATCCACTTCTAGGTGCTGATCTCAGTTTCGGATTAGGTCGTTTTTCAGCGTTTGCACTGGCCCTCGAGCTGCTGTTGCTGCAGATCCTGCTGACGCTGAGCACCTCGGCATGGAGTCGATTGACCCGTTCTCCTTGTCTCACTGACTGGGGCTTTCCTGGCTGGAATTCACAGGAACGTGCGTTGCTTCGGCCTGCACTGGCCCTGATGCTTCTCGTGTTGGCTGCTCTCACATGGCTTGTCCGTCACCAATTGCTCTGGACCCAGAGCGGATTGGTTGCGGGAGCAGGCTGGCTTGATGTTCATCTCAGACTCCCCCTGCGTCAGTTGGTTACTCTGCTGCTGGTGTTGATGGCCGGCACCTGTCTGCCATGGCGGGGAGAGGGCCAACAACAACGACGACGGCTGAGAACAGCTCTCTTCACATTGGCGTTGATCTCCGTATTCGCGGAATTATTGCTGTCGCCGATTGTCCAATGGATGGTGGTCAGGCCGCGAGAACTCCAGCTCGAAACTCCTTATCTCAGTCGCTCAATTTCAGCGACACGACAGGCCTATCAACTGGATTCCATCAGAGCTCGTGGCATCACGCCAACGCAGGAGATTACCGAGGAGGACCTGATCAAAGGAGCAAGCACGCTTCAAAACATCAGACTCTGGGACAGCCAACCCATGCTGGACACCAATCGCCAGCTCCAACAACTGAGGGTTTATTACCAATTTGCGAATGCTTCCGTTGATCGTTATCCACTTAATGCCGAAAGTAATGAGAATCAACAGGTCATTATTGCAGCGAGGGAATTAGACCAGGCTGCACTTCCTGCGCGTTCACGAACTTGGCAGAATCGTCATTTTGTTTTTACCCACGGTTTTGGCTTCACACTGAATCCTGTGAATACAAAAGAGCCCGATGGTCTTCCGGCCTACTTCATCAGTGATATAGGCGAATCCACACGAATTGAAGGCAATAAATCATTGGGTATCGCCAAGGCCGATGTTGAACGTGAAGTGCCGATTGGTCGTGCTGCAATATACTTTGGTGAGCTGCATTCACCCTATGCGGTAGCACCCACTCGCATCGAAGAGTTTGATTACCCCGATGGAGATGACAACACCTATAACCACTATTCAGGCTCTGCTGGCGTCACACTTAAACATCTATGGCAGAGAATTACCGCAGCGACATATCTTGCTGATCCCAGATTTCTAAACACAGGAGCCCTCACTGAAGAGTCTCGTTTGCTTCTACGGCGCGATGTCAAAGAAAGAGTTCGAACCCTGGCACCTTTTCTGGATCTGATGGGAGATCCATATCTTGTTTCAGTGCCGATGGATGATGCTTCCAGTGGCTATCAGAAGGGCCAACACCAATACTGGATTGTTGAAGGGTTCACATCATCAAGGACTGTCCCTTATGCAGCAACACTTCCAGATGGCCGACCTCTTCGTTATGTCCGCAATTCAGTCAAGGCAGTTGTCGATGCTTACAACGGCAAAGTTCATCTGTATATCAATGAGCCGAGTGATCCGATCATTCAAGGCTGGGCCAAAGTATTCCCAACTTTGTTCGAACCACTGGAGATGATGCCACCCAGTCTAAGGAGGCACTTAATGGTGCCTCAGGCACAGTTTGAATTACAAGTCCAGCAATTACTTCGTTATCACGTCACCAACCCTCGTATTTTCTACAGCGGAGATGATGTCTGGCAAGTGCCGATGGAGTTATACGGAAAAAAACAGATTCCTGTAGCGCCTTATCACATCACTGCCCAGGTCAGGCCAAGTCAAAACTCAGAGTTTCTTCTGCTGCAGCCTCTCACTCCTTTGGCTCGACCGAATCTATCTGCCTGGTTGGCAGCAAGAAATGATGGTGAACACTATGGAGAGCTCATTCTCCTGCGATTCCCGAGTGATATTCCGATCTTTGGGCCAGAACAAGTGCAAGCACTGATTAATCAAAACCCTGAAATTAGTCAGCAGTTTGCTCTCTGGGATCGAGCCGGCTCACAGGTTGTACAAGGCAATCTGCTTGTTGTACCTGTTGGTGATTCATTGTTATACGTTGAACCAATTTATCTGAGAGCGCAGCAGGGAGGGCTTCCGACATTGACCAGAATCGTGGTGAGTGACGGGCGGCGTGTGGCAATGGCCGCTGATCTAGATACTGGATTGCGATCACTTCTCGACAGGCGTAGACAGGAAAGCAGCACAACGCCATAAAAAAGGTCCGCTCAAGGCGGACCATGGAAACATCGAAGAACGATGGGTGAATCAGTTAATGGCAGCAAAGAATTCTTTGCTTCCAACCGGGTCCGGCTTCATGGTCTTTTCACCCGGTGTCCAGTTGGCGGGGCAAACCTCATCAGGATTTGACTGAACGTATTGGAAGGCCTGCAGAACGCGCAGAGTCTCGTCAACATTTCTTCCAACAGGGAGATTGTTGATGGTTGAGTGCATAATCACACCCTCTGGATCGATGATGAACAATCCGCGCAGTGCAACACCTTCTGCTTCATCAAGCACGTTGTAGGCCGTGGAGATCTCTTTCTTGAGATCGGCCACGAGGGGGTAGTTGATATCACCAAGACCACCTTGATTCCGTGGACTCTGGATCCATGCCAGGTGGCTGAACTGACTGTCAACCGAAACACCTAGAACTTCGGTGTTCTTGCTGGAGAAATCTGAGTAACGATCACTGAATGCTGTGATCTCGGTGGGACACACGAAGGTGAAGTCCAAAGGATAAAAGAACAGCACCACGTACTTGCCGCGGTACTGCGAGAGAGTGATGTCCTTGAACTCCTGGTCAACCACTGCTGTGGCAGTGAAATCGGGGGCCTGTTGGCCCACACGCAGCGAAGACATGTTGGTGATGCGAGGTTTGGCAAGGAAGTGAACAGGCCTAGGTCGTAGTCGTTCCGACTTCCAATTGCTGGCGACAAGTTATCACGGCTGACCTAGAGACTGCGGGACGACGAGGAGCCTGTCTCGGCATGGCCCACTCTTATTATCAATGCATGATTCACTCATCCATGAGCTGGGATCCAGCGCTTCTCAGAAAATTCAGCAGCACCGGGCATTTCCGACTCCTGAATCAAGTGCGAAGTGAGCTGAACAGCCAACCACTAGAACGTGATCCAAAAACAAGGGCACTGCTTCTCAAAGCTCGGCCTCACCGTGGCCAACCAGTCAGGCAACAACGAAGGCCCAATGCGATTCCCGATGGTCATGTCTCCTTGACGGAAGATGTGGGAACCTCGCAGTCGTCTCCTAAATCCTTCCGAGAACGTCTTAACGCCATTGAGATGCGCTAGCTCAATCAGGACATCTCAAGATGTATGATGAGTACTGGCCTGATGGCCTTTCGTCAGAGTAGCTCAGCTGGTTAGAGCACAGGATTCATAACCCTGAGGTCGAGAGTTCAAGTCTCTCCTCTGACATTTAATTTTCTAATAAAGTCAACAAAACCAAAAATATTTGTTCAATTAATAATATTAAGACTCAATTAATTGAATTAATGCTCAACTGATCACTGTTTAAATACAACAAAGCCGTTAGTTCTGCTCAACCACGACGGGCGGGAAGCATTGCCATCGGATCGAGAGCAGCACCACCTGGACGACGAATCTCGAAGTGCAGGTGGGGGCCTGTGCTTCGACCAGTGCTGCCCATCAAAGAAATACGCGTGCCCTGAGGAACCATCTGGCCTTTCTTGACTAGCAGACGACTGCTATGGGCATAACGCGTGGTTGAGCCATCACCATGGGACATCTCAACGAGATAGCCATAACCACTGCTCCAGCCGGCAAAGGCAATCACACCATCCTTGGCCGCAAAAATCGGTGTGCCGACATTATTGGCGATATCGATTCCTTTGTGCATACGCCCCCATCGCCATCCATAGCCGGAGGTGAAAACACCCTTGGTTGGCCAGATGAACGACTGAGAAGCGTCAAAGGCCTCAGATCCAGTGAAGCCAGGAAGATCAGGCCAGCTCGCTCCTCCGGATCTGAGTGGACGGATTCCCAGCAAGGGTCGTGCTTTGGCGACTCGAACTTTGCTACCAATCGCCAACATTCTCGAAAGCTGAACACCAGGGTTCAGATCCTTGAGTTGTTGAAGCGAGATGCCATGGTCTCTGATGAAAGAGGACAAGGACTGATCTGATTGGATCTCGACCACATCCTTCGGAATTGGAGGAGAACTCAGAGGCGCAGTTGTGCGAAGTGAACCATCGATAAATCGGGAGGAGCTAGCAACTTCACTACGACTCTGTTCAGGAAGAACAAGCCAATTGCCAGCTTTGAGCATCGTTGAAGCTGATTGCTCATTCAGCTTTGAAAGTTCAATCAGAGAAAGATCAAGCTCTCTGGCAATCACACTCAGATCGCTGTCTGCTGCCAGCTGAACCCAGATCAATGCTGTTGGGTTAGGAGGAGGTGGTGTGTTGGGAAGTGCAGTAAAAAGCTGCTGAGCGCTGTAGTGGTCGGAATCTGCGTGCCCTGAAAGCTGGGAAACCGCAAACAGCGCAGTGCTGGAAGTAATTGCGGTAACAGCTATGAAGAGGGGCTTCATTCAGGCATGCTTGAAGATCATTCCCGATGAAGCCGCCACAACCCGGGGTTCGGCCGAAAGTAGCGAGCGGAACACAACTGTGCAAGGGCTTTCGTGGCAGATCTCCAATTACCACAACTGAAGCTTCAATCCTGCGTGATAACTCACGATTCCACAGGCGACGGAGAGATTCAGGCTGCGAACACCACCACTGCCGTCGGCAGCAGCGCTGCAGGGCATCGGGATCGTGAGAATTTGATCACACTGAGCCCTGATCGGATCTGGGAGACCGATGTCTTCGCGTCCGAACAACAGAACGTCGCCTTCTTGAAAACTGATGGTCTGAAGGGTCTGCCCTCCGCGACGGCTGCAGCCGATCAACCGCGATGGTTTGGGAAGGCTATTCAGAAAGTGCTCGAAATCCTGATGGACAGAGAGATCAATAAAAGGCCAGTAATCCAGGCCAGCGCGTTTGAGCTGACGGTCGTCAATCGAAAAACCAAGGGGCTCGATCAGGGCGAGCGGCAGACCAAATGCTGCGCAAGTGCGCCCGATAGTGCCTGTGTTCGGGGGGATCCTCGGTTCGAACAGCGCAACCCGCAAGGGCGTGGAATTCAACGTCATTGATCCGGTACTGAGTATCCGAGAGCATGGAGGTCAAGAGCTCGTCCCTGGACGACGAGCCAACTCGCTGAGGCAATGGTTTCAAGCTGTTGGGCCAACCGACCTTGGCGATCGCGAAATCGGCCCCCGATGGCTGTTGCTGGCACAACTCCCCATCCTGTCTCCTCGATCACGACAACGACGGGCCTTTGTCGCGCCTGAAGGCTGTGGATGAGCTCTGCTTCAAGTTCCATCCAGTCGACAGGAGACGTGTCCAAATGCCATGCCGTAAAGGCTCCCAGAGCATCCACAAGAACCGTATGACTGGGAGGAATGGTGTTCAGAGCTGTTGACAGATCGGCTCCACTTTCGATCAGGTCCCACTCCGAGGGCCGTCGCTCGCGATGCAGGCGAAGTCTCTCCTGCCATCCACTGTCGTTAGGGCGTGGATCGG
>Ga0208130_1000338_pt1 | contig 24680 bp, 20 predicted proteins | sample ETNtaG_31_FD_185771 | JGI IMG/M metagenome (GOLD analysis project Ga0208130, IMG submission 185771) | Marine microbial and viral communities from oxygen minimum zone, Eastern Pacific Ocean - ETNP201310SV78 (SPAdes) (version 2) | ecosystem: Environmental > Aquatic > Marine > Oceanic ... | reverse complement strand
TTTTTCATATTCTAAAGCTTTGCCAGTCCCCATCGCAACACAATTCAAACTTTCATCTGCGATAGAAACTGCTAGGCCAGTTCTTTCCCTAAGCGCTAAATCAAGGTCACCAAGCAGAGCTCCTCCACCCGTTAGCATCACGCCTCGATCAACAATATCAGCTGCAAGATCTGGTGGAGTGACCTCAAGAGCGGTCATGACTGCTTCACATATTTGCTGAACAGGTTCGCCAAGCGCCTCTGCTACATGGGCTTGCGATATTTCGGTTTCTCTTGGAACGCCAGTGAGCAAATCGCGACCTCGGATCATCATAGAGGCGCCTCTCCCATCATCTGGCATTCTTGCGGTGCCTATGGAAGTTTTAATTCTTTCTGCAGTACTTTCTCCGACTAGTAAATTCTGCTGTCTTCTTAAATAACTGATGATGGCCTCATCCATTCTATCCCCACCAACTCGAACCGAGCGGGCGTAAACAATATCTCCTAATGACAGCACGGCAACTTCTGTAGTACCGCCTCCAATATCCACAACCATACTCCCCGTTGGATCAGTTATAGGCATACCGGCACCGATAGCGGCTGCAATTGGTTCAGCGATCAACCCAGCCCTTCTTGCCCCTGCTGAAAGCACTGATTGACGAATTGCTCTTTTCTCAACTGGAGTCGCCCCGTGGGGAACACAAACTATAATTTTTGGCTTGGAAAAAGTTGTTCTTTTATGCACTTTTCTAATGAAGTACTTTATCATTTCTTCAGCGACATCAAAGTCTGCGATAACCCCATCTCTCATTGGGCGGATTGCTTCTATGCTTCCAGGTGTCCTACCCAGCATTAACTTGGCGTCCTCTCCAAATGCGAGGGCTTTTTTTTGGCCATCTTTAACTTGATAGGCGACCACTGATGGTTCGGATAAAATAACGCCTTTGCCTTTTACGTAAACAAGGGTGTTGGCCGTTCCTAGATCTATCGCCATATCTTGCGAAAAAACTCCCGTGATTGATCCTAAGCCCATCTACGCACCTACCTATAAAATCTTAAATTTTTTGATTCGAAATTTCTGTTTATTTAAATTTTATAAACCCTACATGAAAAATACGAAAGACTGTAAATTTTGAGTAAAACTCCGAGTTCCTTCTAATATTGTTATCTTTGGTTTATTTAAAACAAACTGGTGCTCGAAAAGTCGCTTTTCTTTATTGTAGTGTCGACTAGGCTAATCGTTGATTTTTCCTTAATAATAATAAAGTTGGAGTTGATGCTGGGGAGCAATATTATGAAATCGCATGTTAAAGCTTTAGTCGTGGGTGGTGGTGCAGTAGGAACGTCGATTGCCTATCATTTAGCCAAAGCAGGTTGGCAAGATGTTATGTTGCTCGAAAGAGATGAACTTACTTCAGGTTCAACGTGGCATGCTGCCGGTCTGCTACCATTATTTAATATGTCATATGCAACTACGCATATACACAAATATTCAGTCGACTACTATAAAACCCTCGAAGCAGAGACAGGTTTGAATGCCGGGTTCTCAGTCGTTGGCAATCTGCGTATGGCGCAAAGTAAGGATCGCATGGATGAATACATGCTCTATGCTTCAACCGCAGAAACCTGTGAAGTCCCATACGAATGGCTTGCACCCAATGAAATCAAAGAACGCTGGCCACTGGTAAATACCGAAGATTTAGTTGGAGCCATTTATCATCCAACTGACGGTTATATAAACCCAGCTGATGTGACGATGGCTATGGCAAAAGGTGCCAGACAACTTGATGTTTCAATTGAACGAAAATGGCAAGTTGATGGCTATGTATGGGATGGTATGAACTGGAAAGTTACTTGTACCAAGATGGAAGAGCAGGGAGGTAATCTAGTTGCATCTAAAGAACAGCAAGTCATTACAGCAGAACATGTTGTTACTGCTACAGGTAATCACGCGCAAAGGACTGCAAAATTACTAGGCATCAAAATCCCAGCAATTCCAGTTGAGCACCAGTTTATCGTTACCGAGCCAGATCCTGCTCTTGTTGATTTCCGTAATGCTGGTAACTCAGAGCATCCTGTACTTCGAGACGCAGATGCTAAGTGGTACGTTCGGGAAGAAAGGGGAGGGTGGATTTTAGGACCTTATGAAAGGAATGCGCCAGCCCGCTTTGAATATGGTGTTCCAGATAGTTTTCGAGCTGATTTGTTCCCGTTGGATTTGGACCGGATTGAAGCTGAATACATGTCAATGATACACCGCATTCCCTCATCTGAAACAGCTGGTTTGAAAGATGATTTTAATGGTCCAATATGTTACACGCCAGATGGTAATCCCCTGGTAGGTTCGGCCCCAGGTTTGCGAAATATGTGGCTTGCAGAGGGATTTTCTTTCGGAATTACTGCGGCTGGTGGAACTGGCTACTACTTGGCTCAAAAGATGGTTGAAGGGGAGGCTGAAATAGATATGGCATCCTTAGATCCTAAAAGGTACGGCAGTTGGATGACAACTGAATATGCTGCCAGAAAAAATGAAGAATGCTATGAACACGTATTTATTTTACATCATCCCGATGAGGAAAGAGAGGCTTGCCGGCCGCTGAGAACAGGGCCGGCATATGAGAGACAAAAAAACTTAGGAGCTCAATTTGGTCAGGTTAATGGGTGGGAAAGAGCCAATTATTATGGGCCAGTAGATGCTCCGGAAGATTTTGATACCAAATCGAGAAGTTTCCGGCGTGGCTTATGGTGGAAGTACTCTCTAGAGGAAGCTAAAGCGGTACGCGAAAGCGTTGGTTTAATTGATGCGACGGCATTTACAAAGCACATAGTGAAAGGCCCAGGTGCAACAAATTTTTTAAATTGGTTTACGTGTAATAAACTTCCCAAGGTAGGGCGCATAAATTTAACATACGCGTTGACCGATCACGGAACGACGCGAACCGAGTATACCATCGTAAGGCAAGGCGAGAATAGCTACTACTTGGTATCGGCTGGAGCTTGGAGTTCTTACGATGGTGATTATCTTCGAAAAGCTGCTGAAGATAAAATGGAAGAGTTTGGTTATACTGAAATTCATGATGTTACTTCTCAGTGGGGAGTTTTTGCAATTGCAGGTCCAAAATCGCGAGATTTGTTAAAGTCTGTGTTAAATGATGCGGATGTTGAAAGTGCTCTTTCTAACAAAAGGTTTCCTTGGCTTTCAGCAAAAACGATTGAGATCGGAATGTGCCCGGTTAATGCGATCAGAGTTGCTTATACTGGCGAATTAGGATGGGAATTGCATCATCCAATTGAAATGCAGAATTATTTATGGGATCGCTTACTATTAGCAGGCTCTAATTATGGATTAAAGTTGGTTGGAGCACGTGCGCAGAACTGGTTACGTCAGGAAAAGTCATACCGTGCATTCGGAACTGAATTAGGAAGAGATGCAACACCGTTAGAAGCCGATTTATCAAGATTTATTGACTTAGAAAAGGAGTTTTTTGGTAAATACAAAATGGAGGCAACAGGCGTAAGGGCAAAGTGTGTTACCGTTTTAATTAATGGCCCAGGTGATGCAGATCCGTGGGGTCGAGAGGCTTTGTATTTAGAAGATGACACCAAGGTTGGACGATTAACTTCAGGCGGTTATTCAGTTGTTTTTGGTAAATCAATTGGCATGGGCTACATTCGACCAGATCTTGCACAGGAAGGTCAAAAATTAAAAGTCAAAATGTTTAATTCATTTTGGGATGCAGAGGTAACCTGTGACAGTCCATATGATCCCAAAAATGAGACAATTAGAAAAGACGGTTAGCTTATTCATTGAATTTTTTAATTTAGCTGGAAGCCATTAGTGCTTTGCATTAGTAAACGCGTTATCAGTTAGTTTTAACAAGGGTTGTTTTAGATGGCACAAACAATATCAAGTTTTTTGTCTGGGCACACATCTGAATCAGTCGCTATAGGCGCAGTAAATAAAGAGTGGCTCACATATGGTGCATTGCGAGATCTAGCACAAAAGGTAAATACAACCTTACGTGATAGTGGGATATCAAAAAAGGATCGGGTTGCAATTGTTCTGCCTAATGGGCCGACCATGGCCAGTGCTTTTGCGACTATTGCTCAGTGCGCAACTACTGCACCATTAAACCCTAATTATCGTGAAGAAGAGTTTGTTTTTTATCTAGAAGACTTAAATGCTAAAGCTGTTGTTGTTAATAAAGATTATGAAGGCCCCGCCGCGCTCGCGGCGCAACGTTTAAATATACAAATTATTCGTCTTGTAGAAAGTAAAGGTATTGCGGGTTTATTTTCAATAGAGGCAGAAAAAAAGGGCAATGTTATTGAAGATAAAGTGGTAAACGAAAACGATGTTGCTTTGATCCTTCACACCTCGGGAACAACATCTAGGCCAAAGATTGTCCCGTTATTACAGTCTAATATAGCGGCATCAGCCTCAAATATAGCGCAATCTTTATCGTTATCTTCTTCAGACAGGTGTATGAATGTTATGCCACTTTTCCATATCCACGGTCTCATCGCTGCTGTTTCAGCATCCTTGACTGCTGGAGCCTCAATTTGGTGTTCGTCCGGCTTTAATGCTCTTTCTTTTTTTTCTAATCTAGATGAGGCAAAACCAACCTGGTACACTGCTGTTCCTACAATGCATCAGGCTATTTTGGCTCGTGCAGGTCGTAACGCTGAAACTATAGAAAATAATCCTCTTAGATTTCTGAGATCTTCTTCCGCTAGTTTGCCTGCTCAAGTTATGGGTGAATTGGTAGAAAGGTTTGGTGCGCCTGTTGTTGAGGCTTATGGAATGACCGAAGCGACCCACCAGATGTGCTGTAACCGCTTGGATAAACAGAAACCTGGCTCAGTCGGTATACCTGCAGGACCTTCTGTTAAAATTGCGCATGAAGTTAATAATAGTCTTGTCATGGGTACCGGAGAAGTTGTTATTTCTGGTGATAATGTGACGCCTGGCTATGAAAATAACTTAGAAGCTAATGAAAAAAGTTTTTTTGAGATTGATGGAGAACGCTGGTTTCGTACTGGCGATCAAGGCGCCTTTGATGAGGACGGATTTTTATACTTAACTGGTAGGTTGAAAGAGATAATAAACCGAGGTGGCGAAAAAATTTCCCCATTAGAAGTGGATAGCATACTATTGGATCATCCTGAAATTAAGCAGGTTGTCACTTTTGCTGTGCCTCATCCTAAATTAGGGGAAGAAGTTGCTGCGGCAGTTGTACTGTCTGAGGGTAGTCAATCAGATGAGAAAGATATTAGAGGTTTCGCCAAAGAAAAAATGGCTGACTTCAAGGTGCCTCGTCAAATTGTCATTTTGGACGAAATTCCAAAAGGAGCCACAGGAAAAATGCAAAGGATAGGAATGGCAGAAAAGCTAGGCCTTTTATAAGGAAAAATTATGAAAATTTGTATTTTTGGCGCAGGTGCGATTGGCGGATACATGGGTGTAAAATTAGCTCAAATAGGAACAGATGTCAGTTTGGTGGCCCGCGGACCTCATTTAGAAGCTATGAAAAAAAATGGGTTGAGGTTAATCGAGGGAGAAAGCGACGTAACAGTTCCCGTAGAAGCTTCTGAAAACCCAGAGGATTTAGGTTTTCAAGACTATTTAATTATAACTTTAAAGGCACATTCTGTTCCATCAATAATTGAAAAAGTTAGACCATTAGTGAGTGAAAAAACCACAATAGTATCGGGTGTGAATGGTATACCTTGGTGGTATTTTCATAAAATTGGTGGTGAATTTGAGGGTACAAAATTAGCCTCCGTTGATCCTGGAAATGTGCAGTGGGAATCTTTTGGCCCAAGTAAAGTTTTGGGTTGTGTTGTTTATCCGGCGGCAGAAGTACTGGAGCCTGGAGTGATCAAGCACATAGAGGGAAATCGGTTTTCCTTGGGAGAACCAGACGGATCAAAATCTGACCGAGCTTTAAAGCTTTCAAAAGTACTAACTGAGGCAGGGCTTAAAGCTCCTGTGCGTCCCAAATTAAGGGATGAAATTTGGGTAAAATTGTGGGGTAACCTGTCTTTTAATCCTATTTCAGCACTAACTCACGCAACATTAGATGTATTGTGTACTGATATTGGTACTAGAGAAGTAGCACGAAAAATGATGCTTGAAGCTCAGGCAATCGCGGAAAAACTAGGTGTAAAATTTCCTATAGATGTAGAGAGAAGAATTGATGGTGGTGCAGCAGTTGGGGCGCACAGGACTTCAATGCTTCAAGATTTAGATCAGGGGCGTCCGATGGAAGTGGACGCACTTGTCACTTCAGTCCAAGAGTTAGGATGCATAACGAAGACACCAACCCCTGTAATCGATATCGTTTTAAGTTTGATAAAATTAAGAGCGAAATCAGCCAACCCTTAGTATGCAATCAAGGGACTTCAAATAACAACAGATCAAAAAAAAGCCCCAAAAAAATCAATTTTTGGAGCTTTTTGAGAGACAGTTTTACTATTTATTCTTTTTCGTCATTTTTATCTTCTTTGATTTCTTCACCTGTCTCCTGGTCTACTACCTTCATAGACAAGCGTACTTTTCCTCGATCATCAAAACCGAGTAATTTTACTTTTACTTCCTGTCCTTCTTTAAGAACATCTGATGGATGATTAATCCGTCGGTTTTCTATTTGGCTAACGTGCACTAGCCCATCCCTTTTACCAAAGAAATTAACGAAGGCTCCAAAATCTACAACTTTTACAACTTTTCCAGTGTATATTTCGTTAACTTCTGGCTCAGCTACAATGGAGTGAATCATATCGTATGCACTCTTTATCGCGTCTGCATCATTGGAAGCAATTTTGATTTGCCCATCGTCATTTATATCGACTTTAGCCCCGGATGTTTCAACTATTTCTCTTATCACCTTACCTCCTGATCCGATTACTTCTCGGATTTTATCAGTAGGAATTTGCATAGTTTCAATTTTTGGAGCATGAACTGAGAAAGAGCCAGCTTCAGAAATAGACTTAGACATCTCACCGAGAATATGCATTCGGCCATCCTTAGCCTGAGCGAGAGCATTTTTCATAATTTCTGAAGTAATTCCAGCAACTTTGATATCCATTTGAAGAGAAGTGATCCCATTTTCAGTACCAGCAACTTTAAAATCCATATCGCCGAGGTGGTCCTCATCGCCTAGAATATCTGTCAAAATCGCATATGAACCCTCGTCCTCCAAAATCAAACCCATCGCCACACCAGCGACTGGAGCTTTGAGTGGAACACCGGCATCCATCATTGAAAGAGAACCTCCGCAGACCGATGCCATGGACGATGAACCGTTTGACTCAGTAATTTCGGATACTACGCGAATAGTATAAGGAAAATCTGTTGCAGCAGGTAAAACTGCTTGCAAAGCTCTCCAAGCTAATTTCCCATGACCCACTTCCCTTCGGCCAGGTGGTCCTACTCTGCCAACTTCTCCCACTGAATATGGTGGGAAATTGTAATGAAGTAGAAAATTAGAACGAGAGTTACTATGTAACGCATCAATTATTTGTTCATCGTCCCCTGTACCAAGTGTTGTAACTACAAGCCCTTGTGTTTCGCCTCTTGTGAAAAGGGCCGATCCATGTGTCCTAGGAAGTAAACCTGTTTCACAAACGATATCTCGAACTTCTGTGGTTTTTCTTCCATCAATGCGTTTGCCAGTTTTGACAACGTCGCCTCGCAGTATTGAGGCCTCAAGCTTCTTCATTGCTGATCCTAGGTTGGGATCTTCTAATTGTTCTTCACTAAGACTATTTTTGATATCGTCTCTGGCTTGTGCAACTGCCGAAACTCTCTCTTGCTTATCCTTTAGAGCAAAGGCATTTCGCATATTCTTCTCACCTGCTTTTTTCACAGCAGAAAATAGAGATGAATAATCCGGAGCTTTGAAATCGAAGGGTTCATTTGCGGCATCTTCAGCCAGCCCAATTATTAGGTCTATAACAGGTTGGATTTGTTCATGGGCAAAATTTACGGCCCCTAACATTTCATCTTCGGTTAACTCATAGGCCTCAGATTCCACCATCATAACAGCGTCTTTTGTTCCAGCTACGACTAAGTCTAGTCGTTGCTCTGGGTTTGTTCTAAGTTGATCCATATCTTCAACTTCAGGGTTTAAAATATATTCACCGTCAACGTAGCCTACTCTTGCAGCTCCTACTGGCCCCATGAATGGAACCCCAGAAATAGTTAGAGCAGCTGATGCAGCAATTAGTGCCACAATATCTGGGTCATTAACCAAATCATGGGATAAGACGGTACACATGACCAGTACTTCGTGTTTGAACCCATCGACAAATAGTGGACGCATGGGGCGATCGATCAACCGTGCAGTAAGTGTTTCTTTTTCAGAAGGGCGGGCCTCCCGCTTAAAAAAACCGCCAGGTATCTTGCCTGCGGCGTAATATTTTTCTTGATAATGTACTGTAAGTGGAAAGAAGTCCTGCCCTTCTTTCATTTCTTTGGCAAAAGTTACATTCGCCATTACTGACGTTTCACCTAAAGTTGCTATTACAGTTCCGTCCGCTTGGCGGGCTACTTTTCCGGTTTCTAGGGTAAGTGTTTCTTCACCCCAATTCATAGTTTTTTTAAATTCTTTAAACATCGTTTCTTCCTAAAATGGCCAAAAGGCCTTTGACGTAGAGGGCGGATTCCCTCTGACCCAATATCTTATATGCCGGGCGCTGGGTCTGGGCGCCTGATTTCAGATGAATGGCAACTATAGTAGTTTGAACAAAAAGGAAATGCTTTATTCAAATGCTATTTTTTTAAAAACAAAAAGCCGCTCAATATCAAAACGGCCTTGTTCCAATTAGGTGTAAATTTAACGACGTATCCCAAGTTTTTTGATGACAGTTTGATACCGTGCGTCTTCTTTACCTCTAAGATAATCTAAAAGTTTTCTCCTTTGAGCTACCATCTTTAAGAGCCCCCGGCGTCCATGGTTATCTTTGTGGTGTTCTTTAAAATGTTCTGTCAAAGTGTTTATTCTTGAAGTTAAAATAGCAATTTGAACTTCCGGTGAACCAGTATCACCTTTTTTGGTTGCAAATTCACTAATGACCTTAGCTTTTTCTTCAGCGGTTATCGACATCTGGTCCTCCTTCTTTGTAAAAAGTTAATGGCATAAGCCGGGATGTCGTCCAGCAAAGCCCCATAAGGTATATCTGAAAATAGGCCTCTATCTTATTTTTTTTTGCTTGGAAAGTAGTATTGATAAAATAAATTCATTACGGTGGACAATTTTTAAGTTTTTTACAATCAAAATTTGTTGAGTAATTATGTCTCGTTGTTGAGCCATATTTTCGGCAAAATTTCGTAAGAAATATAAAGTGGGTGTTTTGGTTGGCCAGTTTTTGAAATTCCCAAGTGAAATATGGGTTTACCGGACTTACGCAATAATTCCATTACGTCAAATCCTCGACTCAGATAAATTCCATGGTTACCCCAAGCGGCAATTGTGCAATCACCCCAGTTGCAACCACTGAGTATAGCCTCGTCATTCAGCAGCCCTATTGGCTCTATCGCACATTTCATTTTTTTGGGGTCTGTATCTCTCCATGCAAAGATATTGGTTACTCTGAAAGCTCCAAAATTTAAAGTTCGTGCGCGGCGTTCGCAGCGTTCAACTGTCGGATCGTTTTGAACTTCAGTAGCTGTGGATGGATTAAGCATAATAAAATGTAGTTTTTTTGCCTCCTCATTCCAAATACGAGTAAGGCTATATCTATATTTTTCACAATCAGAATAGATTGCTTTTGATTTTGCATCTCCCTTCTGGTGGTATTTTGTAACTACATTTTTTCGTTTCATAATCTAAATAGAGTTTTCAATATTGAATACACGTGAAGGATAAAATTTGTTCAACTTTACAGTTCCTAAAGCTAATGCTTTTCCATCATAATGAATCCAACACTTTATATCCGGTTCGATGTCGTTTGAGATTACTTCAACTGAACCGCCATTTGCTATTTCACCAATTTCTTTGGCACTGCATTTTACAAAAGGTAGGTTTTGCAACCCTATTTCCAACGGCTTTAAAAGTTTTAAAAATTGAGATGATTTTTGTAGTTCTTGTATTTTATCGATCGTAATGCAACTTTCAATGTCAAATGGTCCTGCGCTAGTGCGTCTCAGCCATTTCACATGTGCAAAACACTTTAAGTCTTTGCCAAGGTCTCGAGCGATTGATCTCACATACCCACCCTTTCCACAGATTAGATGAAGCAAAGCGTGGTCATTATCAACCCGCTCCACAAATCTTAAGTCTTCCACAAAAAGAGATCTTGGTTTCAATTTTAATTCTGAACCCTGACGGGCTAGTTCGTATGCCCGCTTGCCCTTTATTTTTATTGCTGAGAAATTGGGTGGGGTTTGTTCAATGAAGCCAATATATTTTTTTAATCTAGTAGAAATTTCGTCATCACTTGGACGCTTGCTGCTATTTTGGACTATTTTACCCGTTGCGTCATCGGTGTCTGTTGCTTCACCAAATTTTACGCAAAACTGATATGATTTTATTTCATCCATTATGTATGGAATAATTTTGGTAGCTTCTCCCAAAGCTATTGGTAGAACGCCAGTTGCATCTGGATCTAACGTTCCGGCATGCCCAACTTTTTTTGCGTTAAAAGCCCATTTTACTTTATTAACAACACCAGTTGACGTGATTCCTGGCGGTTTGTCTACAAGGAGCCAACCAGAAATATTATTGGCTTTACGCTTTGAAACCATGGATGCTCATGTGTTTAAAGGCTGTGCTTAAAAATATTTTTGGCAAGATTTTTCTTTCTTAATTAGGAATGATTAAATCGACGTGCAAATGTATTTCATTTCCAAGTAGTCGTCTATTCCATGGTGGCTACCTTCTCTTCCCAAACCAGACTGTTTTACACCACCAAATGGAGCTACCTCTGTTGATATAATTCCTGTGTTTACTCCAACGATCCCATACTCCAAGGCTTCTGATACTTTATAGACCCGGGTCAAATCTTTAGCATAGAAATAAGAAGCCAAGCCGAATATAGTGTCATTTGCTAATTCGATGACTTCATCCTCATTTTCAAATTCAAAAAGAGGCGCAAATGGACCAAATGTTTCTTCTTTAGATACAAGCATTTCTTTTGTCGCCTGAGTTACAATTGTTGGCGTTAGAAAATTACCTGGTCCTTGGATTGTTTCGCCTCCCAAAATAACATTCGCTCCTTTTGATTTTGCATCTGCGATATGCTCTTGCACTTTCTCTATTGCTTCACTGTTTATCAAGGGTCCAAGAGCAGTACCATTAGCAAAGCCATCCCCAACTTTCATTTTTGAAACTGCTAGTGATAATTTTTTTGCAAATTCTTTGTAAACTCCAGACTGAACATAAATTCGGTTGGCGCAAACACATGTTTGTCCATTATTTCTAAATTTGCACATAATTGCGCCTTCAACCGCAGCATCGATATCTGCATCATCAAACACAATAAATGGAGCATTACCTCCCAGTTCCATTGAACATTTCATAATCTGTTCGGAAGCTTGTTTAAGTAAAATTCTGCCTACCTCGGTTGAGCCTGTAAATGTAAGTTTTCGTATAATTGGGTTTTCGCAGAATTCCTTTCCAATGTCAGATGAGCGTGAGGATGGAATTACTGACAAAACTCCTTTCGGAATGCCCGCTCTATCTGCTAAAACACCCATTGCTAGGGCAGATAGTGGAGTTTCAGCAGCTGGTCTAGCAACAAAAGCACATCCAGCGGCTAGTGCTGGGCCAGCCTTCCTAGTGATCATTGCGTTGGGAAAGTTCCAAGGAGTAATAGATGCTGCTACTCCAATCGGTTGTTTTAAAACAGTTATCCGTTTATCAGTCTGGTGCCCTGGTATTGTTTCCCCGTAAATTCTTTTGGCTTCTTCAGCAAAAAATTCAATAAAAGATGCTCCATAGGCAATCTCACCTTTTGCTTCATTAATTGGTTTTCCCTGTTCAGCAGTTAAAATTGTTGCTAAATCTTCCTGATTTTCCATCATCAGATCATACCAAACACGCATCAAGTTGCTACGCTCTTTGGCGGGCCTACCCGCCCATTCTTTTTGAGCCTTTTCAGCAATAGAGATAGCTTTAGCTGTCTGTGTCCGAGATATATCTGCAACATTAGCTACAACATCACCGCGAGCTGGGTTGTAGACGGGAAAAGTAAGCCCATCGTCCCCATCGCACCAATCACCAGCCAAATAACCTTTTGTGGCCAAAAGCGCTGGGTCTTTCAGCAAAGTCTGTAGATTTGTCAGGTCGTCCAGCATTCTAATTCTCCTAATTTTTTCTTTGACATAACAAAATCAATTCTGCCTTATTTTGTCCATAGTGGTGTTTATTGAAATGACAATTACAAATGAAAATGACGAAGCTTATGCAAATGCTGCCTTCATAGATAATTCAGAAGAAATAGTTGTAGGTTGGAAAAAAAAGGCAAATCACTTCAGATCAAAAAAACTTAAAAGTGGTAAGGCGAAACTAGATATCGCCTATGGTGCCTCTGATCGACAAAAATATGACATTTTTCAACCCGATTCCAAACCACTTGGTTCGGTTATATTTGTGCATGGGGGTTATTGGATTGACTTTGATAAGTCCTATTGGTCTCACTTTGCTTCCGGTGTTTTAGCTAATGGCTATAGATGTATAATTCCTTCATATGATTTATGCCCGACTGTAAAAATTTCTGATATTACTGGCCAAATAAAAGATTTAATATGCTATGTTTTGGAAAATTATGATGGGAAGATTTCATTAACTGGTCATTCTGCGGGTGGTCACTTAGTTTCAAGAATGGTTTCAGCTGACCAGTGGAAAAGGTCTAAGTTAAGGTCTGATTTATTAAATAGATTAAATCATGTTGTTGCAATCTCACCAATTACTGATTTGCGACCTCTTTTAAAAACAAGCATGAATAACAAGTTTAAATTGAATGATAATACTGCAGAACGAGAGAGTCCTGTGTTCCATACAAAAATGAATGTGCCTTTTTCAGTATTTGTTGGAGAAAATGAAAGACCTGCTTTTTTATCGCAAGCTAAATATTTAAGTCAGGCTTGGTCTTGCTCAAAAATAATAGCTAAGGGAAGACATCATTTTAACGTACTCGACGATCTTGAAAATGAGAGAAGTGATTTGGTTAATTTGTTAACGAAGACTTGCAGATAATTTTTAGATCCGTTTTTGGGTTCTTTGAAAGATTTTATATATTTAACGCCGTAATTTTTCATGTTCAAATCGTTGTTTGGCAATTTTTTCATTTTTATCTGAGTCTCTTTGGTTTTTTTGTGATCTAGCAACGTAATCTAAATGTGCTTCAACTGCTTGCCTTGCAGCTGTGGGGTCACGTTGCTGGATTGCACGATTAATTGTTTCATGTTGGGTCAAAAGTTCAAAGCGCGTTGTTCTCTGTTGAAACATTTTTTGCCTGTTATAAAATACTCCATTCCGTAGCAATTCATACATAGATCGCATCATGTGGAGCATGATAACGTTATGACTTGTCTCTATTATTGATAAATGAAAATCAGCATCCAACCTTGCCTCATCAGTTGGATCTCGTTTTTGATGAGCCGCTTCCATTTTATCAAAAATTGTTTGAATAACTTGTAGATCAGTGCTTGAGCCAAATTTTGCTGTTCGCTCTGCTGCAAGTCCTTCTAAATCTCTGCGAAAAGTTATGTAGTCATCTACCGACTCTTCATGACAACTGAAGAGTTCGATCAAGGCAGGCGAAAAAGCGTTGCCGAGAACATCAGCAACAAATATTCCTGAATTTGCTTTTGAAATAAGTAATCCTTTTTCATCTAAATTTGCTATAGCCTCTCTTAAGCTTGGCCTAGAAACACCAAAACGTTCGGCCAACTCTCTCTCTGGTGGAAGCCTATCCCCAGGTCTGAGAATTCCTCGTAATATCAATTTCTCTATTTGAAGTGTTACTGAAGAAGAAAGTTTTTCTGTAATTATCTTCTGAAAAGGCATAGACGGTCCAATTTATCTTTCCTAGGTATACTATGATATTTCTTTTTTCATGAAAATAGAGTATCCATTTTCGATGTAATTTCCAAATGGTTCGCAGTATTCAAATTCAAATCGTTTGTATAAATTCAAAGCACTGTCTAAACCCACACCCGTTTCAAGCTTTAGAATATTCAAGTTTAATTTTTTAGCGATTAGCAAAATCTCTTGCATTAAAAGGGTTGCTATCCCATTTCCTCGAACGCCTGGCTCAACAAAGAATGATTTCAGCTCCCCATAGTCAGGCTTTACGTCTAAAGCGCCGCAGCCGTAATAGTTTTTATTTTGCCGCGCTCCCAAAAAGTGAATATTCGAAGAACACAATTCACTAATTGAAAGATACGAATTAGCTTCTTCGGGATAAAGATCTTTCATTAATTGATGACTAGATAGAAGAAGGTTTTTTATATCGGAATGTCTTGGAGACGCGTATTCTATTGAAAATGTCATCTATTTTTTATCTAGTTCATTTAATTTAATTAATTGCAACATATTGTGTTAAATAATATAAAATGTACGATATGGGGTAGTCATATTTAATCACAATAATTAATACTAAGCAGGAAATTACTAAGGAATCGCTCGAATTGCAATTTAGTAAACTACGTTTATCAGGCTTCAAAAGCTTTGTGGATCCTACTGAGCTGGTCATTAAAGATGGATTAACTGGAGTCGTTGGGCCAAACGGATGTGGGAAATCAAATTTATTAGAGGCTTTACGGTGGGTAATGGGTGAAAACCGCCCAACTGCCATGCGAGGTGGCGGTATGGAAGATGTGATTTTTGCCGGTGCTGCCACAAGGCCCGCCCGGAACTTTGCTGAGGTTTCCTTACATTTGGATAACTCAGAACGTTTAGCGCCCAGTAGTTTCAATGACGATGACAGTTTAGAGATCGTTCGAAGAATTACCCGCGAGGCGGGTAGTGCGTATAAGAGCAACGGTAAAGATGTTAGGGCTCGCGATGTACAAATGTTGTTCGCTGACGCTTCAACAGGAGCACATTCCCCAGCATTGGTAAGGCAAGGACAAATAGCAGAATTAATTAATGCAAAACCGACAAATCGCCGTCGTATCTTAGAAGAAGCCGCTGGCATATCAGGGCTTTATCAACGTCGTCATGAAGCTGAACTTAAACTGAATGCTGCTGAAACAAATTTAGTACGTGTTGAAGATGTTTTGGAACAATTGGCAAATCAGTTAAGCCAGCTTGCGCGCCAAGCAAAACAAGCCGCAAGATACCGTATTCTTGGTGAACAACTGCGTGAAATAGAGGGTACTCTTTTGTATCGTCGATGGAAAGATGCGGATGCTGCAAATTTTGATGCCGATAATGAACTGATTGAAAAAACCAAGGTTGCATCAGAGGCAGAAGCTCTTGTTGCAAAAGTAAGACGAATTCGAGAAGTTGCTAATGAAAACGTACCTCCACTACGAGAAGAAGCATCCATAATTGGCGCGATGCTTCAGCGTTTAGTAGTTGAACAGGAAACTTTAGAAGAACAGGGACGTCAAGCAAAAGAGAGAATCGAAACTCTTTCTTCTCGTATAGAGCAGCTTGGTCAAGATATTGATCGTGAAAACAGCCTGAACAAAGATGCTGAAGAGACAATTGATGTTTTGTCGAAAGAACAAGATGAGCTGCAAATTGCGCTAAGCACACATAGCGAAAAACTTGAGAAAGTTGCTTCTGATGCTCAGGAAGCATCAACCATTCTGAAAGATAGGGAAATTAATCTATCAGAATTAACTGAAGATATGGCGCGGTTGGCTGCACGCCACCAGTCATCAGCAAGGTTCATGTCGGATAGTGAAAATGCGTTGAGTAAAAATAATAAAGAAGCCGCTGATATGGAAGTGAAAGTTTCTGAGGCATCAAGTGAGCTAGAAAGAGTAAAAAAACTTGTTGAAAAAGTAAAACTAGAAGAAAAAATTGCAAAGGATAATGCCCAGGAATGCGAAGAAAAACTGCTGGATTTAGAGGAAAAACGTTCTTCTTTGCAAGTTAAAGAGGAGGCTGCAAATTTTGAACGGTCGGAGGCAGAAGGAGAAGCTAAGGCCATCCGAGCTGAGTTTGCAGCTTTAGAAAAACTTATTGAAAAAAATTCTGATGAAAGGCCGCAGATTATCGATGGTGTTCGAGTTGAGGCTGGTTTTGAGAAGGCTTTTGGGGCAGCGTTATCTGATGATTTAAAAGCACCCTTATCTCACGATAAAGATGAAACGGGCTGGGTTCACCTAAGTGATTATTCTTCTATCAATAGTGAGTTGCCTAATGGTGTTAAATCTCTTTCTGATGTGGTTAAAATACCTGCTGTGTTGAATAGAAGGCTGGAATACGTTGGACTGGTTGATCGTGAGCAAGGTGATAGTTTGCATGAATTTTTGAAACCAGGACAGCGTCTTGTTAGTTTGGAGGGCGATCTATGGCGTTGGGATGGATATAAAATTTGTTCAAAAGACACTCCATCGGCGGCAGCTCTGCAAATTCAGCAGGTGAATACATTAAAGGTTTTGGGTGCTCAAATAGATATTTTACAAAATAATATTGAAGTTACTCGCACCAAACACGAAGAATTGGTTGGTAAACTCTCCGAAGTAACGGCGCAGGAAAAAATTGCAAGGCAAGCTAGGCGGGATGCCGATCAATTCGTAAATGATACAGTTAAAAAGTTAAATAGAGTAGAATCTGAAGAAAGTTTGATTAAGGCTCAATTAGAAAACCACCAAATTTCGAAGCGCCGTTTTGAAGAAGAGGCTCAGCAATCTGAAAAGCAGGTTGAGTTAGCAAAAAAGACTATTGTCGAACTTGAAGATTTAGATGCGATGCGAGAGCAGGTTGATGATGTCAAGCTGACTGTGGAGGCGGCGCGACTAACGATGATGACCAAACGTTCGCTTCATGATGAGGTCAGGCGAGACGGCGAAATCCAAATCAAGAGAGCTCAAGAGGTGCAAAAGGAAATAAGTGGCTGGTCTCATCGACTTGAAACGGCAGAAAAAAGAATGGCAGAGCTAATAGATCGTAAGAATAGCTCACAGTGGGAACTTGAAGAAGCATCTAAAACACCCTCAAAGATTGAAGATAATAGAGCAAAGTTAATCTCTGCCATTTCGGAGACTGAAAAGAAAAAAGCACAGAAAGATGACGCTCTATCACTTGCGGAGACTGAATTAAACAAGGTCCTGACCGAGGAGCGTGAAGCAGAAAGAGTAGCTTCTGAAGCTCGCGAAGATAGAGCCAGGTGTGACGCAAAATCTGAAGCGGCACGGCAAAATTTGCAGTTGGCGTCAGATCGAATAAGGGAAGCTTTGGGATTATCAGTCGAGAATTTGCTTGAGGAATTTAAAATTGACGGCGAGAATTTACCGAATGCAGATAGTTTAGAGGTAAAAGTTGGCCAGATAAAGCGTCAACGAGAAGCTTTGGGTTCTGTTAACCTAAGAGCCGAAGAAGACGCTAGTGAAGTAGAAGAGGAACATAAAAAACTTTTTGCTGAAAAAGCCGATTTAGAACAAGCAATCAAGACACTTAGAACAGGTATTGCAAGCCTCAATAGTGAGGGTCGAGAAAGGCTTCTTACTGCCTTTGAACAAGTGAACTCGAATTTTTCCATGCTTTTTAAACATCTGTTCGGTGGCGGCGAGGCAAATTTGGAATTTGTAGAAAGTGATGATCCGCTCGAGGCTGGGCTGGAAATAATGTGCCAGCCTCCCGGAAAGAAATTAGCAGTCTTGTCTTTGCTATCTGGGGGAGAGCAAACTCTAACAGCCTTAGCATTGATTTTTGCGGTTTTTTTGGCCAATCCGGCTCCAATTTGTGTTTTAGATGAGGTTGATGCTCCATTAGACGATGCAAATGTCTCTAGATTTTGTGAACTTCTTGACGAGATGTGTCGTCAAACTGAAACTCGGTTTATGATAATAACTCATCACGCGATAACCATGTCTCGAATGGATAGATTGTTTGGCGTAACAATGCAGGAGCAGGGTGTGAGCCAATTGGTTTCAGTCGATTTGAAGAAGGCTGAAAGCTTAGTCGCTTAGAGCTAAAACGTCTCCAGTAACTCAATGGTCGGCCATGCGTCGGCTGGCTTTTTGAGGATTCTTTGTACCTTCTGTACGGATCTTCTAGTTTTTGCCCCAAGAATTCCATCAATTTGACCAACCTCATACCCAAGGTTCTTTAACTTAGTTTGAAGAAGCTTCATTTGGTTCTTATTTAAGCCTTTATCCGGGTTGCCAGGGGAGAAAGCTGGAGAACCTTCAAGTCGATTTGCAAAATGGGCAGCAGTCAGCACGTAAATGAAGCTTTTGTTCCATTCAAAAAACACATTAAAATTTGAGTAAGCCAGAAATTTTGGTCCTTTTCTACCTTGCGGTATAATTAAGGAGGCGTTATTCGATCCATCTGGCAGATCAGTATATTTACCTGTTATTCCTAGGCTCTTCCATTCTTTAACGGTTTTTATTTTATCCGTACCCGTATCAAGCCAATCTATGTCTTTTGTTAAAGTTACCTCCTGCAACCAAGGTTCATTTGCTTCCCAACCTAAACTTTTAAGCATTTTGGCAGCACTAAACAGTGCATCACTTGTAGAGCTTTGAAGATTGATTGTTCCGTCTCCGTCAGCATCCACTCCATTTTCTAAAATATCTTTTGGTAACATTTGAACCATCCCAATTTCACCTGCCCATGCTCCTTTGGTGGTACTTGGATTAAATTCATCTCGACTAAATAATTCCAAAGCAGCAAAAATTTGGGGTCGAAATAGAAATGGCCTCCTACAGTCAAAGGCTAAGGTTACCAAGGCATCACGTGTATTAAAGTTGCCTTGTACTGCTCCAAAATCCGTTTCCAAGGCCCAGAAAGATGTAAGAACACCCCGAGAAACACCAAAAACTTTTTCAATTTCGTTGAAGGTAGAAGAATATTTTTTCAAATTGATCTTACCGTGCTTCATCCGATAATCGTTTATTAAGCGTGGAGCAAATTCGTTAAATGGCTTTAGAAAAATGCCCTGTGCTCGGTCAGCTTCTAATACTTGAGGATTTAGTGATACGTTTTCAAAAAATGTATTTACAATTTTTTCTGTATAACCAATCTCTTGGGCTTCTTTTTTAATATTTTCAACGAATTGATTAAATTCACCTCCACACTCTCCAGAAACTGAAGTGTTAAGGACAAATATTAAGAAAATCACTTTAAACACAAATGGCATTTACAACATTCTTTTGAATAGCTGGTATTAGATCCTTGGTTTAATTATAGTTTAAAGTGATTAGGTTAACTAGAACTATAAAAAGTTTGATTTGCAAAAAGTAGAAATTGTTTGACAGATTTAAGGTGCCTATTAAATAAATTTTGGAATGTTAATAGGTAGAGTTTTTATGAGTACCTTTTTATCAAAAGATGTGCTTGCTGGAATAGAAGCTGCTCAAAAAACGAGTTTAAAGAAGAAAAACCGTCTTCGTGTAAAGTTTAACAAAAATTATTTTCCTGTAATGCGACTTACAAAAAACGGATTTTCTGTCGAAGCAGAAATGGCTCCAATGATCAGAGGACTAGTGGATTTATATGATGGCGATAGACACTTAAAACAGTGCTTGATCGTAGCTTCTAAGGAAGAAAATGGGCTTGTTCATTTTGATTTTAAGCGAAAGACGGCCACTCAAACTTCTGCGCCAAAGGATTTTTACCAGGAAAGTACGGTAGCAGCGTTGATCCCTCGCTTATTATAGATCAGAAAAAGCTGCGCTTAAACGTTCTGCTGCGATTGTTACATTTTCAGTTGTTGTGGCGAAATTAAATCTTAGAAAACTATGGCCATTTTTACCAAATGTTGGCCCCAAATTTGCAGCAATTTTTGCTTCATTTTGGACTTTATTTACAAATTCTTTTTGCGCCATTCCAGTTCTTGAAAAATCGACCCAAGCTAAATATGTCCCTTCCAATTTCATTGTGTCCAAGCCGTGTATGTTTGATATTGCATCATCAAATATTTGTCGGTTTCTGTCTAGATATTTCATTAATTCATCAACCCAAACAGCGCCCTCTGGGCTGTAAGCGGCCTTTGCCATAAATAAACCAAAGCTATTTGGACTTAGACCCAGAGCAGACATTTTTGTTGTAAATTTTTGTCTTAAGTTTTCGTCTGGTATAATCACATTACCAGTATGTGCTCCGGCAATGTTGAAGGTCTTTGTCGTTGCTGTCATCATAATAAGTCGGTCACAAATATCTTCATCAATAGTTGCCATTGGTATATGGTTGGACCCAGGGTAGACGATATCGTGGTGTATTTCGTCTGATATTAAAACGAGATTGTGACGTTTCGCAAAATTTGCAACGTTTTTTAATTCTTCTTTCGACCATACGCGTCCCCCAGGGTTATGAGGTGAGCATAAAATGACAATTTTTTCCCTGCCCGTCATCAAATTATCGTAAGAAACAAAATCGAATTCATACCTGCCTTTATTATTTACCAAAGGACACTCCAAGATTTCACGATTAGCGGCTTTTATTGCCCTAAAAAAAGAGTGATAGACGGGTGTGAACAGAACAATATGATCACCTGGGTTGCTGAATGCTTCAATGCAGACTGCAGCTCCATTGACTAGCCCGTGCGTGCTAAAAATCCATTTGGTATTCAAATCCCAACCGTGGCGGTTTTTCATCCACCACTGTATTGCTTCTCTATAGGACGTGTCATCGCCGTAGTATCCATAAATTCCATGGTTAGATAGATTTTCAACTGCTTTTTGAACACATTCAGGCGGTCGAAAATCCATATCAGCTACCCACATGGGTATCCCATCTTTGGCTGACACTCCGTACTTGCTTTCCATCATGTCCCATTTATCAGAGTGAGTGCCACGACGTTCAATTTTTTCGTCAAAATTCATAAAATATGCCTTGAAATACTCTCAGTCAAAATTGGTCATTAACATTGTTTTGGCCAATTGCACAGACCCGTTGCGTTGTGGCTTATATTATCCTAGATGAATATTATGATTAGACCTATTGTTTTACATCCAGATGCAAGGTTGAAAAAAAAATCTGTGCAAGTTGAGAGCATAAATGACGCCCTAATTAAATTGGCAGAAGATATGATGGAGACGATGTACGATGCTCCTGGGATCGGCTTGGCTGCCCCTCAAATCGGTGTTTTAGAAAGGTTAATAGTAATGGACTGTGCCAAAAAAGAGGATGAAGAACCGGATCCAATTATTATGGTGAACCCATTAATTACAGCCGCTTCTGAAGAAAAAAGTGTTTATGAAGAAGGGTGTCTTTCTATTCCTGATCATTTTGCAGAGATCACTCGACCAGAACTTGTACAGGTTCAGTGGGTTGATTTAGATGGAAAGCAACATTCTCAAGAGTTTGATGGGCTCAAGTCAACCTGTATCCAGCATGAGATTGATCATTTGAATGGTAAATTATTTATTGACTATTTAGGACCTATGAAACGGCAACTGATAACCCGTAAAATGCAAAAATTAAAACGCGAAAAATTGCGCGGTAACGAATAATGGCAGTCAAAGGTTTTCTAAAATGGCCTGATAAAAGACTTCGTTCAAGAGCTCATGAAATAGCAGAAATTACAGAAGAAATAATTTCGATTTGGAATGATATGGTAGATACAATGCATGCTATGCCTGGTATTGGTCTAGCTGCTCCACAAATTGGAGTTACATTACGTTTAGCGGTAATCGACGCATCAGAAGCTCGGAATAAGCCGGTCAAATTAGCTAATCCTGAGATTCTACAATCATCTTTGGAATATAGTGAATTAGAAGATGCTAGTCCAAATTTGAGCGGTGTATCGGCAAAAATTAAAAGACCTAAAAAAGTTACTGTTCGATTTTTAAACAAAGAAGGTTTTATAGATCGAAAGGATTTTACAGGGCTTTGGGCTGCTTCTATTCAACATCAAATTGATCATTTAAATGGCAAAATGTTTTTTGACCATTTATCTAAGGTCAGAAGAGATATTTTGCTGAGAAAGGTCAAAAAGAAAAAATGAAGTTGGTTTTTATGGGAACACCAAAGTTTTCTGTTCCTGCTTTAAAGGCCTTGGATCAGAGTAAGCATCAAATATGTGCAGTTTATTCTCAGCCACCGAGGCCCTCCGGTCGTGGCAAAAAATTAAACTTCAGTGATGTACATAAAGAAGCTCTTGATTTGGGTCTCACTGTACATACCCCTAGGAATTTCAAATCCGAAAAAGATCAAAAGATCTTCAGAGAGTTAAAGGCGGATATAGCCATTGTTGTTGCTTATGGGCTAATACTTCCTAGCCAAATCCTATCATCTCCGAAGTTTGGGTGTGTAAATATCCATGCATCTCTTTTGCCACGCTGGCGTGGCGCTGCACCAATTCAAAGGGCAATTATGGAAGGAGATGATGAAACCGGTATTTGCATCATGAAAATGGATAACGGATTGGATACTGGTCCAGTTCTTTCTTCTAGGAAAATTCAAATTAAAGAGAATGATACTGCAAAGATTTTATCAGAAAGATTGAGTTTACTAGGTTCAAATCTTATCGTTGAGGTACTGGATAATTTACCTGATTATAAAGTTCAAATGCAGTCCACTCATGGTATCACATATGCGAGCAAGATCCATAAGTCCGAAGCCAAAATTGATTGGTCGTTGCCAGCGCAAACGATAGATCGAAAAATCAGGGCTTTGTCTCCCTTTCCAGGGGCTTGGACAGAAATAAACGGAGAAAGGGTAAAATTATTAGCTTCCAAGGTCGTAGATGAAGAACATGAGGCTGGAATGGTCTTAGATACTGGTTTTTCAATAGCTTGCGGTCAAAAAGCAATCGAAATAACTGAGGCGCAGAGGCCAGGTAAATCCGCTCAAAAATCAGACGTTTTTCTACGAGGTTTCAGATTACAGAAAGGCAGAAAATTGGACTGATTTTTAAAAATCAATTGCGATACCTTTCTTCTCCCAATCTCCAAATCTAACAGGTTCTACACCTTCGCGGCCGCCAAGTTCTTTCGGAAAATTTGCTTCTTTTTTTTCTAACCGCCGCTGCTCAGCCTCTTTCAATGCTCTTAAAGCTTCTGGGGGAAGTTGTGTTTCTCTTTCAGGCATATGAACTTTCCTTGAGTACAATACATTGATATAGCAGGCTTAAAATTCTTTCAAGAAAGTTTCTGCATGAAATCCTCTAGGAGTAAACCTCGTTTTATCGCCATAGATATTCTAAATGAGATTTTAGGCAATAAAAAAAGCTTCCATGAACTAAGGGTGCTTGGGGTACTTAAAAACCTGAAGCCTAATGAAAAAGCTTTTGTTCAGAGATTAGTTATGGATACTTTGCGTAACTTAGATCGCTGTGACAGACTTTTGGAAAAATATCTCAAAAAAGATCCAAAATTAAAGGTTAAAAATATTCTAAGGTTAGGGTTGATCGAGCTGGTTACCGGCGGTGCATCCCATGCAATTGTTAACGAGGCGGTAAATTATGCAGCTTCAAACAAAACAATCCGGCCAATGAAAGGGTTGGTTAATGCAGTATTGCGAAAGTTATCATCCGATGAAATTGAAGAATGGAATAAAGATCAAAGTATTTCCAGGTTGCCCAAGTGGTTAAGAGATCCTCTAATAAGCGCTTATGGGAAAAAGACTGTAATTGAAATAGAAAAAGTACAAAGTTTTACTCCACCCATAGACATTACCTTAAAGGATCCATCTAGAATCCATGATTGGACAAAAGAGTTAGGTGGTAGAATTATCTTTCACGAAAGTATTCGCTTGCAAAGTGGCAAACAAATATCTGCTTTGCCCGGTTTTAAGGAAGGTGATTGGTGGGTTCAAGATATTGCAGCATCCATCCCAATTCGGCTATTGGAAAATTTAAGTGGCAAAAAAGTACTAGATTTATGCGCAGCTCCGGGTGCAAAAACACTTCAACTTGCTTCCCGTGGAGCAAATGTAACCGCAGTGGATATTTCAGCGAGCCGATTGGGTTTATTGAATGAAAACTTAGAAAGGTGCGGGCTCAAGGCGAATATAATAGAAAGTGATGCCCTCAATATTACTGACAAGTTCGACATTGTATTATTGGACGCCCCTTGCAGTGCAACTGGAACAATTAGGCGTCATCCTGACCTAGTCTATTGTAAAGATGGATCTGATTTTTCTGAGTTAATTGAAATTCAGGCTAAGTTACTTGACCATGCATCTTCACTGGTAGACGATAATGGGCTTATTATCTATGTAACCTGTTCTCTCCTGCCAGATGAGGGTGAGTGCCAAATTGAGGAATTTCTAGATCGCAATAATCAATTTGAAATAAAAAAGCCAAACGACAAAGATAAAATCATCCCGGAGGCATGGGTTCTAGGCTCGGGTGATATTAGGATTACGCCAGCTAGCTCGAATGAAAAGGACGGTTTGGATGGCTTTTACATATGTTATTTGCAAAAAAAACCAAATAAAACCTAAAGAAAGTTAAATTTGCGAATGTAAATATTTGGAATGAACTAACATAATTTATTATAGAAAATGAGCCAATTTTGAGTTTTGTAACAGCTTTAACAGATAAACTTTATGCTTTTATGATTTGCAGGTCCAAATCTACTACAGAATTGATTCTAGAAACAGAGCCTCGCTCAATTGGTAAAATAAC
>Ga0208130_1000333_pt1 | contig 25058 bp, 25 predicted proteins | sample ETNtaG_31_FD_185771 | JGI IMG/M metagenome (GOLD analysis project Ga0208130, IMG submission 185771) | Marine microbial and viral communities from oxygen minimum zone, Eastern Pacific Ocean - ETNP201310SV78 (SPAdes) (version 2) | ecosystem: Environmental > Aquatic > Marine > Oceanic ... | reverse complement strand
GCGACTTGGATGAAAAGTCTAATGATCAAGGTATAAAAATTAACACTGAAGTTGCTAACGATCAAACAAATGTTCCAATTGAATTTTTAGTTCCGAACAGAGATCAACCAAGAAAAAATTTTAGCGAAACATCTTTAGATGAACTTTCGCAATCAATTAAACAAAAAGGTATTTTATTACCTATTTTAGTTAGACCTTTGAATGATAAAGAATTCCAAATTATTGCTGGCGAAAGAAGGTGGAGGGCTGCTCAAAAAGCCGGTCTAAATGAAGTTCCAGTTATAATTAAAAATTTTAATGAAATCGAAGTTTTAGAAATTGGCTTAATAGAGAATATGCAAAGAGAAAATCTTAGCGCAATAGAGGAAGCTTTAGGCTTTGAAAAGCTACAAAAAGAATATAACTATACGCAAGAAAATCTCTCTAAAATATTAAGTAAGTCTCGAGCCTATGTTGCAAATGCGCTAAGACTTTTATCCCTTCCCCATAAAGTTCAACAACTTGTTCAAAGCGGTGATTTATCGTCAGGACATGCTAGAGCTTTAATTGTTCTGGCAGATCCTTTGCCTGTTGCAAAATTTGCAATAAAAAAAGGAATGAGTGTAAGACAGTTGGAGAGCTATGTTTCTTACTTAAAGAAAGACAAGAAATCAAAGCAAGCTTCAGTAAGTCAAAAATCGCCTGATACGCTAATGCTGGAAAAAAAATTGACAGATAATTTAGGTTTATCTGTTCAGATAGATGAGGGTAAGGGGGAAAAGGGCGAGATTAAAATTAAATATTTATCATATGACCAATTAAATTTTATTTGTGACAAGCTTAATTAGATTGTTTTTTTGCCACAGTTGCTAGCCTTATAACAATATTTCCAATTATACTTTTTCCAAGACCTGGCTTAGTTTTTGTTAATAGGTCGCTTTCAATTAAAATTTCAAGAGCCCTCTCAACTTTAGCAATATTCCAGTTTTTGATTTGAGTTTTAAAAGCATTAACTTCCTTAAAAAAAATTGGAGGCTTTATTTGTTTCATTGCATCACCAATTGATTGGCCTGATGTTATACTTAGCCCGACTAAATGTAACTTCTGGAAATGTAATATTAATGCCGATATAAACTGAGGGGGCGTAACACCTTGAAGAAAAAGTCTATCAGAGACCTGTTGGGATAGTCTTGTTTCACCTAAGCATATATGTTTGCATAATTCACTTATTTGGTTTTGATTGGTATCAAATAATATTTCTTTAATTTTTTCATCATTAATATTTTTATTTTCAGCAAACTCATAATAAAGCATTATTCTTTCTAAAGCATCACTGACCTGACTTCTCTCAAAACCAGACATTGAGATAATTGCATGTATAGCGCTATCATCGAAATTAAAATCTCTGTTATTTGATTTTTCTTTAATGAAATTCTTCAAGCTCACGAAATCATCTTCATAAAATGGAATTATTAAGGCACCCTCTAATTTTTCTATAGACTTTCTAATGCTTGATCGTGGAGATAAATTTCCAGCCTTAATAAGAAGTGTAGTTTCGTTTAAGTCATCTTTAAGTAAATCCAGAATAGGACCAGATGTTTCAGAATTATCCATATCAATTTTTAAATATTTTCTTCCGCCACCGAAAGATAGGGACCTTGCCTCATTATAAAAAATATCAGAGTCTTTTGATATTTCTTTAATATTGAACTCTGGAGGAGCAAAAACATCATTCTCATCAAAAAGGCTTTTACATAACTTATTATAAGTATCGTCAACTAGGTATGTGTTTGGCCCATATAAAAGAATACATTTTAAAGATGTGCTTTCTTCTTTAATTATTGAAAAAATATCTTGTTGTTTTCCTTTCATTTTTTAAATTTTTTAGAATAAAGGGCAAGTTGATTTCTTATATCATATGCGATTGTCATGGATAGCTTTGAAACTGCGTCATTCTTAGCAATTTCATTTGAATAGGGCTCTGAAATTCTATTGAAAGCATTTGACCCTATACTTTGACCTGTAAATAGAATTTTATCTGAATTTTTTTCTCTGATCTTAAATATTACTGTGGTTGAGACACCCATTCTCATTACCTTTTCATCTTCTCTAACATCAATATCATCAAATCTACTTTGGGCCTCTAGTTCGACTGTATACTGGCTATCGCCACTTTCATTTATAGAAGCTAAATTATTAAGATTTCTATATATCTCGTGAAGTTCTTTATTAGATTTTGACGGTTCAATTATTTCATATTCTAAAAGGAATTTTTCAGAATAAAGAGGTTCAAAAGTACATGATAAAGAAAATGCACTAATGAAAAAAACAACTAGAAAATTTTTTTTAAACAACAATATTTATTATCCTATTAGGAACGATTATAATCTTTTTAATTTCTTTGTCGCCAATAAATGATTTAATACTATCATCATCTAAAGCTATTTCTCTTAGTCTACTTTCATCAATATTTTTATCTACTTGAACTTCTGACTTCTTTTTTCCGTTAACCTGAATTGGAATTTTTATTGTGCTTTCAGCTATTAAGCTCTCTTCAATATTAGGCCATGGTTGCTCACAAATCATTCCTTTGTCTTTACCAAAAAGTGACCAGCCTTCCTCGGCTAGGTGCGGTGTAATTGGCCCAAGCATAATCAAGAGAAATGATAGGGTCTCACTTATTGCCTTAGAATCAATATTGTCGCTTTCTTTTATTTTAGAAATTTCACCTACAAACTCATAGAGTCTTGCTATGACTTTATTAAAGCTGAGGCTATCTAAGTCCTTAGTAATATTATTTAGCGTTTTATGATTTGTTTTTTTTAGGTTAATAGTCTTTTCATTATTTTCATTTGAAACATTTTTTTCAATAAGTTTATTAAGCTCAACAATAGTTTTCCATATCTTCTTAATAAATTTACCTGCGGCTTCAACCCCAGACTCAGACCAAAAAATATCTCTTTCAGGGGGAGAGTCTGAAAGAACAAACCATCTTGCAGTATCTGCACCAAATTCTTCAATTATTATCGATGGATCTACAACATTTTTTTTAGATTTAGACATTTTTTCAGAAGGCCCCCTTTTTAGAGGCTCTCCTGTTTTTCTATGCAAAACTTCACTATCTTTTATTGTTACCAGCTCCGGTTCAATCCAATCACCACTAACGGTTTGGTAAGTTTCATGGCAAACCATTCCTTGCGTGAACATTCCATAAAAAGGCTCACTAATATTTAAATGCCCTGTCTCTTTAAGTGCGTTTGTAAAGAATCTTGAATATAATAAATGCAGTATTGCATGTTCTATGCCCCCTATATATTGATCAACTGGTAACCAATAATCAGTTGCTGAGATATCCAATGGTTGTGCCTTATCAAGTTCACAAAATCTTGCAAAATACCACGATGAGTCAATAAATGTATCGAATGTGTCAGTTTCTCTAATTGCCTCATTTTTGCACTTCGGACAATTAACTGATTTCCATTCTTCATGACGCTCTAAAGGGTTCCCTGGTTTAATAAAGTCTACATCATCTGGTAATTCAACAGGCAGATCTTTCTCCGGAACAGGAACTATTCCACATTTATCGCAGTGAATAATTGGTATTGGACAGCCCCAGTATCTTTGTCTAGATATACCCCAGTCACGAAGCCTAAAATTTGTTTCCCTATTTCCATTATTATTTTCAATAAGCTTTTCTATTACTTCATCTTTTGCTTGATCAATATTCATTCCATTTAAAAAACTAGAATTAATTAATTTTCCTTCTCCCGTGTAAGCCTCATCAAGATCGTCACCTTTTTCTTTTTCTGTTTCTCCAGAGCTCACAACAGGTATGATTTCAATTTTATATTTTTTTGCAAATTCAAAGTCTCGCTGATCATGGGCTGGGCAACCAAAAATCGCCCCTGTTCCATATCCGCTTAAAATGAAATTTGCTATATACACATCAAGGAATTTATCTTTTATGAAGGGGTGTTTAATTTTAAAACCCGTCTTTACGCCTTTTTTTTCTGCTTTTTCTATGGCTTCTTCAGTAGTGCCAATTTTTTTACATTCCTCAATAAATTCATTGATTTTCTTATCTTTCTTAAGAGATTTAGATATCGGGTGATCAATTGATATGCCGCAAAATGTAGCTCCAAACAATGTATCAGGCCTGGTTGTAAAGACTTTAATTGGATCATATTTTTTTTGGTCAATATCAAAGCAGTCAAATTCAAAAGAAACCCCAGTAGATTTACCTATCCAATTTTCTTGCATTGTTTTAACTTTATCAGGCCAGTTTTCAAGCTTTACAACCTCATCAAGCAACCTCTGAGAGTCACTTGATATTTTCAAAAACCATTGTGTTAAAATTTTTCTTTCTACTGGTGCTCCTGATCTCCATCCTTTTCCATCAATAACCTGTTCATTAGCTAAAACAGTTTTATCAACTGGATCCCAATTAACTTCGCTTTCCTTTCGATAAGCAATTCCAGCGTTATAAAAATCTAAAAATATTTTCTGTTGATGTTTAAAATAGTTTGGGTCACATGTAGCAATCTCTCTTTCCCAATCAATTGAAAGCCCTAGTGATTTAAGTTGGGCTTTCATATTATCTATATTTTTATAAGTCCATTCTTTTGGGTGTATTTTCTTTTCCATCGCTGCATTTTCTGCGGGCATCCCAAAAGCATCCCAACCCATCGGATGCAAAACATTGTCACCTTGGGCTTTTCTATAACGTGCAACAACATCGCCAATTGTATAATTCCTCACATGCCCCATATGAATATTTCCCGAGGGATAAGGAAACATTTCTAGAATATATTTTTTTGGTTTTTTTTCAGAAATAGGCTTTGGTTTAAAAGACTTTTTTTCTGACCAAATCTTTTGCCAATATGGTTCAATTTTATCTGGATGGTATTCAGACATTTAGATGTTAGCTAGTACCAAGAGAGCCAATTCTTAGCTCGCGCGCCTTTGTTAAAATAGAAGCCTCAACTAGTCTTGCGGTATCAGGATTTACATCAGCTTTAACCCATTCTTCAGACACTCTTATTTCTCTAAAAACCGTAACACTTATGGCATCAGCTCTTAACCTTCTGTCTTTGACATAAATATTCAGTTTTATTCTTTCATTAGGGTTTTCTGGCTCAAGGTACCAATCAGTAGATATGAAACCACCTATAGGATCAGCAGCATTTACGGGTATGAAGGATACAGTGTCTAAGCTTGCCCTCCAAAGAAATGCATTTACTGCCATCGATATTTGTGAGTTAACAATTTCTGAGGTTTCGACATCCATTTTTTTTGAAAAAGGATTTAATCTCGCGCAGTTATTTAGTAAAAGTAAAACACAGAATATTAAAACAATATTACTTTTTCTATACATAAAAATAACTCCCACTTAAGATCGTTTTAAAACAATACTATCAATACCAGTAATATTACTTTATCTCAAAATGAATTAATTCAAACTTTTATATTTTATTATTTATGATATTCGATAAAGTAAACAATAAAGATAAAGAAGCAATGACAGATATTAAAAAAAATCTTAAAATTATAAAAAGTAGAATTGAAAAGATCGCAGTCAAATTTAATAGGGACCCATCTGAAATAAAATTAATTGTTGTTACAAAAAAATTTGATTTTGAAAAAATAAAGCCACTCATAGATACTGGTCATCTTTTTTTTGGAGAAAATAAAGTACAAGAGGCCGAAAAAAAATGGTCAAAGACTTTATCTAGCAATAAAAATATTGAGCTTCATATGGTTGGACCAATTCAATCAAATAAAATAAAAATTGCAATCAATCTTTTCACAGCTATTCATTCGGTTGAGAAAACAAAGACTTTAAAAATCATAAATGAAAATATAACCAAAGACTCAACGATAAAAGAATTATTTCTCCAAGTTAATATTTCAAAAGAAAGTTCAAAAAGTGGAATTTATATTGAAGATATGGATAAATTTTTTACCGAGGCAAAAAATTATTCAAAGATTAGTATAAATGGATTAATGACTCTTCCACCCCCAGATGAAGAGCCATCACTATATTTTGCTTTATTAAACAAGCTATCAAAAAAAAATATGTTAAAATATTTAAGCATGGGCATGAGTAATGATTTTGAAACAGCTATAGCACTAGGTGCAACTCATATAAGAGTTGGAGAGGCAATAATGGGACCAAGGGATAAAAATTGAAAAGTAAAGTTTTTCTGTTTTCTGATGATATTTTCTTTAATCTAGTCTTTGAGGAACAATTTTCCTCGTTGTCATATTGTAGTTTAATCGCAAGTACTAACTTTTCTGATATAACTAATATTGATCAATTTGAAAAAAATGATGTAGCCATCTTTTATTCCGTCAAACAGGAGCAAGTAACAAAAATTAAAAAATTATTATCTGAGGTTTCTTATTTTTTCCCGGCAATTATTATTGGTTCATCTGAAGATATTTTAACCTTGGAAAAAAATTCATTTATTTTTTTAAAAACCCCTTTTTATTTTAACGAATTATTGAAAATAATAGAAAATATTACCCTTCAAAGAGAATTAATTGATTACTCTAATCTAAAATTTGGGAAAATAATTTTAGATATGACCGGTAAAGTAATAAAAGGGCTTAATAATTCAGTAAAGCTTACTGATAAAGAGGCCAGAATAATGTGGCACTTAATTGAGGCAAAGGGTGATACTATAGGCCAAGATTATTTATTAAATAAAGTTTGGGGCTATAATAAAGATATTGAAACAAAAACATTAACTACACATATTTATACAATTCGAAAAAAAATTGCTCCATTTAAAAAAGTTCTTTCTATAGAAAGCTCTGAAAATGGTTATTATATATGTTAGTTAAAATTTAAAATCTGCTATCAAAGGTGAATGATCGGAAGGCCTGTCCCATCTCCTTACATCTTTTTCAATCGAGGCCTTTGTAATGATTTTATTTAATTTTTGAGTAATCCAAATATGGTCAAGTCTTCTTCCTCTGTCAGACTCCTCCCAGTTTTTTGATCTATAACTCCACCAGCTGTAAAGCTTTTCAGAAAGTGGATGAAACTCTCTCAATGAATCAATAAAATTAATTGAACTTTGGAATTTATTTAATTTTTCTACTTCTACAGGCGTATGGCTGACTATTTTTAATAGCTGCTTGTGTGACCAGACATCATTTTCATGTGGGGCAATATTAAGATCGCCAACAAGCGCAGTGTAAGCATTTTTTTCTTTTGTTTTCATGTATGTTGTCGCTTCATCCAAGAAATCTAATTTGTGTTTAAATTTGTCATTTATCTTTGGATCTGGCTCATCACCACCTGCTGGCACATAAAAATTATGAATATTAAATAAATTATTTTTTACTTTTAACTGAAGAGATATATGCCTTCCATCATGTTTGCCGCAAAAATCCTTTTGTTCAACTTTTTTAACAGGCAGGTCTGTAGCAATACAAACACCGTGATAACCTTTGATACCATTCACATGAATATTTGAAAGCCCTAATTTTTCTATATCATTGAAGGGAAAAAGTTCATTAGGACACTTAGTTTCCTGCAAGCAAACTATATTTGGTTTAAATTTCTTTACGATTTTTTTTAAGGCGCTAATTCTTAACCTTACAGAGTTAATATTCCAACTTAATAAGCGTACGTTCATTTGAATTTAAGATTATGAATCCAAAATATTATCCCACATTTCTTCGATCATCATCTCATAATCGAAGTCTAATATGGTTGAGGTATCCTCGTATCGTTCCATAATTTGTTCATTAGGAAAGATAGTTGAATCTTCTTTGTAACTTTTCTTTGATATGTCCAGAGCCATAATATTAGGAGTTGCTGTTTGAAGATTTTCAACAATTGATCTTGAATTTTTTGGATCCAGCATAGAATTTATTACTGAGTGGCTTTCCTCAATTTTAAGTGATGCTTTTGAAATACAAGCACAATCCTGCCAAATTAAACTACCCTCTCTTGGGAACGTAAACCCAATATCATTATTATCAATTTCCTTAAATTCTTCATTACTAATAATTGCTAGATCGACTTCACCATTAATCAAAAGTTCTTTTCCATTTTTTTTACCGAAATCTTTAATATTTACTTTTTGGCGCTTTAAAAGCTTTTCCGCTTGATTAATCCACATGGGATCATTTGTATTTAAACTTACTCCCATATATTTTAGTGCTATTTGTATCAAAGTTCTTCCATCACCTAATAAGGCAATTTTTCCAGCATATTTATCTGAGTCTAACAGCCACCTCCATGTGGAAGGTGGTTCAGAGAACTTACTTTTTCTATAAGCAATACCTATTGCCCCATATGAAAGCGGTATTGTATGTTTTCTATCTTTATCAAAAGCAGAATTGTTGAATTTTGGATCAATAAAAGAGTTGTTTGGTATAAGATCTTTGTTTAGTTCTGCAATTTTACCATCATCAATTAAGCCTTCTAAATAAGAACCTCTTCCAATGAGCACATCATAATTATTGCTATTAAAATTAATATTAGAATTAGAGTCGTAGGTTATAGAACTAATTGATGAGCTAATACCTTTTTGGAAATTTGAAATTAATTTATCAGATAAAAAATTGGCAGGTGAACCAATATTTAAAATTTGATTTTCTTCCTGCGAGAATAAAGATAATGGACGTAAAATTATTCCTGCCGATAGTAAGCTAAATCCAGAAATAAATCTTCTTCTTGTAGTTTCTGCTTTTTTCATTTTCTTAATCATCTCTATCCACCCTTTTAATGATGTACATTCTTACCAATAATAAGTAAGAGTTTCTATATTTTTATTTAAAAGTTTTATTTTATTTCAAAAAAGCTGTCCATTATTGAATTTATCGACTTTATTTTTGAGAAAAAGACTGTTGTTTCTTTTTTTTGAGTATCAATAATTTTCCATTGTCTAAGAATAGGCTGAGGATAGTCCGCAGTTATAAATATTGAATTTCTCAGTGAATTTTTTTTCGTTCTTAATTCTATAGTTGCAACTCTACCCTCTATCTCCAGAGTATTAATATGGAAATTATCCAATGCCAAATCTTTTGAAAGAAGATTTGCGAGAGGACTATCCTCAAGAGAATAGTAGTTTACTTTGCTATCCTTTCTCTCTTTTATCGCAAAAATACCTTTATTTATTATAATCAACATTTCAGATGGAGTAGAATATTCAAATCTTATTGAACCCCTGCCGTTTGAATAAAAGATACCTTTTGCAATATTGCCAATTTGGTCTATTTGAGTAAATTCACCTTTTACATTGCCCAGACTAAAAAAATATTCTTCCAGAGAAACTAGCCAATCATTATCTGAAATAGAATCGAGCTCTTTTGATTGAGAATTCGTAGTTAATGAAATTAATATTATTAATGTTACAAAAAAGGTTTTTATTATATTCATTTTCCTAAAATTTCTCTTTTGCCCTGGTTATTAGGTTCTGAAATAATTCCTTGGTCTTCCATTTCTTCGATAATTCGTGCAGCTCTATTATAGCCTATTTGTAACTTTCTTTGAATGTAGCTAGTTGAAACTCTTTTATCTTTCATTATAACCTCAACTGCTTGATTGAATAATTCATCATTTGAATCATTTTGCTGAATTCCAGAATTTATTTCATTCTCCTCTTTTGTTAATGACTCTATATATTCTGGCGTTTCTTGATTTTTAATAAATCGAACCACGTCTTCAACCTCATTATCTGATACAAAAGGTCCGTGGACTCTAACAACTTTACCTCCATCCGACATATAAAGCATGTCACCTCTTCCAAGTAACTGTTCAGCTCCCATTTCGTTAAGGATTGTTCTGCTGTCAATCTTTGATGCAACTTGAAAAGCTATCCTTGTAGGAAAATTAGCTTTTATTGTGCCTGTGACGACATCCACAGAAGGTCTCTGAGTAGCCATTATAAGGTGTATACCTGCTGCCCTTGCTTTTTGAGCAAGACTTTGAACTAAATGTTCAATGTCGCTTCTTGCAACTAACATAAGGTCAGCCATCTCATCAATCACCACAACTATGAAAGGCATTTTTTCCGGTTCTATCTCCTCTTCAGAATAAAGAGGTTGTCCAGACTCATTATCATAACCAGTATGAATCTTTCTCTTAAATTTTTTACCTTTTCTTTTATATTCTTCCGCTTTCTTATTGAATGCATCCATTGTTCGAACTGATAGTTTAGACATCCTATTATATCTATCATCCATCTCTCTTACGACCCATTTTAATCCAACAACGGCTTTTTTAGGGTTTGTGATCACTGGTGTTAAAAGATGAGGTATTCCATCATAAACTGATAGCTCAATCATTTTTGGATCTACCATAATTAAACGACAATCTTCAGGTTTAAATTTATAAAGTATGGATAAAATCATCCCATTTATGCCAACTGATTTACCAGACCCTGTTGTTCCAGCTATCATAAGATGAGGCATTCTCGATAAATCGGCAATAGTAGATTCACCTCCAATATTTTTACCTAAACTTAGAGCAATGCCGTCTTCTTTATTCTCAAAAGTATTGCTTTCAAGAATCTCTCTAAGATAAACAGTCTCTTTATCATCATTTGGTAGTTCAATACCGATGGAGTTTTTTCCTGGAATGACAGCTATTCTTGCAGATGTAGAGCTCATTGATCTTGATATATCATCTGCAAGAGAAATAACGCGTGATGATTTTACGCCAGGAGCTGGTTCAAGTTCATAAAGTGTAACAAATGGACCTGGATTAACACTTATTATTTTTCCATTAATTCCAAAATCAGTTAGCGTCCTCTCGAGTAGATCTTTATTTTGTTCAATTTGTTTTTCAGAAATTCTTTTTTTATTTCTCTCATCAGGGATTTCATTTAATAAATCTAACGAAGGGAGTTCATAGCCAGTTTTACTATCCGCTAAATTGTTTTTATTATTATTGCTTTTTTGGACAGTTTTCTTTCTTTTAATTTTTGGTCTAGCTGCAAAAAGCATTTTCTTTTGCTTTGTTGGCATAACTTCAGTAATGATTTCATCATCATTTGAAATGTCTTCATTATAAACTTCTTTTTTAATTTTCCCGCCCTTTGTGGGCAAAATTCCAAAAGTTATTAAAAGAGCACCCAATGAACCTAAAAATATATATACAGAAGCAATAAATGACTTAACTTGTGAAAGGTCAGTGTTAAAAGAAATACTAAGTTTATATATTACTGCCTCTATTTCATCTGCTATTAAAGAGCCAATTATTCCACCATTTCCAAAACCCTTACTAAAAGAGGCAGCTAGGAGAAATGTTCCTATAATTAAAGAGAAAATTTTAAGCCAAAATTTATTTATTTTTTTAATAATTTTATAGAAGCCAAATAAAATAACTATTACTGGTATTAATATTGATACTGTTCCAAAAAGTTGTACAAAAATATCAGCTATATAAGCCCCAGGATCGCCAAGATAATTTTGTGTTTGCCTATCAGATATTGTATTTAGGCTTTGATCAAGACTATTATATGAGCCAATAGCAATTAAAAATATTAAACCTACACCAATAGTAAAAAAGCCAATTAGTATATTTATGAAACCAAAAAAAATTTTATATAACGTATTTTTAAAGCTAGCTAAAAGATTTGATAAATAATTAGTTAATCTTTTTATAACATTCATTTGTTACCCATTTAACAAAATTATTAAAAATTGCGAATCAGCTACATAATCACTTGTTAATACAATAATCTGCAAGAACTTTCTGATTAAAATTGAAAATCAATTTCATTTTTCTATTAATTATATTAATAACTTTGTTATGAAAAAAAATTTTTATGATTTAGTTATTTTTGGCAGTGGTCTATCAGCAAAAGCAATGTCACTTGTTGCGCGCAATGCTGGCCTATCCTTTAAAATTATTACCGATAAAAATTTTAGCAATATAACTAATGATGATACTAGGAGTCTTGCTCTTTCAGTTGCGTCCAAAAAAATGCTTCAAGTACTTGGTGCTGACATAAAAACTGAAGCTGTAAAAAAAATGATAGTTATTGAAGGCGGATTAGGCGATGAGAAAATAAAATCACGACTAACTTTTGACAGAGATCTTGTTGATGAAGATATTGCTTATATTGCAGAGTACTCTGTAATAGAAAAATCCTTAGACAAAGCTCTTAAGCTAAAAGATATTGAATATACAAGTGATGAAGTAATAGATATTCATAAGGAGAGCAACCATACAAAAATAAACTTTAAAAATAAGAAATCTTTTTTGTGCGGGGCAGTAATTTTTACAGAGGTTTTAAATTCTGAATTGCAAAAAATATATAATGTTAAGTATAATTTTTTTGAGTACGGTCAAACAGCTATATCCGCAACACTTAGGCATTCAAAAAGCCATAAAGGTTACGCTTTTCAATTTTTTCAGAAAAATGGACCACTTGCCTTATTACCAATGAATAATAAAAGAGGGAATAATTATAGCTCTCTAGTTTGGACTGAAAAAACAGATAATATTTCTTCACTTTTATTATCAAAAAAAAGTCTTGAAGAGAGCCTCAATAACCTCTGTTCTGATTATTTAGGAGAAATCTCTATTTCGAAAGGACCAAGCTCTTTTATTTTGAAAAAATTAACCGGCATAAAATCAATTTCGAATAGTGCAATATTTGTTGGCGATGCTCTTAGAGCAATGCACCCTATGGCTGGGCAAGCTTGGAATCAAAGCTTAAGAGACATAGCATATATTGCTGATGCTATTGCAGAGTCTCAGAAGTTAGGTTTGGAGTTATTTCAGTGCCCATCAATTTCATTATTTGATAAAAAAAGAAAAATTGAGTCAGAGGCCTTAATTAACAGTATTGGATTCTTAAACTCGATTTATCATGCCGATACTTCAATAGCAAAAGGGCTTAGAAGAAATATTATGAAGTTAGCTGATAATTATAAACCACTTAAATTATTTTTACTAAACGAAGCTTCTGGGGGAGCTTTAGCAAGACCTAATTTATTAAATGGATTAAAGCCTGGATCAAATATCATTTAATCAAGTTTTCTAGCTTCATCTGGTAGCATTATCGGGATCCCGTCTTTGACTTGGTAGGCTAAGCCAGCTTTTTTGCTCACTAATTCATTTTTTTCTTTGTCCCAAGATAATGTTTCTTTTGTTAAGGGACAAACAAGAATTTCTAATAATTTTGGATCAATTTCTTTGCTCATAATATCTCACTGTATTTGTTCTGTGCTTGGACCAGATGTCATCGACATTTCCGTCATCGCGATCAACATTTCACTTCTTTTAGATAATGTTTCTGCCTCAAGCAGTGCTTGTTTTTCTCGAGGTTTATAGGGACTTAGTATGCATAATGAATTCACAAGTAATTCTGTTGATGAATTATTAATAGCATCCCAATCAATCGTAAGATTATTATGCTCTAAGTATTTTTTAAGAGATTCAACAAGCTTTTCTCTATCAACTTCCTCTTCTCCGGACCCTTTAATAAGATCAGAAGAAAATTTCTCATAATTTACTTGGAATTGTCTATAAGGTGTAACCACTTCAAGTTCTTGACCAATATTAAATCTGCACACACCAGATAATGTAATTAACATTCTGCTATTAGCAACTTCACTGTATGAAGTAATTTTTCCTAAGCATCCGGTTTTATAGAGTTCATCACCTTCATCTTTGTTTGATTGAATCATTGCTATTAGTCTGTTATTTGACATTGCATCATCAACCATTTCTAAATATCTATTTTCGAAAATATTAAGAGGTAGTTGTGTCCTTGGAAGTAATAGAGCTCCTGCTAAAGGAAAGACTGAAATCTTAGGTGGCAGCTCACTAATATTTTTAAACTCTTTAAATGATTTCATTTTAACTAAATAGCATTGATGACAGCTTTTTCCTACCTTCTATAACCAGAATATCTTCATTTCCCAGTATATTAAAAATCTCAATAAGTTGTTTTCTTGCCTCACCGTCGTTCCACTTTGGGTCAAATTCGATAATCTTTAATAATTCACTAATTGCATTTTCATTTTCACCCTTTGCCAACAGTAGCTTAGCAAGGTCTAGTCTTATTTGATGATTCTTTGGATTTTTATCAATATCTCTTCTAAGTTCATCTTCTTGCTCATTAGATATTGGATTATTTTTTGCATTTTTAAAGACCTCAACTTCAGATCTAACTGAGACAAAATCTTGATTACTTTCAGAATTAGGCGGAAGGTTGTTAATAATATCTTCAGCTTCATCTATTTGATCGCTTCTTAGGAGACACCTTGCCAACATGGATTTTGCTGAGATATTTTCGGGCTCAATTTTAAGAATTTCAGAGAAAACTAAAGCAGCTGTTTCTATATCACCATCATCAATATATTTCTTACCAGCAATAATATTTTCTTCTATAGATGAGGAATTTTTTAAGGAGCTAATTTTGTTAATAAACTCTATGATATTTTTTTCTGGCTGTACGCCAATAAATCCATCTACAGGCTGACCATCATTAAAAGCCATTACTGCAGGTATAGATTGAATTTTTAATTGTTGAGCCACCTCTGGGGATTCATCTATATTCATTTTGGCTAAAATAACATTGCCATTTTTTTCTCTTACAATTTTTTCTATTACTGGTGTTAGCTGTTTACATGGCTCACACCAAGGAGCCCAGAAATCAACAATTACAGGTGTTTCTTTCGATCTCTCAATTACATCTGACATGAAATTTTCTGTCATAACTTCTATTATTACAGAATCTTTATTTAGAGAATGATCTTCTGAATTATTATTAAAACTTTCTATTTCCATCTTTAGAGAGCGTCGTCTTGTGTTTCACCGGTTCTAATTCTTATAGCTTGATCAATATTGCTTACAAATATTTTTCCATCACCAACTTTACCGGTTTCAGAACTTTTACTTATAATATTTACAACCTGGTCTAATTTGGTCGCAGGAACAACAATTTCAATTTTTATTTTTGGAACTTCTGTAGTCTTATATTCAGCACCTCTGTATATCTCTGTTTGTCCTCTTTGTCTCCCAAACCCTCTTATTTCAGTTGCAGATAGACCTTCTATGCCAATATCAATTAATGCGTTCCTTACATCTTCATATTTGTGAGGTCTTATAATTGCTGTAATCATTTTCATTGTTTCACTATCCCCAGAGCGTAAAGCTATTTTAACAAGCCTTCTTATTGCTTCAGAATGAGAAGGGAGATCTGTTTGCTCTCTACGCCATTTATCAACATCGTTTCGAAACTCAGTAGAGGCTACCAATTGTATTCTTTGATCTTGTTTTTTCATGTTACCTCTTTTTATAATACATAATTATAAAGAATAATAAAATAGCTTTATAAAATATGTATAAATCTTAACCATTCTTATTTACATCTATAAAACTTTCAAATAATGTCACACATAAATTATTGCGGGTGTAGCTCAGTGGTAGAGCATCACGTTGCCAACGTGAGGGTCGAGAGTTCGAATCTCTTCGCCCGCTCCATCTTAACCAAGATGGCTCTTAATCTTATGCAAAACTATTGATTATTTATTTAGTTCCAAGTTGTAAAATCAACAAATAAATCAATATCTTCAAATAATTTTTTATTTGCTTCTAGCTGATCGGTTAGAGCTTTATATTCTTCATCATTAAGCTTAGATTTAGCAAGGTGATCCAAAATTATTGTTTGGTATTTGACTTGTAATAAATGTTCTCTTCTTTTTTTTTCATCAAGGGAAATTAACTGTTTATTCATTTACTGTACCTGCCCTCTGTATATTTTTTTATAGTTTTGATCATTATTTGATTTCTCGTATTTAAAGCCATTATGGCTTGTACCTCTATAAAATCCCTTACTTAAAATTGCTTTTTTTTCTGAAATTATATTTTGGCTACCTCTATATTGATTTTTCATAAAATTACTCCACAAAAATAAAAAAGTTAATTACATATAATGTATAAGTTACACATACTACACAAGTTTGTCAACAATTAAAATAAATTTTTCATTGTTTTTAGAGTAAATAGTGCTAAAAGTTTTGCCAATGGTGCTCAATGCTAAGAGGGAAACAGGTTAAAATCCTGTGCTATACCCGTAACTGTATTTAGGGAGCAAGAAATCATTATGCCACTGGTTTATTCTGGTAAGGCGATTTCAAGCAATGATCTATAAGCCAGGAAACCTGCCATTAAGTCGTTCGTCCGAGGCCGGGAATAGTCTTTTGGGCAAGATTTTTTTCTTTGAAGCGACAAAATAGTTGCAACTTAATAACTTTCTTTTTGGAAGAAGTTTGTTGTTTGAATAGTTTTTTGTGAGGTTTAAATGAAAAATTCTTTAAATGTATTTTCTTTATTTATAATTATCTTATTTTCTATAAATATTTCTCTAATTAACGATCTCTCTGCTAATGAAGTTGATGAAATCATTGTCAAAGGTGCCAGAATAGAGACACCTGCCAGTAATTTTGGCTCAAGTATATTTATTCTTAATAGTGAAGACATAAGATTAAGGGGAATTAGAAGTGCGATTGATGCAATATCCTCTTCTCCTGGTGTTACTACAAAAAAAAATGGAAGTTTTGGGGGTGTTGGTTCTGTAAGAATTAGAGGAGCATCTAGTTCACAAACTTTAGTCCTTGTTGATGGGGTTCCTGTAAACGATGCATCCTCACCAGGCGGCGGTTACAATTTCGAATATTTAGATACATCTAATATAGAGAGGATAGAAGTTTTAAGAGGTTCTCAGTCTACTCTATGGGGCTCGGATGCAATTGGAGGTGTTGTAAATATTTTTACAAAGTCAGCAGAAGATAATTCTGTAAATATACTCTCTGAAACTGGTAGTTTTGGATTAAGAAAAATTAATTCTGAATTTAGTTTAGTTAGTAATTTTGGTAAATTTTTATTTTTAGTTGATGACACTTCATTGGATGGGATTAGTAAAGCTGATAGAAAAGATGGGAATATTGAGAAAGATGGATTTGAGACAAATTCTTATTCTTTTAAAGGAAATACGGAAGTTAATAATATCGAGATAAAAGGTTTATTATCTTACATTAAATCAGATGTTGAATACGATAGTTTTGGTTTTGTTACAGGCGTTCAAGATGGCGATGAAAGAAGCATTACTGAAGAATTTACAGGAAATCTTACAATAAAATTTAACTTGTTTGGTGAAAAATTAGAAAATACATTTTCTTTTAATCAATCTGATATAAGCCGAGACTATTTTACAGATAATAATTTAACATTTGGAGCTGATGGGGATAGGAAGTTATATCGTTATCAGGGAAATACAGGTTTCGGTAAATATAATAAAATTGCTTTTGGTTTTGAAAAAGAAGAAAGCAGTGTAAGTTTAGATAAATTATCAATTGATAGTCTTTTTCTTCTTTACCAATTTCAGCCAATTAAGGATTTAGTTGTTTCGGCTGGAATTAGAAATGATGATAATAAAGGCTTTAGTTCTAAAACAACAAGAAAGATTGCCGCCGCCTATAAAATATCTGAGAACATCTCAATAAAGTCTAGTTGGGGTGAGGGTTTTAAGGTTCCAACTATTTTCCAAACAACCTTCTTTTGTTGCGGCGCTAATAGTGCAAATACCAATATTAGGCCTGAAGTATCAACTTCATATGATTTAGGTTTTGATTTTAGCTTAAAGGATAAATTTTCATTCAGTTTCATTTACTTTAAACAAGATGTGAATAATCAAATTAATTTTTCATTTAGTTTAGGGGGCTATGAGAATATTGACTTTGTGGAGTCTGATGGGTTTGAAATTTCTAGTAACTCAAAAGTTTCAGAAACAGTAAATTTATTCATAAACTATTCTTATATAGATTCCATAGATGGGAATGGATTGAGGTTAATTAATATTCCAAAGGATTCCGGTGAACTGGTTTTAACATATGCGCCCTCTTCAAAATTATCAGGATCTATGGCGCTTAAGTATAATGGTTCAGAAATTAGTACCTATGGTAACCTTAATTCTTGGTCAAGGGTTGATATTAATTTGTTTTATAAATTAAATAATTTTAGTGAAGTATATTTTAGGGTAGAGAATTTATTTGATGAAGATTATCAACAAGTTTTTGGTTATGGAACCCCTGATAGATCTGGCTTGGTTGGAATTAAAGTAACCTTTTAATGTAACCTTTTCTGTTTAGCTTGTTTTTTTTTATGGAATTATGTTAATTCAATACTTGGTTTTTTTAAATTAGTTATGAGTTGGGAGATATGTATGATTAATTCTATTTACGGTAATTTTCTAGGCGCAGCACCAAATTGGTATAAGAATACAATTATTTCTTTTCTAATCGCTAACCCAATTATTTTAATCGTCTTGAAAGCAATGGGGCTTCCAGCTGGATTTATTCTTGGGTGGATTATCTTAATCCAGTTTATTTTTACTCTTGCTATGGCGCTTAAATGTTACCCACTTCAACCTGGAGGTTTGATAGCAATCGAGTCTGTTATTATGGGATTAACAGACACAAAACAGATTTATTATGAAGTAGACGCCAATCTTAAAGTAATTCTACTTTTGGTTTTTATGGTTGCGGGTATCTATTTTATGAAAGATTTTCTTCTGTTTATCTTTACCAAATTATTAATAAGCATAAAAAATAAAAGAACATTGTCATTATTATTTGTCTTTTCTGCGGCTTTTCTGTCTGCTTTTTTGGATGCTTTAACTGTTATGGCAGTTTTGATTGCTGTAGCTGTAGGTTTTTATCATGTTTATAAAAATGTCGCAGAAAAAGAAGATGGTTTTTCTGAAGACTCAGGTGATTTTATTATATTTAAAGGTTTTCTTAGAAATCTTTTGATGCATGGTGCAGTTGGAACGGCTTTAGGGGGAGTTTCTACAACAGTTGGAGAACCTCAGAATCTTTTAATAGCTAGTGTAGCAGATTGGTCATTTGTTGAATTCTTTTTAAAGATGCTGCCTATCTCTTTCCCAGTATTTATTTGTGGTTTACTAACTTGTTATTTAATAGAGAGATTTTCATTGTTTTCATACGGTATTCAATTACCAGATCATATAAGGCAGATTCTCTCTGACTTTGATAAAAGTGAGTCTTCAAAAAGAACTCAAGCTCAAAATATGAAAATTTTAACGCAAGCTTTAGTTGCAGTTATTTTAGTTTTCTCTCTTGCTTTTGGTCTAGCTGCAGTAGGTTTAATTGGTTTGATGATAATTGTTCTCTTAACAGCTTTTAATGGTGTAATAGAGGAGCACCAATTAGGTAAAGCTTTCGAGGAAGCATTACCTTTTACAGCGCTATTAGTTGTTTTCTTTGCAATTGTTGCAGTAATTCATGATCAGCATTTATTCTCTTTTGTAATAACTTATGTTTTGAGTCTCAAGCAAGAGACACAGATACCAATGTTTTTTATGGTCAATGGAATATTATCAATGATAAGTGACAATGTTTTTGTCGCAACAATTTATATAAGTGAGGTTAAAGCCGCATTAGATAGTGGCGCTATTGGCAGAGAGCAGTTTGATTTATTGGCTATTGCAATTAATAGTGGAACAAATCTTCCTAGCGTAGCAACACCAAATGGGCAAGCAGCATTCTTATTCTTGCTAACATCATCTGTTGCACCTTTACTAGGTCTTTCTTATATGAGGATGGTTTTAATGGCTCTTCCTTATACAGTTGTTCTATCTGTTATAGGTGTTTTATCTGTTATATTTATTCTTCCATTATTTTAGACCTGATTTTACAAGTATGATTAGTTGTAATTTATAAAATAGATCTTAAAAGAATTTTTAGTGGTTAAAGTGTCTGATCCCAGTAAACAACATCGCAAGGTTGGCATTGTTTGCTGCTTCTATAACTTCATCATCTCTAATTGATCCACCAGGTTGAATTATGGCTGTAACACCAGCATCTGCCGCCGCCATAAGTCCATCAGCAAAAGGAAAAAATGCATCTGAGGCAACAACTGAATTAACAGCCAATGGTTCTTTTAAATTTATCATCTTTGCTGCATCATCAGATTTTCGAGCAGCTATTCTTGAAGAATCAAGCCTGTTCATTTGCCCAGCGCCAATTCCTACAGTTGATCCATTTTTTGCATAAACAATTGCATTTGATTTAACATGCTTAGCAACTTTAAAAGCAAACAATAAGTCATCTAGCTCTTGTTCCGAGGGTTGTCGTTTAGTAACTACTTTTAAATTTTCTTTATCAATTATAATATTGTCTTTTGTTTGTGCCAGAAATCCACCAGCAACAGACTTGATCATTACACCAGATTTTTTTGGATCAGCTAATCCACCTGTGATTAAAATCCTAAGATTTTTCTTACTAGAAAGAATATTTTTTGCTTCATCGCTTATTGATGGAGCGATGATTACTTCTGTAAATATTTCAGAAATTTCCTTTGCTGTTTCACCATCTAATTTTTGGTTTAATGCAATAATACCTCCAAAAGCCGATACGGAGTCGCATCTTAATGCTTTTTGATATGCTGAATTTAAGTTATCTCCTATAGCTACACCACATGGATTCGCATGTTTGATTATTGCAACTGCAGGTTTTAAGTTGGGATCAAATTCTGAAACTAATTCAAATGCTGCATTAGTATCATTAATGTTATTATAGCTAAGTTCCTTTCCTTGAATTTGATTGGCTGTTATTAATCCACAAACATTTGATCCGTCGTTATAGAATTTTGCTTTTTGATGGGGATTTTCTCCATATCTAAGGTTTTGTTGTTCAATCCCTCCAATAGACTTATATTTACCTAATGGTATATCTAGTTCATTTGATAACCAGTTTGATATCGTTGAGTCATAAGCGGCAGTCCTTGCAAATGCCTTAAGAGCCAATCTTTTTAAAGTTTCTTTTGTTAATGATAAATCATTGTTCTCTATTTCATTAATGATTTCATCATAATCATCTGGATCAACAATAACGCCTACACTTTCGTGATTTTTAGCCGCAGCTCTTATCATAGCAGGGCCTCCTATATCTATATTTTCAATACAAGTTTCATAATCAGATTTATTTTTAATCGTATTTTCAAAGGGGTATAAGTTAACAACCAATAAATCAATATTTTCAATTTTTTGCTCATTAATTGTCTTCTGGTGTTCTTTATTGTTTCGTATATTTAAAAGTCCGCCATGTATTTTTGGATGTAAGGTTTTAACTCTACCATCTAATATCTCTGGAAAGCTTGTGACTGATGATACATCTTTAACGTCAATATTAGCGCTTTTGAGTTCAGAAAATGTTCCGCCCGTTGATATAATTTCAATCCCAGCATTATTAAGGGCGCTTGCAAATTTAACTATTCCTTTTTTATCAGAAACTGAGATAAGTGCCCTTCTTATAGCTGTCATTTATAAGCCCCTTAAGGTTTTAATGTTTTTTTCATACATATCCGGCCCGCCGCTAAATGTTGCTGTACCCGCAACTAAGACATTAGCACCTGCATCAATTACTTTTGGGGCAGTTTCAAAATTAATTCCACCATCAACCTCCAGGTCTATGTCTTTTCCTGTTTCATTAATCATTTCCCTTATCTTTTTTATTTTAATAAGCTGGTCTTCCATAAAACTTTGTCCTCCGAAACCTGGAACTACTGTCATAACCAAAATTAAATCTAAATCCATAATTAGATCTTTAAGAACATTTTCATTTGTTGATGGATTTAAGGAAAGACCACTTTTACATCCTAAGTTTTTAATTTTTTTAATCGTTTCTTTTGGATTATTTTCAGCCTCAGGGTGGAAGGTAATTATATCTGACCCAGCATTTGCAAAACTCTCAAGTAGAGGATCAACTGGTTTAATCATCAAATGAACATCAAAAATTTTTGATGACGATTTTCTTATATCTTTTATGACTTCGGGACCAATTGTTAGATTAGGTACATAGTGACCATCCATAACATCTACATGGATATAATCTGCACCTGCATTTGTAATTGCTTCAATTTCTTTCCCAAGGCAAGAAAAGTCAGCTGATAAAATTGAAGGAGAAATTTTTATTTCATTGGTCATTTAGATTCATTAACAGAGCTTTTATTCTGAAGCAAGTTCTCAAGCAATTTTCTTTATCCTTGCAATAAAAAAGCCATCATTTCCTCCGTTAAAATCAAGGCTATTTGGAAAGATTCTTAACCATTTATTTTTGTCTAATATCTTTAATTTTTTATCAATCTCTTGGGTATTTATTTTATCCAATACTGAGTCTTTTTTTCTTTTTAAAAAACTTTCAATTTGATATTCACCTTCCTCTTTTTCCAGAGAACACGTACAATAAATCAATATACCATTTTCTTTTAGTAGCCCCCAAGAAGCATCAAGTAGATCTGATTGAAGTTTTGCTAGAGAAAATATGTCTGATTCTTTTTTTTGATGAATTATTTCAGGATTTTTTCTTAGTGTCCCTGTTGATGAACATGGGGCATCTAAGATAATCTTTGACCAAGTTTTTTCGGTAGAAAACTTTTTAATATTCTCATTTCTAATATTGGATTTGTAATTGAGTCTTTTTAGATTTTGTTCCATTCTCAAAATTCTTTTTTTATTATCATCTATCGAAGTAACCTTTGCACCCAGAGAAATTAATTGTGCAGTTTTTCCTCCTGGAGCTGCACATAAATCGAGGACTTCATCCTCAGGTTTAATGTTTAATAAAGTTACAGGAATTTGTGAGGAATAGTCTTGTACCCACCACTCACCCTCTTCATATCCTTCTAATTGTGATATTAATCCTGGTCCATGGAGTCTTATCGAGTTATCCGTTATTTTTTTACCATTTAATTTTTTGGCCCATTGGTCTGTATTATTTTTTACATAAATATCTATAGGTGGATTTAAAAAAAGATGTGCACTAATAATCTCGTTATAATTTTTAGCCCAATCTCTCCTCCATTTATTTAATAACCAATAGGGAACCTTATCACTTTCATTTAAATATTTTTCTGCTTTCTCTTTGTTTCTTAATATCTCCCTACTTACACCGTTGATAAGGCCTTTCCAATTTTTTCCACATAACTCTACCGAAGTATTTACAACAGCATGATCTGGCGTTTTTAAAAAAAAACTCTGGGCTATGCTAATTCTTAAAATCATTAAAACTTTTAAAGGTGTCTTATCTATTGGTTTTGATAAGAATTTAGTTAATAGATAATCAATAGATGTTAAATTTCTGAGTGTCGTTGAAACAAGAAGCCTACAGAAAGATTTATCTTCATTTGCGAGCTTGGAAAAATGTGAACTTTTTTTTGTTGAAATTTCATATGCACTATCTAAAGGTTTTTTATTATTTAAGATCTCTATTAGAATTTCTACAGCTTTTTTCCTAGTATAGGCCCCACCATTATTCATATTATCTTTTTTTACTTTTTTCATAATCAAGCTTTTATTTTCTATCATTGTTAGGCTATATATATCGGTATGTCCAAAAACTTAGATAATAATAAAGAAAAACAAAAAGCCAATGCTCAAAAAGCTCTTGCAGAGGCGGCTGAAAGAAAAAAGAAAATTGAAAAATCAAAGATGCCCAAAGAACTAGATGGACGTGATGGACCTGAGCCAACTAGGTTTAATGATTGGGAGAAAGACGGAATAACCTACGATTTTTAATTGAATTTACTATATTAAGTGTTTGAATTTAAAAATTTCTGTCTTTTGGAATAAATCTGCTTTTTTATAAGGATCATTTTTTGACCATGACTCTGCAGCTTCCTTACTATCAACGTCTATAACAATTAAACTTCCGATCATAGTATCTTCCTCTGAAAGAAACGGCCCTGCAAATTTCACCACGTTAGTTTCCCTGACATAATTTAAATGTGCTTCTCTATTTAGCATCCTTGTTTCAATGGAGTTTTCTCTGTCTATACAAATCAAACAATAAAGCATTATTTTTCTCTCCTAATGGGCCGCGATAAAAGATCATCAATTATTTCGCCAAGCGATCTATTTCTCTCGATTAAATCATTAACGGCATTTGTTATAGGCATTTCAATACCATGTTTTTTTGATAATTTATCTATTGCTTTTGCAGAATACATTCCTTCCGCAACAGATGATAAGTTATCAGTTGCTTCATGCGCATTAAGTCCTTGTCCAAGCTTCATTCCTAAAGAAAAATTTCGAGAAGTTTCAGAATTACATGTTAATATTAAATCACCCATTCCAGATAATCCGGCCAATGTCTCCTCTTGTCCTCCAAGCGCAACAGCTAAGCGATTAATTTCAGAGTAACCTCTTGCTATGGTTGCCGCACGAGCACTGTCACCAAGGTTTTGTCCCTCCACAACCCCAGCGGCTATTGCAATAACATTTTTAGTAGCACCACCAATCTGTGCACCTATAACATCCTCGCTTAAGTACGGTCTGAATGTTGCAAGGTTTATGCTATCAGCAATACTTTTACCTATAGCTGGATTTTTACAGGCCAAAGTGACAGCGGTGGGTTTATTATTAACTACATCAATTGCGAAGCTTGGACCAGAAAGAACAGCTAGAGGATTATTTGGTATAATAGACTCTGCTATTTCGCTCATTAGACTTAATGTTTTTGTTTCTATTCCTTTAGAACATAAAACAATTGGTACTTCTTCAATTAAACTGCCCTTTAAATCATCCAGTATAGACCTCATGAATTGTGCAGGAGTCACCATTAAAAGTAAATCACAATCCAGAACGTCATTCAGATCATTTTGTGCAATTATAAGTTTAGAAAGCTTAATATTTGGTAAATAAAGATCATTTGTATTTGATGTATTTATGCTTTTTACAACATCAGCCTCTCTAGCCCATAAATTTACCTGATTTCCTTGACGACTAATCACTTCAGCTAAAGCCGTTCCCCATGCACCGGCACCAATAACAGAGATCCTTTTGTAATGATGATAATTTTCTTTATTAACCATTTAAAACCTCATGAATTTTCATTTCCTCTAGCGACCATCTTGCTCTTGCTGGAGTATCTAATTCATCACTTTGACCTCTCAGTAATCTTAAGCCTCCTACCCAAGCTATCATTGCAGCATTGTCTGTGCAAAATTTCATTGGTGGGGCAATAAATGCCATTTTATACTTTTGAGCAAGTAATGTTAAGTCGTCTCTAATAGCTTTATTTGA
>Ga0208130_1000332_pt1 | contig 25103 bp, 30 predicted proteins | sample ETNtaG_31_FD_185771 | JGI IMG/M metagenome (GOLD analysis project Ga0208130, IMG submission 185771) | Marine microbial and viral communities from oxygen minimum zone, Eastern Pacific Ocean - ETNP201310SV78 (SPAdes) (version 2) | ecosystem: Environmental > Aquatic > Marine > Oceanic ... | reverse complement strand
CAATATTGGACGCGAATCATCAGATGAAGCTGCGGGAGTAACTTGTTCCAAGGCGCTCACAAGTAAAGAGGCATCTACTGTTACAGGATCGGAGTTAATCCCTTCAAATAGTGGATATTCATCGGAAGGTATTGTGCGCAGTGCAAACTCGCTTCTTCCTGCCACTACCTGAAGGTCGGTATCATTAACGGTAATGTCAACAGTCCCTGATTCTACTGATCGAATAACATCAGACAGTAGGCGTGCTGGAACGACAGAGGTTCCATCGCTCTCACCAGCTACATCGAGAGAGACAGTTATTGTTAGATCTAAGTCGCTACCTGTTATTACTAAAGTATCTTCTTCTAATTTGAGGTGAAGACCATTGAGAACTGGTAGCGTCGCCCTATTTGTTACAGCTTTGTTAGACGTATTAAGTGCTTCAACTAATATGTCACGGTCACATCGAAATTTCACTTGTGGAGAACTCCTTCTGTTCTTTAAGTTTTATTAATTATTTAGTAGTGGTAGTAGGTATGTGGTTATGTGGTTATTGTTATATAACCCCTGTTCAGAGCGTTTTTTTCCTGTGGATTTATTGTTAAATACTTCTGTAATCCACAGCCGTTATTGCTGATTTTCTAAATGATGTTGAGTGAAACGTTCGTTGTTATCAACACTTTCCATAGTAGTCCACAAACCGTGTGGATTATTTATTTACCTGATCGTATTGTTTGTACCAAGTCGGTTACATCATCATAAATTTGTTGTTTTGCCGGCATAAGATCACTAATTTTATCGACAGCGTGAATTACCGTCGTATGGTCTCGCCCACCAAACTCTCGTGCAATAGCTGGATAGCTTAGTTCCGTTAATTCCCGGAATACATACATAGCTATTTGTCTAGCTGTTACTAATGGTCGATGCCTTCTTTGACCAATAATATCTTCTTTTGAAAGACCAAACTTTTCTGCTGTTGCATCAAGAATCACTTCTGGAGTTATTGCACGTGGTTTACGTAGAGCGATCAATTCTTGCAATACGGTCTTTGCGATTTCAATAGTTAAATCTTGACTATTTAACTTGGCAAAGGCACATACTCTAGTTAGCGCTCCTTCCAACTCTCTAATATTTTCTTTTGCGTGTGTTGCTATAAATTCAAGAACATCTGCTGGAACAGGAATCGTTTCATTTTCTGCCTTCTTTCGAAGAATAGCAAGCCGCGTTTCTAGATCAGGTGGCTGTATATCTGTCAATAATCCCATTTTGAAACGGCTTCTTAAGCGGTCCTCTAATGTTGAAATTGCATCTGGCGGGCGATCTGATGATAAAACAATCTGTTTATTCGCTTGATGAAGACTATTGAACGTATGAAAGAATTCTTCTTGAAGACCTTCTTTTCCTTCTAAAAATTGAATGTCATCAACGAGAAGAACATCAATTTCTCTATACCGGCTCTTAAATTCAGTCCTTTTATTCGTTTTTATTGACTCAATAAACTCATTTAGAAAGGTTTCGGTTGAAACATACTTAGTTGAATGCATCGGATAATTCTCATGAATATAGCTTTCAATTGCTTGCAGAAGATGAGTTTTTCCCAGGCCAGCTTCACCATGAATAAAGAGTGGGTTATACGACTCTGCAGGCCTCTCAGCCACAGACAAAGCAGCAGCATGAGCAAAACGATTGCTTGTCCCTGTAACAAAGGTTTCAAAAGTATACTTTTCGTTTTTAACTAAGGATTTTTCCTTGTTTACATAACTTATCTCTTCATAGAGAGACGGTTTTGTCTCCGCTGGTTCATTTGTACTAGGGATAAGACTATCTGCTTGAACTAGGTCCACTTCATTGCTGTCTTTTGTATCAACTTCAACTATTAACTGAATATGTGTTGGTGATGCTTCTTCAAGTGCTTCGAGGACAAGAGGATTATATTTTCCTTCGACCTGTGCTTTTACCCAGTGGTTTGGAACTGTGAGAATTAACTCATTTTCAGTTATTGATTGAGGTCGTGCTTCTTTGAATGTTGATTGCCAAACTCCATCAGATACCTGATCTCGAATAGATTGTGCGCAGGCATCCCATAGTTGCGTTACGTTTGACATGGATTTTCTCTTTTCTATTTCAACTCCACAGTTTCTTGTAATAGCTGTGTGTGTAATCTTGTGGAGATCTTTAAATTTTTATAGCGTGACTGTGCAACCTAGCACCATGTGAACAAACTTGCCAGTGGAAGTCTAGTGGATTTGTTTTCCCTGTTCACAGCCGTTTTTTAAGACTTATCCACAGGGTGTGGATGCGCTTTTAAACCAAACTCTAATTGGCCTGTGGATAACTCTACTCGGTATTTTTGAATTATGATTTTTAAAGGTTGTGATAACTCAAGAAGAGCCTCTAGCGTATTGGTGTAAGGTAAATGCTGCCTGGAGATAAAAAGTCAGTTAAAACTGGGCTTCGAAGCAGGGTGTGTTGGAAGAAACCTTAAAATATAACGTAAAGGATTAAAAGTGAAGAGGACATTTCAGCCAAATGTACGGCGAAGAGCTAAAAAACATGGCTTTCGTAATCGGATGTCAACCAGAGGGGGCCGGGCGATCATCAAAGCGCGTCGGCGACGTGGAAGGCAAAAACTGTCAGCGTAATAGGAAAGGTATCTGGGAGAGATAGACACACTTCCCTACTGAAGCGAGGGATTCGGATAAAAAAAGAGTCCTTTGAAATGGTCTATCTTTACGAAAAGACAGATCTTCCATGTTTGGCGTTTGCTATCCCTAAAACAGTGGGAATAGCTGTTTACAGAAACCGAATCCGTAGGCAGTATCGGGAAGCATTTCGAAAACTGGTTATATCTGATCCAAACTCAATCAAAGAAGGAAACTATTTAATAAAAATTCACTCAAAACAAAGTGAAAAATTTAAGCCAGAAATAGTTTTAAAAGAAGCATTAAATGAATTATTCGAAGAACATATTGCATAAGAGATCAACAAACAAACTCCTTAAAAGAGCAGGTCAGAAGGCTATTTTGCTATATCAACGTGTTACTGTGAATAAATTGCCGTCATGTCGTTATATGCCGAGTTGCTCGGAATACGCGTATGAAGCTATCGATGCGCACGGGATCCTTAAAGGTGGTTGGTACTCAACTAAGAGGTTATGTCGTTGCCACCCATGGGGAGGGCATGGATATGACCCAGTACCAGAGAGGAATACGCAATGTTAGAGTTTTTTGGGGATATTCTCACGACAATTTACGATTTTTTTCCTAACTACGCTTTTGCAATTATCATCTTTACTTGTCTAGTCATGATTGTTTTAACTCCGGTAACACTCAAACAGACACGCAGCATGCTGGCTATGCAAAAAGTAGCTCCAGAATTAAAAAAACTAAGAAAAAAGCACGGAAACGATCGAGATAAGTTAAATCAGGAAATGATGGCGCTTTATCAGGCGAACGGCATTAACCCTTTAGCAGGATGTCTTCCCCTGATAGCGCAAATGCCTATATTCTTCGGCCTCTTTTATACTGTTCGTGGATTGACAAGAAGAACAGGAGATGTAGGACTAAGGCTTGGAGATGTTTCAATTGTTGATCAAACAAGTACAGATTACATCCCTGCCTTGAATGCACAGGTCTTTAATCCAGACTTCATTGGAAAAGACACCGAAATGTATCGAGACCTAGCTTTATCAACAGAAATGACCTCTTTAGGTATGGACTTAGCGCGTACCCCATGGAACGCCTTGACAAATAACTTCGCGGAAGGCCTCCCCTACCTACTATTAGTTCTTCTGGTTGGTTTGTCCGCTTGGTATCAACAACGGATGATATCAAACAGATCCTCATCTTCAATGTCTGAAATGCCTGCTCAGCAGCAACTTTTAATGAAATATATGCCTTTTATGCTACCGATATTTTCATTCGGTTTTCCTGCCGCTCTTGTATTCTATTTTTTGACGTCGAATGCATTCAGAGTGCTTACACAATTATTTATAACGAGAAAATACTACGGTAAAAACGCTGATACATCGGAATTAATCAAACCAACAAAAGAAATGGTTGAATCTGTACAAAAACAGAAACCTGGGAAGTCAATTGACCAAAGCGAAATACATGGAACACGTAGGCATTTGACTAACCCACCCAAGAAACGCAATAAAAAAACTAAACCCCCGGAGACAAATAGTCCGAAAAAGGGAAAAGTTGCAGAGCGTAAAGAGCCACAAGCCCGCCCTACATCAAAAAGGGTGACACCAAAGAAAAATAGTGAACCAGACACGCCCGGCTCGCGTCGTCGTAATAAGAAAAAGAAGTGATAAATATGGAATGGGTAGAAGTCCGTGCAGAGAATATAGAAGCTGCAGAAGAACTCGCATTAGATCAATTAGGTGTTGCTAGAGAAGACGCAGAGTTTGAAGTTGTTACAAGGGAAGAAAATAGGCTTTTTGGTCTTAAAAAAACAGAAGCAAGAGTTCGGGCACGGGTAAAGCCTGCTGATCTTCCTTCGAAAACTAACAACAACAGAAAACGTTCAAAAAACAACAACAAAAACCAAAAGAGTAATAAAACAGCGCCAAAAAACAGCAACAAAAGTAATAAGAGCAACAAAAATAACAAAGACAATAAAACTAAAAACACCAAACCGGCTCAAGAAGATAGAGAACCAATGCCACTCAAAGAACAAGAAGACGCAGTTATTGAGTTTCTTCAAGGCGTAATAGCTAGTTTTCAAATTGACGCTTCAGCCAGCACCAGAATGGAAGAAGAAAGAATTATAGGGTCAATAGATGGTGAGGATGTTGGACTTTTGATAGGGCCGAAAGCTGGAACACTTTTAGCCCTCCAGGACATTACAAGAACAGTTGTTCAACGACACGCCTCCGGCAAGAAGACAAATAGGCTCTCAGTAGATGTAGGTGGTTATCGAGAAAAGAGAAAAGCTTCGTTAGTAGCTTTCACACAAAAACAAGCAGAGTTAGTGAAAGAAAACAACGAAAAGGTTGAGTTAGAACCTATGGGAGCAGCTGATCGCAAAATAGTCCATGATGCAGCAGCAGAAATTTCCGGCGTTTCAAGCAGTAGTGATGGAGAAGAACCACGTAGATATGTTGTTCTTCACCCTTCTGAATAAACGTGCTACGAGGTATTTTAGAAAAGTCACAGAAACTTAATTTTCTAGGAAACCCTCCGATTGATGATCATATACGAAATGCAATGGGATTTGCCCAGGTAATACATGGTTTTGCTGGGGAAAATCAAAAGGGAAAAATATACGATCTTGGATCAGGTGGGGGAGTACCAGCCTTAATTTTAATAGAAGAACTTAAAGAATGGGAATTTGTACTTATCGAACGAAAAGAAAAAAGAGCAGACTTTTTATTTGAAGCTGTTAGTGCTCTTAATGTCTCTGAAAGAGTCACAATTGTTTGCGATGAAGCTGAAAATACAGCACGGAATGAAAAATTTTCATTTCGAGCTGATTTTGTGACTGCTCGGTCATTTGGCCCGCCAGCAATCACTGCTGAATGCGCATGTAGGTTATTAAAATTAAACGGCTTACTTGTTGTTAGCGAACCTCCAAGTAATACAGACAGGTGGGTGCATGAAAAGCTATCCCTTACAGGGTTAAACCCTATAAAACATGCAAAATTCAATGATTCTAACTTCCAAGTCTTGCAGCAATCGCAGCACCCATCCGAAGATCTCCCTAGAAGAGCTGGAGTGACTAGAAAGCGCCCTTTGTGGTAATGTTTCACGTGAAACGCAATTGATTATGTTTCATGTGAAACATTCAAAAAGTGTGAAAAATTGACACTGTTTTCTCAGATGCTAAAACTAAAGAAACATTAAGTTCAATATGTTCTGATCAGGGGAAATAGAGGAAATGGAAGATCTATTAAGTAACAAAAGACATCCTTCCTCTCTAAATAAATTACCGAGAGTCATTACAGTAGCTAATCAAAAAGGCGGAGTAGGAAAAACAACTACGGTTGTAAATATAGCTACGTGTCTGGCTGAAACAGGAAAAAGGGTATTAATTGTCGATTTTGATCCACAAGCGAACGCTACTTCGGCTGTAGGGATTGAACCCGGTACCTTCACTAACTCGATATATGAAGTGATTTTAGGTCAAGCCTCAATGACTGACTCTATTATCAAAACAAAGTGGGAGGGGCTTTCTATTGCGCCTGCAACGATAGATTTATCTGGTGCAGAAATTGAGTTAGTATCAGCTTTTAACCGAGAAAGATACTTAAAAACAGCGATAACAGGCATTATTGATAACTACGACTACGTTTTTATTGATTGTCCTCCTTCAATTGGACTACTGACAGTGAATGCTTTGACTGCAGCTGATGAAGTACTGGTTCCGATCCAATGTGAATACTTAGCATTAGAAGGATTAGGGCAATTAATAAACAATGTTGAAAAGGTAAAAACTCACCTAAATGAAAAATTACATATTTCAATGATTGCCCTCGTAATGTTTGACGGGCGAACAAAGTTAGCTTCTCAAGTCGTTCAAGAGGTGCGTGACCACTTTGGTAACACAGTTTGTAATCAAGTAATTCCTCGATCTGTACGGTTGTCAGAGGCTCCTTCGTACGGACAACCAATCATTTATTTTGATCCGAAAAGTCGTGCCGCATTAGCCTATAGGGCCTTAGCAAAGGAGATATCAAGTGTCACGTGAAAAGACCGGCTTAGGCAAAGGTTTAGGGGCTTTAATCCCCTCAGCATCAACACCAAAATCGACAGAAGGATCATATTATGCAGAAACAACTGGTTATCAAGAGGTACCGATAGGTTCTATTTCTGTTAACCCTTATCAACCTCGTGATGTTTTCAATGAAGATGCCTTGAATAGTTTGTCGTTATCTATTCGTGAGGTCGGTGTCCTTCAGCCAGTATTAATTAGGCGGAAAACCTCAGACACTTTTGAACTCATAGCGGGAGAAAGGCGTTGGCGTGCAGCAAAACGGGCAGGCATGGAGACAATTCCAGCGATTGTTCGTGATGTTGAAGATTTAACATCATTAGAACATGCGCTGGTAGAGAATCTTCACCGTCAAGACTTAGGTCCACTTGAAGAGGCGGCAGCCTATCAACAATTGATAGATGATTTTCAACTCAGTCAAGAATCGGTAGCGAAGCGCGTTGGGAAGAGTAGGCCAACTATTGCTAACGCATTACGACTGCTTCAATTGCCGTCATCCGTTCAAGGTTTCCTTATGGATGGAAGATTAACAGCAGGGCATGCTCGTGCACTTTTAGGGTTACCTTCTCGCCAGGAACAAGACCAACTTGCAAATAGAATTATTGAAGAGAACTTAACGGTTCGTGAAATTGAGAAGATAGTTCGTGATGGCACTCTGGCTACAAAAGGTACAAAGAGACGACCAGCAAATAAATCTGTAGCCGAACTTGAAGTCGAAAGGATTCTAAGCGAACTTCTCTCCACACGTGTAGGAGTAAAAATTGGTAGCCGTAGAGGAAAGATCACAATTGATTTTGCGAACAGTGATGATCTAAGTCGAATACTTGAAATTATTGAAGGTCCTAAAAGTCAATAAAATACTGGCTTATAGAGAAAAGTCTAAACTTAATATTTAGACTTTGAGGTTGTTCAGAGTTTGTTATCCCCAGTTTGGGGAAAAACCTGTGATTTTCCTGTAAAAAAACGCTTTGAACAGGGAAAACGTAGAATATTTTATATCTGTAAAGAATTTTACTCAAAAGGTTCAGAAAACCAGGACGAAATGGCTTCAGTTAAGACCTTGAGTAGCATTTGAGAGTCCGTAATTAAATCTTCTGTTGAGCCGTATCTAATTGCAACAGCTGGCATGCGAGTTTCTCTGAGAATCTTTTCACTATTTCCAATAGTTTCAATTGTGTTTCCCGAATGTCGTAGAAAATTTTTCGAGAATAACTCTGTGAAATGTGTACCACCAGGTGAAGCAAAACCTTTAGCTGAGTAGAACGAAATCGTTTTTTCGTTTGCTAGAGGTGGGAAAATACCGATGTAAAGGTCTACATTGTTGTCGTTACAGAAGGCTGCGTGTACTGATTCATCGTAATGATCAATTACATCTACCTTAATGTGCGATTGCCGCATTCTTTTCGCAAATCCGTCAACAATAGGGGAGAAACCGCCCAGGTGACCAAGTGCAATTGACGGTAAATCATTAGATCTCATCTTTGAAATAATTTTTTCTTTTTCTTGAACAACAGCAACAGAGCTTTGCTCAACTTTCTCTCCGAGTCGCTTCAAGGCAGCAATACAGTTTGGTCCGAAAATTGCATCAACGACTAAACCTGAGTTTCGTTGAAATAGTTCAACTGCATCTTGTGTGTCGGGACCAAAGATACCGTCAACTTTCCCAGGGTTAAATCCAAGAGAACCTAGTGATCTTTGAAGTTCGGCAATATCTTCCCCTCGTAACATAGGACGGCTTAGGTAAAGAAGTCTGTCTCCGAGGATAAAACTATTTTCAACCAGAACATCCCAAGTTTTTTGATCACATTGGCCAGATACTGGCAATCCGCGTTGTTCTTGAAACTTTATGATTGAATTCTTTGTTTTTTCAGTAAAGCAATCAAGCGGTTCAGTTACTTCGAAATTTAATGATTTAAGCATGTTATGTAACTCTTCGATGCGCGTGCCACTGTCACCTAAATTAAGTGCATTAGATTCTTTAGATTGGTTTTCCATCATTTCGCATTCCAACAACTACGGGATGTAGTTTATCGGCTTCAGCGTATATGGAAAGTTAGATAAATTCGGAAAGGTCTTCGAGAAGGGCGTCTTTGGATTTTGCACCGACGATTCTCTTTGTTGGAACGCCTTCATCAAATACGATTAGAGTTGGGATGCTCATGACCTCGAAACGTCGCGCAATATCGCCAGCTTCGTCTACATTTAGTTTCGCAATTTGTATGTGTTCTCCCTGCTCAGAAGCTATTTCTTCTAAAATGGGAGCAATCATTTTGCACGGCCCGCACCATTCAGCCCAGAAATCCACAAGGATGGGTTTTTCAGAGGCGTTCACAACCTCGTCAAAGGTGCCAGCAGTAAGGGTGGTAGTTGAATCAGACATTTTGTCTCCAGTTCGAATTTAGAAATGCTTTAAGCTAAATGTAGTGGTGAAACTAGTGTTTGTGGGGAACATGTGACAAGTTACCCTGCATGTTGTTCTTCTAGCCATCGTTCGGCATCAATTGCTGCCATACATCCAGACCCGGCTGCTGTGATTGCTTGGCGGTATGTGAAGTCTTGAACATCCCCACAAGCAAATACTCCATCAATGTTTGTTCGAGATGAATCGCTTTCTGTTTTGATGTAGCCATTTTCGTGGAGAGATAATTGACCTTCAAAGATTGACGTATTTGGTGTATGGCCTATAGCTATGAATAAACCAGAGATATTAAGCGTAGATTCTGTTTGATGAGTTACGTTTTGAACCTTGACGCCCTCAAGTTTGGTATCACCGATATATTCAGTCACTTGATGGTTCCAAAGAAATTTAATTTTAGGGTTAGCGAATGCTCGATCTTGCATAATTTTTGATGCTCGAAGTTGGTCACGTCGGTGAATGATTGTTACTTTGCTGGCAAATCGCGAGAGGAACATTGCTTCTTCAATAGCTGAGTCTCCTCCACCAACAACAGCGATCTCCTGATCTTTGAAGAAGAAGCCGTCGCAGGTGGCACACGTTGATATCCCATGTCCGACGAGCTCGATTTCTTTCGGGAGGTTGAGCATTAGAGCTTTAGCACCAGTTGAAACAATTATTGATTTAGCAGTGAATGTTGGTTCGTTTGATGACGGATCACCTACCCATACTTCAAATGGTGAGGTGTGGAGATTAACTCGTGTTACTTTCTTTGTTAATAATTCAGCTCCAAATCGCTCTGCCTGAGCCCTAAAGTTAGACATTAATTCAGGACCCATTATCCCCGAGGGGAATCCAGGGTAATTTTCAACATCTGTCGTAAGCATGAGTTGGCCACCGGGTTGGTCGCTTGTTGAGGAGGGTTCCCCTTCTATGACCAATGGTTCTAGATTGGCACGAGCAGTGTAGATTGCAGCCGTAAGCCCAGCGGGACCAGAGCCGATAATAACAACCTCTTTGTGCTCAGACATCTTTTCCTTCCATATGCGAAACACCTTCTTTGGGTGTAGCTGCGCCTTTTGGTCTTCGTCTCCATATCAAAAAACCGATGGAGGACCATAACGTAGCGCTTAAAAGATAGACAAACCAAACTGCTCTTGAACGTTCTGAAAAAACCCAAAGATCAAAGATCTCAATAAGGCCTCGACTAACCCCGACAAACAGAAAGGGGAGGGCTATTAAAATAATAATTATGGCAGTTAATCCATAGACCAAAGTCCGACTTATGCGAATAGCAGGACCTGAGGTTTTAACCCGAACGTTTTCTACTTGGTCAACTATTTTTGATGTAAGTAACGTTTCAATAGAGGTATTCGATTCTTGATCTTCTGGTTGGAAATTGTTTGTTTCTACCATGTGGTGAGAATACCCGCTTAGAGCAGCTTTTGATTAATTTTTTACTTTTATATGGTGGATTAGTTGCCTGGAATACGTGGTGTCGATGGTTGAAATTCCGTTCAGTTTAGGAATTATGGTCTACTTCAATAATTAATCTGGGGGGGTTCATAGTTTGGTATGACCGAAAAGTACTGTTTGGTTCCATTCCTAGAACAAAGGTTAACTTTGCTTCAAAGTCACCAAAGTAAATACCCGTGAGGTTAGATTCATCTGCTGTGATTGTTTCTGTAACTGATCCCCAAGATGGCTCGTAACCTGTTTCGTCGTTCCATATACCACCACGTGCAGCAAGATTAATTACAACGTATTCATCTATTTCAGTTGGTAGAACGTAAGAATCCTCTCCCACCAAGAACTCACCATTTATTTCTATAGCGTACGGTCCTGGAATCATTGAAGGAGGATCATCACTCGTCGGTGCTAACTCTATGACAAAGGAATCAAACGATTCTCCTGATTCGATGCGCACGTCCTGAAGTAGGAATGAGCCATATTCGTCGGGATTATCAGATATGTAGGTATTTACAGGTCCTTGTCTCATCCTTTCGTTTGCGGTTGTTTCTGCTTGTAATCCGGTGATAGTAGGTTCGTCACTGGTAAGCATTTCATTTTGAGGTTCTTCTAACTTTTCAGAAATATCAGCTTCATTTCCTGCTTCGAGATCATTATCTGCTGTGTCGTCAGTTGATTCTGCTATATCTATGGATGCACTGTTTGGACTGGATTCAAAAGGTGCAGATTCAGCTAGAGCAGTATCCTCTCTACCCTGTTCATTCGCTTCCAGAGGGGCACTTTCCGCTACCGATTCACCATCCGACTCTTCAATAATTTCCGATGCGATTTGTGTTGTCGAACTATCTCCAGACCTGAACAGCGGGACAGCGACAATTACAAGTAATGCAGCAGCAACTGCTCCAAGAACCCAAGCTGGTCTACGAAATGAAAAGCTTGACTTTTCAGCACTTCTGATAGGAATAACCGAATCAGAGCTAGCTACCGTCATCTCATTCAAGGCTGTTTGAATATGATTTGCTCTCGTTTCTTGGTCGTTGAGTATGACTTCTCCAACTTTTTTACTCATAGAGAGAATCTGATTAACCTCGCTCATTAATCTTGGATCTGATTCAATGCGCGCGCGTTCTTCATCATTTACTTCACCATCTATATAAGCGCTTAGTAATTCAAAATCATCCATCATTAACCTCTTTGACTACGCGAACGTGGCTTTTGTTCCCCAAAAGTTCCTCTTTCATCTTTTGACGTGCCCGAGCAATTCGTGACTTTACCGTGCCTGATGCAATACCAAGGATTTCACCTATCTCTTCATAGCTGGTACCTAGTTGATCTCTAAGCACGAGCACTATTCGAAATTCCTCTGGCAGGTTTTGTAAAGCATCACTGATATCAATGTTGTCAATCAATGAATCTTCAAGACTTTTTGTGGTTTGAGGAATGACAGTGTCTTCGTTGAATTCAGTAGTTGGCCTTCGAGCTTTTTTTCGGATTTCATCCAATGCTGCATTTGTTGCGATTCGATAGACCCAGGTTGAGAATTTTGCCGTTGACTTAAATGAAGGAATGTTTCTGACTACTGATATCAACGTTTCCTGTGTGGCTTCGTTAGCGTCATCAATGTTGCCTGTCACTTTCCGACAAATTGAAAAGATGTAGTCATAGTAGTGTTCAAGTAGTCGCTCTACTGCACTTGCATTTCCTTGTTGCGCTGATGCTATAAGTTGTGATTCATCAAATGCCACTGCTAGTCCTACGGTACATACGGCAATTCTTTTTTAAGAGACTTCTATTCCAGATATTTCCATTCGGATACCTGGGGGAGGTTTATCTCCAAGGTCTGTAAACCACACTAGAACTGCGCCACCGGTTAGTCCTGTTAAATCTACTGTTGCATTACCTTGTGACGAAGTGATAGAACCGACCGATGCACCCCAAGCAGCCAATGCGCTTTGGGGTGAGTCAGCAACGAAAATTTCACCGGACCAACCTGTATTGGCTGTTTCAATTGACACTCGCTGGAGTTCGTAGGGTTTCCTTAATTCTATAACCACTCCTACTCCATCCTTTAGGCCACCCATGGAACGATTCGCGTATGTTTCGCTGTACCAAATGGTTTCAGGATCTTCGTCCAATAGATTATCAATCAACTCGGGGTGCTCTACGCCGTCACCAAGTGGATCGAAGTCATCTGCTCCAAGCACGGATACCATCTCAAAAATAGGTGAAACTTCAGTATCAGATAATTCAGAATTAACCTCAGAATCATCTCCCGATTGAATAGATCCCGCTTCATCTTCAGTTTGTTCAATCGGATCTGTGTCCGATGTTTCCGGAGTTACTGTCGCTTGCACTATTTCAGCGGGTTCAGAGTCATTATCTGAGCTAAAGGGGTTTCCATTTGCTGCAAAAACTATTCCAAGTACTAAGAAAAAAACAAAACCTGTCAGAAGAAATTTCGTTATAAATGTGTTTGGGTCAAAGGGCTTTGAATTTTGACTTTCGTCAATACCTTCCTCAGGTACATTCGTATTAGCTGATTTTTCCTCTAGATCATCAATAAAGTCCACAACACTAGAATATCTCTCAGTTACTTCTCCTGCCGTCGCTTTTTCAATTGATTTCAGAATTTCTTCTTTTACCGATTTTGAAAACAGGTTCTTTCTAGGAATATTCAGCGAGCCAAAAAGCATATATTGCAAGATTTTTCCGAGTGAAAAGATATCTGCATGCGTCGTTGATGTTCTTGTCATATCAATAAAATCAGAACGAAAATCAGCCTCATCTTGTGTATCAGTTATTGATTCAATATCAATCAGGCTTTTAAACTTATTAAAACCAAATCCTGAAACTTGAGGGCCTCTATCTGGGCATAAAAAAATATGTTTTGGGTCCAGAGTTTCATGGAAAACACCTTTTTCGTGTGCATATGAGAGAGCATCAGCAATCTGTTGTGTTATTTGTAGTGCAAGAGTAAGAGATAGTGGCCCTGTTCGTTCCACGTAATCAAACAGTGTTTCTTCTTTTACTAACTCAATAACTATTGCTTCTAAGTCTTCGTCACCAGTTGTATCTAAAACAGTGATAATTGAAGGGTGGTTAAGTCTGGAAATAAGCTTTGCTTCTTTTCGAAATAACGAAATATGGTCGGAATTTGTTACTTGAAAGGGATCAGTAAGGACGACAGCGACCTCTCTTGATAACACCAAGTCTTTCGCCAACCATGTTTGAGTTCCCGACTCAGACGAAATGAGCGATGTAAGAACATATCTCCCTGATAATTTTCGTCCAAGTAATATTCTTGTATCTGAATTAAAGAACTCAGTCACTTTAGTTAACTATGTCCGAAGGACTATTGGACAAGATAAGTAACACCTAAGACTCTGGGGCCTCCATGCGTTCCAATAACTGCACCAAGTTGATTAATCCGGATCTGGTCTCTAGGAACGATATCAGAAATGAGTGTTGCGAATTCCTCAACATCTGGAGCATCTCCATGGATAATGCTCAATTCTGAAATTTCACCCTCACTTTCAAGGACTTCTTTGAGCCAGATAAGTGACTTTTTTCTGGTTCGTTGACGTCCAGCTTCAACAACCTCTCCACTACTTAAATCAAGGCAAGGTTTGAATTGCAGCATTGTTCCCAACATCGCTTTCGCTCCTCCAATTCGTCCACCTTTCTTGAGATTTTCAAGTGTGTCTAATGTTGCGAAGATTCTTGTCCTGCTCGCTAAGTTCTCAACTAAAGCGACTATTTCATCCATGGATCCACCATCTTTTGCTGCGCCAGCAGCTTTACGAATGATCGTTCCAAGACCGCACGTGATCGATTTCGAATCGATACATTTTACCGGCAAGGTATCAGCAAGCGCATCTGCAGCTAATTGTGCAGCTTGCCCTGTTGCAGAAAGGGCTAAAGATAAATTGATACAGATAACTCCGTCCGCTCCAGCCTCTGCACATCTTTTGAACGCTGCTTCAAATGCCCCAGGCGAAGGAGCAGCAGTTGATGGCAAAAGATCACTTTCGGCCATCTTCTGGTAAAAGTCAGAAACTGAGAGGTCAACTAAATCAGTGTATTCAGCTTCTCCGAACCGAACAGAAAGAGGAACAATTTCAATACCAAGATCCTCAGCTTCTTCCAAACTAATATCACTGGCACTATCGGTAACAATACGAATCGTCATGGAACCCCCTAAAAGATCACAAAGGGGACTTTAATGCCGGCGTGCCATACATCCTAAAATTAAACGAACATTTTCTTTAGAAAACCCTCTGAACAGGTAAAACACATCGAAAAAATTGTGGTTTTTTAGAAAAGTTGCAATATTTAGCACAAAAATGATCTATATCGTCAACTACCCTTAGTTATATGGGAATCCTTTTTATCAGTAATGATATTTGCTTTGAACATCAGCCAAGCGGAAACCATCCGGAAAGACCTGACCGGTTATCGGCTGTGTTCGATGGACTCAAGCGAGCAAGAATGGGATCAACTATTACGAAACTTTCTGCTGAAGCAGTAGATGAAAATATGGTTCTCCAAGTCCACGATCAAGAACTTATTTCTGAATTGAAAAAAATATCTGAACAAGGAGGCGGCATTGTTGATGCCGATACAAGGATGAGTTCAGCATCCTGGAAAGCGGCGCTCGTAGCTGCTGGGGCAGGGCTACAAGCTATAGACGAACTACAAAACGGAACCGCCACTTCAGCCTTTTGCGCAGTACGTCCACCCGGTCACCACGCAACAATATCCAAATCAATGGGTTTCTGTTTATTAAATAACGTTGCAGTAACAGCAAAGAAATTGAGAAATGAAGGAGAGAAAGTTCTTATTGTTGACTATGACGCCCATCATGGAAATGGAACCCAAGACGTCTTCTATTCCGACCCTAACGTTTTATTCATATCTCTCCATCAGATGCCTCTTTACCCATGGACTGGGGCGGTTAATGAACGAGGAATAGGTGACGGGATAGGAACAACTCTAAATATTCCACTGAGACCGGGGACTACTGGAGATGTGTACTTGTCAGTATGGGAGAATCTCGCATTACCAATTATTGAGAAATTTGAGCCCACCTGGCTCATTATCTCAGCAGGGTTCGATGCCCACCGTAGAGACCCTCTTACAGAGTTAGGATTAACATCAGGGGACTACAACTTACTTACTTCCCGAATAATCCAAACAGTACCCGCTGGACGTCGTCTAGTCTTTTTAGAGGGAGGATATGATCTACAAGCTTTAGAACTTTCAACTTGTGCGGTATTGCACGCACTTGCTGATAAAGAAACACACCCTGAAGAATTATCTAATGGGGGTATTGGTAGCGAAGCAATTGATGAGATCGCAGAAATATTACGTACTCATGAATATTGAACAATTCAATAAATTACTGGACTTTACTTCGCCGCTTAAAGAGTGTTTTACGACAAGTGGTAAAGAGATTTATCTCGTAGGAGGTATTGTTCGGGATATACACGCAGGCTTGAATGATATTTTTGATCGTGATTTAGATTTCACAACTGATGCAACGCCTGATGAAATCAAGACAATAATTCAACCGATAGCTGAAAATGTATGGCTTTCCGGGCAACAATTTGGAACAATAGGAGCCCAAGTAAACGGAAAAACAATAGAAATTACAACGCATAGATCAGAATCGTATGTCTCAGAATCGCGAAAGCCAGTTGTCACTTTCTCAACTGATCTTCAAGAGGATCTTTCTCGTCGGGATTTCACCATCAACAGCATGGCTATTAATCTTGAGACTGGAAAACTTATTGATCCATACAATGGGTTGAGAGACCTTCAACTGAAAATCCTGCGAACGCCACTTGACCCACATATTTCATTCTCTGAAGATCCTCTTAGAATGATGAGAGCTGCCCGGTTTATTTGCCGCTTTAACCTTACGCTCGACAAGGGGATTAAGGAAAGCGTAAATGAGTTAAAGGAGCGGCTTAGGATTGTTTCAAACGAACGCATACGTGATGAGTTGAATAAATTACTTATTACCCCAGACCCAAACCCTGGGTTCAAGTTCTTGTTAAAAACAAAGCTTTATGAAACGTTCTTGCCTGAGCTAAAGGTTTGCAAAAGGCAACATCGAATTCGTTATCTCAGACACGATCATTGCATACGCCTTGCAGCGTTGTTAATCAATATTTCTTCTGAGGTAAGGAAGGCCAGATTGAAAGACCTGAAATATTCGAATCGGGAGATTGACACAATAGATAATTTGGTCAGTGCTTCTCAAATGATATTGGGACAGCCAATGGATGACGCTCACTATAGAAAGTGGTATTTACATGCCGGAGAAAACCGTCAAGGATCAATTGAAATTTCCTCTATTCAACGTGGCGCAGGTAAAAAAATTGCAGCAATACGTCGCAAAGCACGTCATCTGGATCAAGAATTAGAGGACTACACGCCCCCCTTCACAGGTTCTGAAATTATTAGCATTATGTCGCTGCCTCAAGGACCCGAGGTAGGGGAAGTCCTTCAACTCCTTGAAAATATGTTTATAGAAAGCGGTCCAGTTAGTAACCAAGAAGCACTTGATTTCTTAGCGGAGTGGGAAAAGGGTAAAGATAACTCAAAGAGAAAATAATGCTTCTACTCTCACCCTAAATTAATGTTGGCTCATGGCCTTTCTGCCTTCTCAGTTAACGAAAAAACGTCCAACTAGCGAGATAAGTTACGAACTTGAAAAGAGACGAATACTTGAGCAATACCGTACTGGAGTACTCTCAATCCATGATATCTGTGATGCGCACCCGGAACTTATCAGAGCCGCACACAACTATTCTTACAAACAATTGGGAGAATGCCCTATATGTTCCGAGGACACTCTCGTAACAGTAAATTATGTTTTTGGACCACGACTGCCTTCTCATGGCCGCTGCGTAAATTCAAAGAGAGACTTTGATCGAATACGTAAAAGAAAAGGTTCATTTACATGTTATGAAGTGGAAGTTTGTACGGCTTGTTCATGGAACTATCTAAACCGAGCTTATCCGCTGTGAGCCGACGCAATATTATGTCCCGTTACGTAACATCAACTAACTTAAAAGAAAAACCTCAGGAGAACTCATGCCTTTCTCACTTATACGATTTAACTTAATAGACCCAACACTAGACAGTCAGTCACTTTCCGATAGATATAAAGCCATGCTGGATATGGCTGAATTCGCTGACCAGAATGGGTTTTTCATGGCCACGTTCGAAGAGCACCATGGCGCTGATAATGCTTGGAGCCCGACACCATTAATGAATGCAGGGACTGTTCTCGCACGAACTACGACTTTGTCGGCATCAATATCAGCGTTACTGCTGCCTTTACATGACCCGATCAGAGTCGCAGAAGACATTGCAGTCATTGACCTCATGAGTGGAGGGCGACTCACTGTCATTTTCGGCCTTGGGTATCGACCCAGTGAATATCAACTCATGGGTAAAGACTGGGATAACCGAGGAAAAATTATGGATGAGAGCATTCAGACATTACTTGATGCATGGACTGGCGAACCGTTTCAATATAAAGGAGAAACACATCGAATTACGCCGTCGCCATTAACGAAACCGCATCCATTAATTATGATTGGCGGAACAAGTAAAATTGCTGCACGCAGAGCTGCTAAATTTGGATTGCCGCTATCACCAGCTGCGCACATGCCGGAACTAGAAGCGTATTATTACGAGCAATGCGAATTGAACGGTACACAAGGGTTCTGTGCCATGCCCGGAGAGGAGACACAGATGACTTTTGTCGCAGAGGACCCCGATAAAGCATGGACTGAACTCGGACAATATTTCTTAAACGAGGCATCCGTGTATTCCAAATGGCAAACCTCAGACATCTCATCAGCTGTACATAGTCATGCCACAACCCCTGAAGAGTTACGAGAGGAAGGGATTTATCAAATAGTCACGCCTCAAGAAGCAAGTACACTCGACCAAGTTGTCCATCACCCACTGTGCGGGGGGATGCCAATTGATAAGGCCTGGGAAAGCCTACAACTCTATGTTGATGCCCTCTAAGCCTAAAACTTCATTTTTGATGGGCATTTCAGACAAAACCCCTACACTATGAACAGAAAATACAACACCTACTTTTTTGTACGGAAGGGTGGCAATGGCGAAAAATTGGACAGCTCCACAAATTGCTAAACACAAAGTTAGTGATGGAAATGAACCACTTGTAATGCTAACTGCATATGATGCTCCGGGTGGTCGCATGGTCAGCGAAGCCGGTGCCGACATCATACTTGTAGGAGACACTCTGGCCATGGTCGTATTAGGTTACGAAGACACCATGCAAGTCACAATAGAAGACATGGTTCACCACACAGCCGCAGTTGCCAGAGCAGAGCCAGATGCCTTTATTGTTGCAGACCTTCCATGGATGAGTTACCACGTTTCACAAGAAGAAACAGTGAAGAATGCTGCACGGCTGATTCGTGCCGGAGCGAAAGCTGTCAAACTTGAAGGCGGCCAAGACAGAGTCTCAATGATTGAAGCGATCGTTAATGCAGAAATACCGGTAATGGGTCACTTAGGACTAACACCGCAATCCGTTCTTGCTCTTGGCGGGTACAAGGTGCAAGGAAAATCAACTAATGCTGCCGTCGAAATTTCCTATGAAGCGAAAGCTTTAGCTCATGCAGGTTGTTTCGCAATAGTACTTGAATGCGTTCCATCTCTGGTAGGGAAACTAATAACTGATTCGCTCCCAATACCAACTATCGGTATAGGCGCCGGACCTGATTGTGATGGCCAAGTACTGGTTTTCCACGATTTACTTGGAATTAATCATGACCTAAAACCAAAATTTGTGCGAACCTACGCAAACCTTCAGGAGATAACAGTTTCAGCTCTTGAAACATACGCTGCAGACGTCAGAAGTAGAAACTTCCCATCGGAAGATGAGAGTTATCAACTATCTGACGAAGATGCCGAAGCTTTGGGACTGTACGGAGCGACGATTCCGAAAGATGAAGATCCGCTCGCGAGCTGGTAGACGTCGGTATTTGCAGCCAATGCCACTACGCTAGAGACAGCAAAATTTAACCTGCCCTCAGACCTGCTGAGGGCCCCGCATGCGGGACCAGAGGAGGAAAAACTCGTAGTGAGCACTCGAGCATACGAACTAATGATTATCGTAGACGGCGATCATGATGACGCAACGGTAGATCAAATAGTCACACAAGTAGATACATGGGTCCAAGGCGAAAATGGAAGCCTTGCGAAAACTGACAAGTGGGGGAAGCGAAGATTCGCCTACGAAATCAATCACAAGACCGAAGGACATTACGTTGTTCTTGAAATGACAACAGGACAAGTCAATATGGAACCACTTGAAAGATCTCTGCGACTTTCAGATGAAGTAGTTCGCCACAAACTTATCCGACTGCCAGATCATGAGGCGCAACGACGAGGGTTGATCTAAACTCACAACAAGACCCTAAGAGATACCAAGGACTAAACAATGGCAAGAGACAACAACATAACAATTATCGGAAATCTAACCCGGGACCCCGAGCTACGATTCACACCAGGTGGAGCCGCCGTCACTGATATTGGGGTTGCCTGGAATGAAAGCAGAAGAAATAAAGAAACGCAGCAATGGGAAGACGTTCCCTCTTATTTTGATATTACTTGCTGGTTTGATTTAGCAGAGAACGTTGCAGCAACACTGCGAAAAGGCGACCGTGTTGTGGTAACTGGAAATCTTAAATGGGAATCATGGCAAACAGCTGATGGAGAATCCCGAAATAAAGTAAAAGTTGTCGCTGATGATGTCGCCCCTAGCCTTCGTTGGGCAACCATTGAAAACGGCGCTATTCAGAGAACTCAAAGTCGAGGCGGTGGCGGTGGCTATGATGCAGGATCCTCAGCGTCAACGCCTAGCTCCACACCTGCCTACGATCCGAACGAAGAACCATTTTAGATAAATAAGGAAAAGAATATGCCTCCTAAAAAAAATACGAAAAGAGCTAAAGCACCTTCAGCATTAGATCGCCGAGGGAAGAAAAAAGTATCTATCTTGACGCAGGAAAAAATAGAGTACGTTGATTGGAAAGACGTTAACCTCTTGCGGCGATTTACATCCGACCGGGCAAAGATCCGGGCTCGAAGAGTAACTGGTAATAGCGCTCAACAACAACGAGATGTTGCAATGGCTATTAAAAATGCAAGGGAAATGGCATTGCTCCCATACGAAAATCGAGTCACCACCCAACGCGGTGGACGCGGAGGCGACCGTAGGCAACGTGATGATGATCGTAGACCAAGAGAACCAAAGGAAACAGACGCTCCTAAACAAACCGCAACGCCGTCACCTCAAACTGAAGAAGTTAACCAAGAAAATACCACTGAGGAGTCAGCAGAATGAAAGTTGTACTTCGTGCCGACGTAGATGGTCTCGGATATAAGGGCGATATCGTATCAATTTCCGATGGGTACGCCCAGAATAAGCTAATTCCACAGGGACTTGCGTTTAAGGCAACTGCAGGAGCCGAAAAAGAAGCTGAAAAGATGCGACAATCACGTGAATTACGTGCTTCGGAGGAAAAGGCAATGGCCGAAGAAATGGCCACCCGAATGGAAAATGAAACGTTATCCATCACAGTGAATGCAGGAGAGGGCGGCAAACTGTTTGGTTCCGTTTCAGCCACTGACATCAGCGAAGCTCTGTCAGGTCAAAAAAATATAACAATTGATAAGAAACTAATCACGATTGCTGAAAGCATTAAAGAAGTGGGAACATATCAAGTAGGCATCAAACCTCACCCAGATGTGGAATTCACTATTTCACTTGATGTTGTTGCAGAGAGCAATTAGCAAATCAAAATAAGACAATCATTTGAGAAAGCTCAACGGCAAGGCGAAATAGTCGAACCGAATGAAGAATTCTCGTATTACTTGTCGTCCTAATTTTGAAACTTTTTCTTGAAGAGAGTTACTCACAGATCTTGTTATTTCATCCACAGAAAAATATCTAAAATCCACAGACTTTTTTCGGTTTTCCTATTGCATGTCACAGGCATCTGGCACCATTGTATATAACGCATGTCTGATCAATTTCTCCCTCCAGATGAACCACCGGAACGAGGACGACCAACTCGCGTTCCACCTCACAATATCGCAGCAGAAGAAGCCGTATTAGGAGCAATGCTGTTAAGTCGCGAAGCTATTGCTGACGCAATTGAAATTGTCACTGCTGATGATCTCTACAAGCCTGCTCACCAGAAAATATTTAATGCGATCACATCGCTGTTTGCAGCGGGGGAGCCGGCTGACATCGTAACGGTAGCTGATGAGCTTGAACGTTCCGGCTTTCTTGAGGGATTAGGCGGAAACGCAACACTTATTGAACTTCAAGCGAATACTCCAGCAGCGACGAACACTACTGAATATGCACGGATTGTTTTTGAATTTGCTCAAATGCGCAGATTAACAATGGCCGGTCGTGAAATTGCAGAAATCGGATTTTCTCAACCCGATGATGTTGTCAAAGCAGTTGATGAAGCAGAGACACTTATGTTTAGTCTCGCACAAGGGAGAGATACAAGTAGCTATTCAACTCTGGAGTCGCTTTTAGGAGAAACATTAAATCAGATTGAAGCCAGGGTTGAACGAGGAGATGAAGTTACTGGAACAGCAACTGGATTTTCAGAACTAGATCGGATACTTGCTGGGCTACAACCAAATAACCTTATTGTTGTCGGAGCCAGACCAGCGATGGGGAAAACTAGTTTTGGGTTGAACATTGCTGCACACGCTGCAATGGAAACGAGTGCACCGGTACTGTTTTTCTCTTTAGAAATGAGTGAGTACGAGATAAGTCAAAGAATTTTGTGTACAGAAGCAAAAGTAGATTCAAGTAGGGTCCGTATCGGTAAGTTGACAGATGATGACTGGACCAAGATAAGCCATGCAGTAGGACGGCTCGGTAGTGCTCCGCTATGGATTGATGACAACCCGAACACCACAGTCATGGAAATCAGAGCTAAAGCACGAAGACTGAAAAGTAGAGTTGGGAATATCGGAATGATCGTCGTTGACTACCTTCAACTCATGAGCGGTCGAATGCGTGCTGAAAATAGGCAAGTTGAAGTATCTGAGATAAGTCGAAGCTTAAAGATCTTGGCACGAGAGCTAGAGTGCCCGGTCGTTGCGTTATCCCAATTGAGTAGAAATCTTGAACAACGACAAGACAAAAGACCAATGCTTTCAGACTTGCGAGAATCAGGATCAATTGAACAAGATGCTGATGTCGTCATGTTCCTATATCGAGATGAGGTTTATGATACCGAATCTCCAGATCAAGGCATGGCTGAAGTTCTAGTAGCAAAACACCGCTCTGGTCCAACAGGAAGAGTGAAACTTGCTTGGCTGAAGCACTATACGAAATTTGCTGACATGGCGAGGACAAGTGATGATGAAGCTCCGACTCCTCAACACTATGAAGAGTATTAAAACATGTTTCTCGGCGAAAATCTCATCGTTTACTTGGTTCTTGCATTTGGTGGAGCGTTAGCAGTTGGCAACTTTCTAGCACTGGTAAGCACAAAAGAAGCCCCTGAAGATAGTGACTTTGAAAGGCCGCCGCTGTTTCGGTCGATTGTGATGATCCTGATAGGGGTTATTGCGGCAATTTGGGCCATTATTAGCTTGATTTGAAGTTAATTCCCTTAAATACCGATTCATTCTCTATCCTGATAACACTATGGTTGCAAGTGACGCGCAACGTCGATCAATTAGAGCTCAAGCTATCTCCATCGGTTTAGCAATATCGCCATTTGGGTTGGCGTTTGGGGCCCTCTGCGCTGAGTCTGGGATCGGGGTCTGGGAAGCATTAGGTTTCTCATCCCTAGTTTTTGGTGGGTCGTCGCAATTTGCTGCTGTGTCAGTTCTTGCCGATGATGGCACTGTGATTGCAGCTGTCACTGCAGGTTTACTTTTGAATCTGCGATCGTTAGCGTTTGGAGTTTCGATGGCCCCTTCGTTAAAAGGGTCTCTTTTGTGGAGAGCTGGAGTGTCACAGTTAATGATTGACGAGTCAACAGCTATTGGGTCATCTCAATCTACTCACGAACTTAGGCGGTATGGGTATCTTTGGGGCGGATTAAGTGTGTTTGTGTTGTGGAATGCAACAACGCTTATAGGTGTCTCCGTTTTATCGGAAGCAGAATCCTTAATTACAGATCTAGGAATTGATGCAACAATCCCTGCAGCTTTTCTCGGTTTGATTTGGAACAAGTTGGAAAATGCCAGACATAGAGTTGTTGCGCTTATTGGTGCGATAACTGCATTGATTCTTATTCCCATTACTCCAGCTGGAATTCCAGTGATTGCTGCTGCCTCTGCGATTATTTGGGTTCGGCCCTGGGTTGTAAGAGAAGGTGATAACTATGAGTGATGCAGGTCTTGTTGTTATTCTTTTAGGAGCTGGAACCTATGTGCTTAAGGCACTAGGGCCAATGTATTTTGGGAACCGCAGAGAATTGCCGACCAAATTTAAAACAACGGCGCTTTTGTTGCCAACACCTCTGATTGCGGCTCTTGTCATAACCAGCACATTTAGTTCAGATAATGCACTTACGTTTGATGCTCGAATTATCGGTGTCATAGCTGCTGGTCTTGCACTTTGGAGAAAACTCCCCTTTGTTTTTGTTGTGGTATTCGCCGCATTTGCTACCGCTATGTTTCGGTTGTTACTTGCGTGATTTCTGGTTGATGCGTTAATGGAAAAACTGATCGGGAAAGATAAACAGGGGATAGGATACAGGTGTGAGCGAAGCCACAGAAAATCTCATGAACGAACCTAAGGTTGTTAGTAACGAGAAAGCGCAAAATACTTTCTCTACTGCGATGGTGATATCAGGTATTCGGTGTGCCTTTACTTATGTGATCTTTCCCATTTTGGCACCTGCATTGGGGATAGCGTCTGGGGTAGGGTCCGGGATTGGTTTAGTTGCAAGCCTTATTGGAATCGTAGCCAATCTGTACAGCATTAAGCGTTTTCATTCATCAAATCATCAATGGAAATGGCGTATAACTGCTCTAAATGTAGCGGTGATTATATTGCTGGGCGTTTTGCTTATCTTAGATATAGCGTCACTGACTTAGAGATAGCAGAAAATACATTCAACCACTATCATGTAAAGCATGCTTGATAAAACAGGTGTTGCAGGATTCACGTCACGTTCACCTCTCGTAAATGACGAACCGTCAGTAGGAATACAGGTCAAAGACATCACTGTAGATATCGGAGCAAGCAGAATTCTTACAGACGTTTGTGTGCAAGCACCACAAGGTTCTTCACTTTCGATACTTGGACCAAGTGGTTGTGGCAAAACGACACTGCTGCGCGTTCTTGCAGGTTTGCAGAAAACTAAAAGTGGATCAATCATGCTTGATGGTAGATGTGTTGTATCTGATCAGGTAGATATTCCACCGGAACAACGGAATGTGGGATTGGTGTTTCAGGATTGGGCTCTTTTCCCACATTTAACAGTGTTAGAAAATA
>Ga0208130_1000330_pt1 | contig 25200 bp, 23 predicted proteins | sample ETNtaG_31_FD_185771 | JGI IMG/M metagenome (GOLD analysis project Ga0208130, IMG submission 185771) | Marine microbial and viral communities from oxygen minimum zone, Eastern Pacific Ocean - ETNP201310SV78 (SPAdes) (version 2) | ecosystem: Environmental > Aquatic > Marine > Oceanic ... | reverse complement strand
GGAATATGATTTTGAGTTTGACTCAAGGCGTCCAATACGAGGAAATATTTATTTAGCAAAAGTTACAAGAGTAGAGCCATCACTTCAAGCGGCTTTCGTTGATTATGGTGGGAATAGAAACGGTTTTCTTCCTTTTGCCGAAATTCATCCAGATTATTATCAAATTCCTGTAGCAGATAAAGAGGCCATTCTTGAAAAAAATGCATCGGATCTTAACAGTGATGAAAATGATGAAGAGATTACGGAAAATTTAAATGATCCTTCTCATGTTGAAGATCTAGGCGGTGATGATCTCGAGGAAATTGAAATAATAAATAAAAAAAGAAATAAAGATTTAATAAAAAATTATAAAATTCAAGAAGTTATTAAGAAAAATCAAATTCTTCTTATTCAAGTTTCTAAGGAAGAAAGAGGAAATAAAGGAGCGGCAATTACAACCTATACTTCAATTCCTGGAAGATATTGTGTTTTTATGCCCAATAGCACGTCTGGAGGGGGTGTTAGTAGGAGAATTAAGAATCCAAAAGAGAGAAAGAAACTAAAAAATACATTAGATAAGCTGAATGTTCCTGAAAAAATGGGTTTAATAATTAGAACAGCGGGTGCAAAAACCACATCTACAGAGATTAAAAGAGATTATAAGTATCTTACAAAAACTTGGGATAAAATAAAAGAAAATACACTTTCGTCAAATGCTCCTTCATTAATTTATGAGGATGGGGGTGTTATACAAAGATCCCTGAGGGACCTTTATTCAAAAGAGATTGATAATGTCTTTATTGAAGGGAAGGAAACATATAAAACCGCGAAAAACTTTATGAAACTCCTTATGCCTAGTCATGCAGTAAAGGTAAAAGAATGGAAAGAAGACTCGCCAATTTTTCAAAAAAATAATATCGAGCAACAATTATCGTCAATCTATGCTGATGAAGTATTTCTATCATCTGGTGGATCATTAGTGTTGAATCAAACTGAAGCTTTGGTAGCAATTGATGTTAATTCAGGTAGTTCAACAAAATATCATAACATTGAAGAAACAGCCTTAAAAACAAATCTTGAAGCGGCTGAAGAAATTGCAAGACAGCTTAGATTAAGAGATATGGCTGGATTGGTGGTTATAGATTTTATCGATATGGAAAAATTTGCTAATAGAAGATCTATTGAAAAAAAACTAAAAGAGTCTTTAAAATCTGATAGGTCAAAAATTCAAGTTGGAAAAATAAGTAGTTTTGGACTTTTAGAAATGTCCAGGCAAAGAATAAGGTCTAGTATAAAAGAAGGCGTCTATAGCCCCTGCTCCAATTGTGATGGCACAGGACTTATTCGCTCAATAGACTCTAGATCACTTGAGCTATTAAGGACAATTAGTGAAATAAGTATTAGAGAAAATATAAAAAAAATTGATGCTGAAATTCCTAATGAAATATTAAATTATTTAGTAAATCAAAAACGAAACCTTCTAATAGATCTTGAAAATAATAAGGATGCTTCAATAAATTTTTATGGAAATGCTCTTCTCAGAGGTAATGAGAATAAAATTAGAGCCTATGATTTAAATAATAATGAAATAAATCTTGATAAGATTATTAAAAACAATGACTCAATTGAAAATAAAAATGATTCAAAACAAAACAAAAAAAGGAAAAAAGGTAAAAATAATAAATCAAATAAACTAGATAATGATAATAAAAATAAAATAAACAATAAAAATAAAGAAAGTAATAGCACTGAATCAAAAAATATTAAGAAACCAGATCAAGATAGTGTTACTGAAAAAAAATCAATAAGAAAAAAATCATCTAAAAACAAACAAAATAATGGAAATGTAAAAAAATCAAAAAAAGATGATAATAAAATTGAGAAAATCAAAGATGAAAATAAAGTACCTCTAATAGATGGTCTAAAAAAACACCAAGATGATGAAATACCAAAAAATGTAAATCATATTGGTGCGCCAATTAAAGGAGATGAAAAAAAAGAAAAGCCAAAGTCAGGTTGGTGGAATAAAGGTTAAAATAATTAATTTTTTGTAATTTTCATTTACTACATTTTAATAATAAACTTTAAGCATGTATTATAAAAACTCAGGTTAATATTATGTTAATTTTTTTCAGAAAAAATAAATTTAATAAAATTGTCTTACTTTTTATTTTAATATTTTTTAGTAATGCTATTAAAGCAAATATTATTAGAGATGCTGAAATAGAAAATTTCTTAACTGAGATGGCAAATCCAATTTTTGAAGCTGCAAATCTTAATTTAAATTCTGTTGATATTTATATATTTAATGACAAAGCTGTAAATGCATTTGTAGCATGCGGTCAAAAAGTATTTATAAACACAGGCTTAATCCAATCATTTGAAGATCCGTCTATGCTTAGGGGTGTTTTAGCTCATGAAACTGGGCATATAGCTGGTGGGCATTTAGCTCGTTCTGATAAAGCTATGGAAAAAGCTCAAACGCCAATGATTGTTGGACTTTTACTTGGAATTGGTGCTGCAATTGCTGGAGAAAGCGATGCAGCACAAGCATTGCTTCTAGGTAGCCAACAAATAGCAAAGGGAATGGTAGCTAAGTACTCAAGAGGTCAAGAGTCAGCAGCTGATCAAGCTGCATTTCATTATTTGGAAAAAATTGAAAAATCTTCCACAGGAATGTTGGAAGTTCTCTATAGCTTTGCTAATCAAGAAGCTCTCAGCCCACGTCAACAAAAAATAAGAGTTAGAAGTCACCCTGTTTCTAGAGATAGAATTAGATCTTTGGAAGAAAAAGTTAAAAAATCTGAATTTATTAATAATAAAGATGAAGATGAATTAATATTTAAATACAAAATGATTCAAGCAAAATTAGATGGTTTCTTAAATAATGCTAGTGATATTGTAAAAAAAGGAAAAGATAATTCTGATCATTCCAAATATGCCTTAGCAGTTGGTCTTTATAGACAAGCATTATTAAATGACTCCTTATCCGTTCTTGATGAATTGATTTTAAAATATCCAAAAAACGCTTGGTATTATGAATTAAAGGGCCAAATATTATATGAGTCTGGAAAAATTGAAGACTCGATAAAACCTTATACAATAGCTTTAGGACTTAAAGAAAAAGAACCTCTTTTGATGGTCGGATTAGCAACAGCATTAAACGCTCGTGGAAACAAAGGTGATGCAAAAAAAGCAATTAATCTTTTAAAAGAATCCTTAAAATATGACAAAAAAAACTCGCAAACTTGGTATCAATTAGCTATTTCTTACTCTGATATAAATAATATAGGAATGGCAGAATTATCATCTGCGGAAAGACATTTTATTACAGGTAATACAAAAATGGCATCATTTCATGCAAAAAAATCTTTAAAATATTTTAATAATTCTGATATTTTTAAACTGAGAGCACAAGATATTTTAATCGATGCAGAAAATAAAGCAAAATGGAAGAGAAGATGTCCAGTTTAATTAACAAAACAAAAAAAAGTCTACCCTATTTGGCAATAATCTTAATTATTCTAAATTTATTTTTTTTCTTCTCAACTAATCAACAAAATACATTTGATGAAGATAGAATTGTAAAAATTCTCTCAGAAAATAAAAGTATTTTGCCAAGAATTTTAGATAAACTTGAAGTAATTGAAGAACAAAATAATAAAAGAAATATCTCTCTTTATTATGAAGATTTAATCAGAAATGATTATCTTTTCTTAGGAAATAAAAATGGTAAAGATATAATTATTGAATTTTTCGATTATAACTGCGGTTATTGTAAAAGAAGTTTTCCTGAAATTATGCAACTAGTTTCAGAAAATAAAGATATCAAAGTTATATTGAAAGAGCTTCCAGTTTTAGGAGAAAGCTCAATTTTAGCATCAAAAGCTTCTATTGCGTCACAAAAACAAGATAAATACTTTGAATTTCATCAGGAATTAATTAATTTTTCTGGTTTAATATCTCTATCAGATATTAAAAAAATTTCAAAAGAACTTGGAATTAACTACGAACAACTTCAAAAAGATATGAATAGTGATGAGACTATATTATTAATTAATGAAAGCTACAGACTAGCCGACCTTATTGGGGTAAGAGGAACCCCAGCATTTATAATTAATAATAATTTGATACCTGGGGCAGTCGGAAAAAATGAAATGTTGAGATTTTTAAATAGATGAAGAAAATTATATATATACTAAATGGTCCAAACCTTAATTTACTAGGTGAAAGAGAGCCTGAAATTTATGGCTCTGAGTCTATTGATGATATTCAAAAACTTACCGAGCAGTATGCTAAAACAAAAAATACAGACATTATTTTTAAACAAACAAATCATGAAGGTGAGCTTATTGAAATGATTCATGATGCAAGAAAAAAATCAGATGGGCTCATTATAAATCCAGCTGGTTATACCCATACATCTGTTGCTATATATGATGCATTATTATCTCTAGATATACCTATAATTGAAGTCCATATATCAAATATTTATAAACGAGAGAAATTTAGACATTCTTCTTACGTTTCAATGGCAGCAAATAGCGTTATTAGCGGTTTTGGTATAGATGGTTATATTTTTGCATTAGAAAGTATGTTAAAAAATATTAAAAATTAAATATTTAAAGAGAGGTGAATATGACTGATTTTGATAAAGATTTAATTATTTCATTATCTAAGTTATTGGAAGAAACAGGCCTAAGTGAAATAGAAATTGAAAATAAAGATGTAGGAAGAATAAAAGTTGCTAAAAATTTGTTTAACTCAAATATTTTAACTTCCTCTCCAAATAACACAAATGATAATTTAGTAGCTAAAAAAGAAGATAACAGTGAACAAAAAGATTTATCTAATGCAATTAGTTCACCTATGGTAGGAACAATCTATTTAAAACCTGATCCAGAATCTAAGCCTTTTGTAAATGAAGGCGATAAAGTAAAAAAAGGCGATACTTTGTTAATAATTGAAGCAATGAAAACTATGAATAATATTCCTGCCGATAAAGATGGAGTGATAAAAAAAGTTTTGGTTGAGAATGAACAACCAATTCAATTTGGAGATCCTCTAGTGATTATTGAATAACATGTTTGAAAAAATATTAATCGCTAATAGAGGTGAAATTGCTGTAAGAATCCTCAGAGCATGCAAAGATCTTGGAATTCAAACAGTATCAGTTTATTCTACTGCAGATAAAGATGCTATGCATGTAAAAATGGCTGATGAGAGTGTTTGTATTGGACCACCTCAATCAAAAGAATCTTATCTTAATATACCATCCATAATCGCCGCATGCGAAGTTTCAGGGGCAGAAGCAGTACATCCAGGATATGGTTTTTTATCAGAAAATGCCAGCTTTGTTGAAAAATTAAGTGCACATAATATTGATTTCATTGGCCCAAAAGCTGATCATATCAAGACCATGGGCGATAAAATACTTGCTAAAAAAACAGCTGAAAAATATGGATTACCCGTAATTCCAGGATCAAATGGTGAAGTTAAGAATTATGAAGATGCAAAATCTATAGCAAAAAGTATTGGCTATCCAATTATTATAAAAGCCTCTGCCGGAGGTGGTGGAAGAGGAATGGTTGTTGTTTTTAATGAAAAAGAACTTGAGGACTCAATAAAAAAAGCAAAAACTGAAGCAGATAAGTCATTTGATAACGATACTGTTTATATAGAAAAATATCTTAAAAACCCTAAACATATTGAAATACAAATAATTGGAGATAACTTTGGGAATATGATCCATTTGGGTGAACGCGATTGCTCAATGCAAAGAAGAAATCAGAAATTATTAGAAGAAACACCATCTAAAATAATTGATCAAAAAACAAGGGATTACATTGGGAATTTAACCGTAGAAGCTCTGAAAAAAATTCAATATAGTGGTGCTGGAACTGTTGAATATTTATATGAAAATAATGAATTTTATTTCATGGAGATGAATACAAGACTTCAAGTTGAGCATCCTGTTACCGAAGAAATAACAAAATTTGATCTTGTAAAAGAACAAATAAGAGTAGCATATAACTCAAAACTATCAAAAAATCAGAATGAAATTAAGTTTAGCGGTCATTCAATTGAGTGTAGAGTAAATGCTGAAGATCCTGTTTCATTCATGCCAAGTCCTGGTAAAATTATTAATTTTCACGCACCTGGTGGTCCTGGTGTAAGAGTAGACTCAGGTTGTTACAGTGGAATAACAATTCCACCTTACTACGATAGCATGATAGCAAAATTAATAATTTATGGAGAAGATAGAGATACCTGTATAGCAAGATTAAAAAGAGCTCTTGGAGAGTTTGTTGTTGAAGGAATTAAAACTACCATCCCTTTCTATCAAGAAATACTTAAAGAAGAAGAATTTTTAAATGGTAATTATGATATTCATTGGGTAGAAAATTACATGGAAAATAAAAAGTAATTTTTTATTTATTATCCTCGACAGAAAACAATGCTTCTCCAACAAGACCTATCAAATCAACTGATCCTTGAGTAAATAAAATCTCATCCCCACTTTCTAAATAAATATCATTTCCTCCTGGTTCAATAGAAATATAGTTTCCTCCCAACAAACCATCAGTTGTTATTTTTGCAGAACTGTCATCTGGTATTCGAATATCAGAATCAATGGACATTAATACTCTAGCCTGAAAAGTTATGTTATCTAGTTCTTGACTTGAGACAGTTCCGATTTTAATTCCAGACATTCTTATATCTGAACCTAATTTTATACCATCGATTCTATTAAAAACCGCTGAAACATTATAGTTTCCCTCATTATTTAATCTCATCGATTGAAATCCAAAAAATAAAAATATTAGTGTAAAAATAATTACTACTGCCCCAATTAATGCTTCGAATGTATTTGATTTCATTGCTTGCTCTCCGGTGACCAAGATTCATAACTTTTATTATTTTTTTTACTAGCTGAGTTTTTAGGCGTATAAAAATTTTCAGTTCCAGTATTATTCATTTCATGATCTTTATACCACGATTTTTTCTTTATTTCATCTTTAGGAATTTCATTTGTTCTAGAATGTATCCAGTCATGCCAATCAGCATTAATTTTCGAAGCATCAATTTGACCGTTATAAATAACCCAACGATTTAGACCATTTTTCTTATTTAGATAATATTTATTTCCATCCGCATCAGTTCCAACAAGTTTACCATTTAATAATGTATATATTCTTGTACCAAGCGTTTGGCTGCTCCACCATGTAAAAATCTCTAAAAAAAAGTTTTTCATTTTATAATTTTCTTATTAATCGTCATCTTCGTTTATACTAATGCCCAGCTCATTCAATTGTTCGTTAGATACTTTTGAGGGAGCGCCCATAAGAATATCTTGAGCCTGTTGATTCATGGGAAACGCAATAACTTCTCTTATATTATCTGAACCAGATAAAAGCATGACTATTCTGTCTATGCCTGGTGCGATTCCTCCATGAGGAGGTGTACCGTATTTAAAGGCATTATTCATAGCACCAAATCTTTTTTCTACTTCTCCTTGGTCATAACCAGCTATCTCAAAAGCTTTTAACAAAATTTCTGGTTTATGGTTTCTTATAGCGCCAGAAGATAGTTCTACGCCATTGCAAACAATGTCATATTGAAAAGCTTTTATTTCAAGAGGATTTAAACTCTCAAGTGCGTCCATACCACCCTGAGGCATTGAAAAGGGGTTGTGAGAAAAATCTATTTTTTTGTTAATTTCATCAAATTCATACATAGGAAAATCAACAATCCAACAAAACTCAAAACTGTCTTCATTAATTAAGCCAAGGTCATTGCCAATCTTATCTCTGGCACTTGAAGCAAATGTTAAAAATGTTTTAGGAATTCCACATATAAAAAATACAGCATCATTATCGCTTAAATTAAATTTATTTTTTATAGCAGAGGTTTTTTCTTCCCCTATATTCTTAGCTATTGGACCAGATCCTGAACCGTCTTTAAAAAATATATAACCAAGCCCTGGCTGTCCCTCTTTAATAGCCCATGAGTTCATTTTATCGCAAAAGGCTCTAGAACCACCATCTTTTGCAGGAATTCCCCAGACCTTAACATTATCGTCTTTCTTTATTGATTCAGAGAAAATTTTAAACCCAGAGTCTTCAAATACATCAGTAACATCTGACATTTCTATAGGGTTTCTTAAGTCAGGTTTATCTGTAGCATATTTTGATATAGATTCTAGGTAAGGAATACGAGGAAAAGATTTTGTTATTCTCTTATTGGAAGAAAACTCTTCAAAAAGATCTCTTAAGATTGGTTCAACAGTATTCAGCACATCATCTTGTGTGACAAAACTCATTTCAATATCAAGTTGATAAAACTCACCAGGTGATCTGTCCGCTCTTGCGTCTTCATCTCTAAAACATGGAGCTATTTGAAAATACTTATCAAAACCAGAGGCCATTAAAATTTGCTTAAATTGTTGAGGCGCCTGGGGAAGCGCATAGAAGCTACCTTGATGAATTCTTGAAGGGATTAAAAAATCTCTAGCTCCCTCTGGACTTGAGGCAGTCATGATCGGAGTTTGAAATTCCAAGAAATCATTTTTAATCATTCTATTTCTGATGGATTGAATTATTTCCGATCTTAAAACTATATTTCCATGAAGCGTTTCTCTTCTCAGGTCTAAAAATCTATACTTAAGTCTTATATCCTCAGGATAATCGGGTTCACCGAAAACAGGTAATGGTAATTCTTCTGCTTCAGATAATACCTCTAAAGTATCAACATAAACTTCAATTTCTCCAGTTGATAAATTTGAATTTATTGTATCATCATCTCTTTTAACAACTTTACCTGAAATTTTTATAACTGTCTCAGCTGTAATTTTTTCTGCTATATCAAAAGCTTTGCTATCAGGATCGAAAACAAGCTGAGTTAAGCCATAATGATCTCTTAAATCAATAAAAAGTAATCCACCATGATCTCTTTTTCTATTAACCCAACCAGATAAATTAACACTTTTATCAACATCACTTATTTTTAATTCGTTACATTTATGAGTTCTATAATGATTCATTTGATTACCTTAAAATTATTTGAGCAATAGGACAATTTAAAAGTCTTTTGTCAAGGACAAGTAAAAAAATTTAATGTATATGGTTTAAATGGAATTAATAAAAACAAATGAAGAGCTTGTTGAGGTTTGTAAGTCAATAAGCAAGGAAAAATTCATTACAATTGATACAGAATTTATAAGAGAAAAAACTTATTGGTCTAAATTATGTTTAATACAAATTTGTACTCATGATAAAGAAATAATCATTGATCCATTGGAAAATGATATTGATTTAAAGCCGTTTATTAAAATTTTAAATAAAAAATCTATTTTAAAAGTCTTGCACTCTGGAAGGCAGGACATTGAAATTTTTTACAAAATGTCTGGAAAAATTCCTCAACCAATCTTTGATACTCAAATAGCTGCTATGGTATGTGGTTTTGGTGAGTCAGTAGGTTATGAAAAACTTGTTGATAAAACTCTTAACAAGAAAATAGATAAATCATCAAGATTTTCAAATTGGGCGAAAAGACCACTTTCAAAAAAACAATTAAAATATGCTATTGGAGATGTGACCCATCTTTATGAGATATACCCTATTTTAAACAAAGAAATTATTGAAAAAGATAGAACTGATTGGTTAGAGGATGAATTAAAAATTTTACTATCTGAAAATACTTACGATGTAAGTCCAAAAAATGCTTATAAAAGATTAAAAATTAGAAGTTATGATATAAAAACTAGAGCCATAACTTATCAACTAGCATTATGGCGAGAAAAAAAAGCCCAATTAAATAATGTTCCTAGAGGTAGAGTTTTAAGAGATGATATTATTTATGAGCTGGCTTCGATAAAACCCAAATCAATTGATGAAATTAATAGTATGCGATCCTTATCAAATGGATTGAGATTAAAAGAAGAGGTTAAAGAGGAAATTATTGATAATGTTTTGATTGGTTTATCTATGAAAGATAAAGACCTTCCAAAGCTTCCAAAAAAAAGAAAATTACCTCATGGAACAAATAGTAGAGTTTCATTGTTAAAAATTCTTTTAAATTCAGTTTCTGAAAAATATGAGGTTGCTCAAAAACTCATTGCATCTACTCAAGATTTAGAAGACTTAATCGCAGATGATAATGCTGATATAAAGACACTAAAGGGTTGGAGATATGAATTATTTGGTAAGAAAGCTATAGAGTTTAAAAACGGTAAAATAGCTATAATAATGAATAATAATAATATAGAGCTAAAGGAACTATAAAGCCCTAGTCTATTAAGGCCTTTATTAATTTTATAGAGACTGATTTTTTTTGTGAAAGAGAAACTTTATCAATAAGCTCTATAATTTCTGAAACCCCTAAATAAGATCTCTCAATTCTTTGCATAAGAAAGTTTACTGTGTTTGGCTTTACTAAAAGTTGACGATCGTTAAATAGTTTTATTATTAAAGCCTCCATTAATGTGTCATCAGGCTCTTCTATAAATGCAGTATTCATAGCCTCAAGCCTTGAAACTAAATCTAAGGTTTTGAAATTTAATTTTGATACTTTTATAGACGAAGTTAATAACAAAGCCTTTCTTAACTCTTTGGAGAGATTAATAGAATGAAATAAAAAATCCTCCTTTTGTTTAGAATTAAAATTATTTATATCTTCAATGATAATTACATCATTTGCGTTAAAAATATTATATATATCTCTATTTTCTGAGCTTAAAAAAGACCAGTTAATTCCTTCTAGACTTTTACAAAGTACATTTACGAGGTGAGTTTTTCCACAACCTTTTGGACCAATCAAGATACCCTGCTTAATTGGCTCTTTATAAAAATTATCAATAAATTCTACTGCAGATTTATTCCTAGCATTTACAAGAAAATCCTCTCTATCAAGAGCGGTTCTTTTTGGCATTTCAATAGTTAATTGTGAGTTATCATTTTCAATTTTCATGATTTTCACTCGCTGAGATTATGCCAATATTCTTCAACCATAATACCAAGTAAATACCCCAAGATAATGACGTAAAAAAGCCAATTAGATAAGAAAAATAAGGAATTATAATACTTCCAAGAGTATTCAAATTGATAAAGTTTGATAAATTTAATAAGATTAAACAAATGTATAGAATCTGAAGAAATGTGTTAATTTTACTTGAAAAAATTGGTTCTATTTTTAAATCACTTTCCATAAGCCAAGAAATAATTACAGCACCCAAAATTGCCAAATCCCTTGATACTATTAAGATCAAAAGCCATGAAGGTATTATTCCAATAAATCCTAAAACTAATATTGAGGAAACAATTAATATTTTATCAGCCAGTGGGTCCAAATAACTCCCTAAAACCGTTATCTGATTAAATTTTTTTGCAATAAAACCATCAATTGCATCAGAGAGACCGCTTAAGATAAAAAAAATAAAACTAGTTTTATAATAGCCTGATAAAATCAACCAAATAATAAAAGGAGTAAAAAGTAGTCTTATAATAGTTATTATATTAGCAATATTCATTAAATTAACCTTATTTAATTATATTAATGATATATTTATTAATATGTAATAAAAATGATTCATGTCATTAAAAATCATAACAATGAGGCTGAGGCATTGAAAAAACAAAAAATTACCAAAGATCATAATAAAAAAATAACCTATGCTTCATCAGGTGTTAATATTGAAAAAGCAAATGATCTAATAGAAGAAATTAAACCTATAATAAAAAAAACTCAAAGACTTGGTGCGGATGGTACCATTGGAGGTTTTGGTGGAGTTTTTGATATAGGGCTTCTAAATTATAATGATCCTTTGCTAATCTCATCGACTGATGGTGTAGGAACAAAATTATTGCTTGCAATAGAGAATAACTTATATGATTACATAGGAATTGATCTTGTTGCTATGTGCGTAAATGATTTAATTGTGCAGGGAGCAGAACCACTTTATTTTTTAGATTACTTTGCCACAGGACAACTCTCAAATTTAACTGCTAAAAAAATTATCAAAAGTATTTCCAAAGGATGTATAGAGTCTAATTGTGCTCTCATAGGTGGTGAAACCGCAGAAATGCCTGGTTTGTACGAAAAGGGGCATTTTGATTTAGCAGGATTTTCTGTTGGTTTAGTTGAGAGAAATAAATTGCTGCCAAAAAATAATATTGAAAAAGGTGATGTACTTATAGGCCTTCCATCAAATGGCCTTCATTCTAATGGTTACTCTCTGGTAAGAAATATAATAGATCAAAAAAATATAAATATAACCCTACCAATGCCAGATAATAGTGAAAAAACAATTGCAGAAACTCTTTTAGAACCAACAAAAATTTATGTGAAACTTATTCTTGATTTACTTAATAGCTCAGATCAAATCAAGGCTATTTCAAATATAACTGGCGGGGGAATTACAGAAAATTTACCCAGAATCTTTGAGAACGAAAATATTGGAGCCAAGATAAACTTATCATCCTGGGTGAGACCATCAATATTTAACTGGCTTCAGGAATTAGGAAATATTGATGAAAAAGAAATGCTTAAAACTCTTAACTGCGGTATAGGTATGATTTTAGTAATAAATCAAAAAGATATTACAAAAATATCCAAAATTTTAGAAAATAAAAATGAAGATTTTTATGTAATTGGTGAAATTATAGAAACACATATAGATAGCCCTAAGGTCGTTTATCATAGAGATTAAAATGAAAATTGGAATACTAATTTCTGGTAGTGGTTCAAATATGATTAAACTTATAGAGTCATGTCAAAATGATAAAAATGCTTCAATAAATATTGTTATATCTAATAACCCTGACGCCAAAGGTATTGATTTTGCAAAATCAAAAAATATAAAAACTAAAATAATTAATCATAAAGAATTCTCTCAAAGGGAAGATTTTGATAATCAGGTTAATAATATTTTAATTGAAAATAAAATAGATTTTTTATGTAATGCTGGTTTTATGAGAATACATGGGGAAAAGTTTGTTGAAAAATGGTTTAATAAACATCTTAATATACACCCCGCCCTTCTTCCATCATTTAAAGGCTTAAATACTCATGAAAGAGCTATTAAGTCAGGAGTTAAATTTGCAGGTTGTACAGTTCATTTGGTAAGATCAGGTGTTGATGAGGGGCCAATCATAGGTCAAGCCGTAACATCGGTCGATGCTCATGATGATAAAGACTCTTTAGCAGAAAAGGTTCTTAAGCTAGAACACAAACTCTACCCAAAATGCTTAAAATTATTTACCGAAAAATTGGTTAAAGTTAAAAATGATAAAGTAATTTTTTCAGATAAAGCAATTAAAATTTTAGATGATTTTAAAGTATAATCTATGGACAAATTTCTTCATCTTTAAAGAAAAAATTAATTTCACTTCTAGCATTTTCTTCAGAGTCAGAACCGTGAACAGAATTTGCTTCTATTGACAAGCCAACTTCAGCCCTAATTGAACCCTCTTCTGCTTCTTCAGGATTTGTTGCGCCCATTGTTTCTCTATTAACCTTAACAGCATTTTCACCTTCCAAAACCTGAACTACAACTGGCCCTGACATCATAAAATTAACTAAATCATTATAAAATGGTCGATCTTTATGAACAGAATAAAAACCCTCGGCTTGTTCTTGGGATAGTTTTATTCTTTTTTGAGCTATAATTCTTAATCCACTGCTCTCTAACATTTGATTAATTTTACCAGTGACATCTCTTTTTGTAGCGTCTGGTTTAATTATTGATAGTGTTCTTTGAATGGTCATAATATTCTCCTTTAATTAGAATTAATCCATTTACCATTTGTATCCTGTTCAAAAGATTTTAAAACATGCTGTGATTGATCAATATTTTTTTTATAAGTATTAAATTGATCAACAACTTTTAAGTTTTGCTCATTAAAAATATATATACATCTTTGCCATGAATTAATATTTTTAATCAATAATCCATCAATTGAAAAAATAACATCTGAGTCATTAGGATTTTCTTCCTCACAGGTCAAGTAAACTCTGTGAAGTTCAGAATTTTTATCATTTTGGCTACCATGAGGTAAAAATGATGTATCTTTATATGACCATAAAAAATCATTAATTTCTTCCATTCTTTCAATATTGTCTAGAAGAACAACTGAATTCCAATTATTTTCTAATGATCTTTCAATTAAACTTGTAAGAAATATTTCACTACTTGAATTTTTAAGTTTGTAAAAAAAAATTTCAGACAAAATTTACTCGTAAAATTTTGAAATCAAAGTATTTAGAAGATTTACTCCAAAGCCAGTTGCCCAACTTGTATTGATAGAGCTCTTTTCCATACCTGTTGCAGTTCCAGCAATATCTATGTGAACCCACGGCACTTTATTAACGAATCTTTTTAAAAATTGAGCCGCTGTTATTGAACCTGCTCCACCAAGGCCGATATTCTTCATATCCGCAAATTTAGAATTAATCATTTTATCGTATGAGTCAGATAAGGGTAATCTCCATACATTATCACCTGAATCTCTTCCGGCATCCAAAAGTTTATCTGATAAATCATCATTGTTACTAAAAATTCCAGCCATTTTATTTCCAAGAGACATAACTATAGCACCAGTCAATGTTGCCAAATCAATCATTATTTCAGGTTTATATTTATCTTGAGCATACCAAAGAGCATCAGCTAGAACCAACCTTCCTTCAGCATCAGTATTTTGTATTTCAATAGTTTGACCTGACATTGACTTTACGATGTCACCAGGCTTTTGAGCAGTTCCATCAGGCATATTTTCAACTAAGCCAACAACGCCGACAACATTAACCTTAGCTTTTCTTAGCGCAAGAGCCTTCATTAAGCCAACAACTGCTGCTGATCCCCCCATATCGCCAATCATTTCTTCCATTTTATTCCCTGGCTTAAGAGATATTCCGCCAGAATCAAAACAAACGCCTTTTCCAACAAAACATAATGGTTTACTTTTTTTAGTTTTATTACCATCCCATTTCATAATAACTAGTTGACTTTCATATTGGCTACCTCGTCCCACTCCCAATAATGACCACATTCCTAATTTTTTCATTTTTGTTTCATTTAAAACCTCTACTTTGAGGCCATATTTTGAAAGTCCTTTAATTCTTTTTGCGTATTCCTCTGGATTAAGAATATTACTAGGCTCATTGACTAAATCTCTTGCTAGAAAAATACCTTCAGCAACAGATTTTTTTTGTTTGAATTTATTTTTTAATTTAACGGCATTTTTAGAAATTATGGTTATTTCATTAATTTGTTTGATAGCTTTTTTCTTAGACTTATACTTATCAAATTTATAGGTATTTAATGTTGCGCCGAAGCCAATCTCAACTAAATTTTCATCATTAGAAAATTCACTGGCTACTAATACACTAACTTTTTTATTTTTAGATTTTGATGAAATTTGATTAATTTTTCCACCTATAATAGCGAGGTCATTACCTGATACTAAGCTCTTTTGCCCAGGGCTTATTATAATTATTTTCGAAAATAAATTATTTTTATCATTAATAATTTCAAGCGAAGCAAATTTACTAAATTCAAAATTTTCGCAATTAACAGCATGATTAATTTTACTCAAAAGATTTTTGTCTAGTTCCTTAAAACCTGAAAGAGATTTTTTATCAGTTACTAAGGCTAAAATTTCATTTTTCTCAGTTAATTTTGAAACAAAATTTACTTTCATTATTTTCTCCAATTATTTTCAATAACATCTGTTAACATTATTTAATGATTAAGGGTATAGTTTGTCGTATATAATACATTATAAAATGAAAAATATTGATAAATATATAATTAGAAAACTCTCATTATCATTTTTTACAGTAATGATTGGATTACTCTCGCTTGCATGGCTAAGTCAAGTTCTAAAGCTTCTTGATGAAATAGTTATGAGAGGTGCAGATTTATCTACTTTTTTTATGCTCTCTGTAACTGTCTTACCAAATATTATTGCTCAAATTACACCATTGGCAGCCTTTATTACATCTGCGTTTGTTTTACATGCAATGTCCTCTGATAAAGAAATTATAGTTTTACTATCATCAGGAATGAATCCAATAAAATTATTTAAACCATTTTTATTCTTTGGTGGTTCCATTACAATTTTTTTAGTTATTTTCTCAATGCTTTTAGGTCCGAGTGGAATGAGATATACTAAGTTAAAAATTCATGAAATTCGTCATGATTTGTCCGGAACTCTAGTCAGAGACGGAATGTTTTCAATGCCAGCTAAAGGTCTAACAGTATATGCTCATAGAAAAAATAATAATTCTATTGATGGTATACTTGTCCATGATAACAGAAACAGTGATGCCCCAATAACTTATTCTGCTGAGAGGGGCTATTTAATCAATGAAAATAATAACCCAAAACTGATACTTCTAAATGGAAATATTCAATATAGAAACCTTCTTGTTGATGGCCCGGGAATGACAACAGTAAGTTTTGAAAAGAATGAATATTTGTTTTCTGATTTTTTAACAGAGAATAAAAATTTTAATTTCGATACAAGTCAAAGATATTTAAATGATTTACTTTTTCCTGATGAAAATGATGAATATGCCAAGACTAGAAAAAATTTACTTATTGCGGCAGGTAATCATAAAATTGCCCAAATTTTTCACCCGATAATTTTTATTTTTTTCTCTTTTATAGTTTTCATAAATAGTAAATTTGATAGAAGGGAAACAAATAAAAATACTCTAAATCTGACATTTGGAATTATAAGTTTTCAAATTTTAGACTTTTTCCTTGCCTCTCAGGCACAAACAAATTTACTCGCAATTGGGTTTTTATACTTATTACCGTTACTATTTTTTCTTTTATTGATTTACCTGTTTAAAAAAACATATCAAACAGTGAGTGGTTAAAATGAAATTAAATAATTTATTGCCTGTATATTTCTCAAAAAGCTTACTAAAAAATCTTATGTTTTGTCTTTTTGCATCTGGGTTTTTCATTTTTTTAATCGATCTTATTGAATTATCAAGAAGAATAACAAAGTCAAATAACAGCGACTTTCTACTTGCACTTGAGTTAGCATTATTAAAGCTGCCTGGAATGATTATAGAGATTTTTCCCTTTATTGTTCTTTTTGCTTCACTGAGTACATTCTTCTATTTTGCAAAAAGATCTGAACTAATAGTTGCTAGAGCAAGCGGTGTATCAATATGGCATCTATTAATCCCCGGAATAAGTTTAATTTTAATAATTGGATTTTTTACAGTAATTTTAATTCAACCCCTTGTTGCAACAAGTTCTTATAAATTTAAAGAGTTAGAAGCTAAGACTATCAGAGGACAAACAAGCTTAATTACAATTACAGAAAATGGTCTGTGGCTTAAAGATACAGATACAAATGATAATGCTTATAGAATAATAAATTCTTTGGGGTTTGATAGAGATGCAAAATATTTAGAAAATGTAATTTTCTTTAATCATTCAGAAAGCGGTCAATTAATTAGCAGATATGATGCAGACAAAGTTTTTTTAAAACCTAATTATTGGGAATTAGAGAATATTTGGATTTATAAAAATTTAGAAGAGACTGAATTTTTAAAAAAAATAGAAATTAGAACTGATTTAACAGCAGAACAAATTCAAGAAAATTTTGCTCCACCAGAAACAATATCTTTTTGGAATCTCCCTGAATTTATTAAAATTGCTGAAAATGCTGGATTTGCGGCAACCAAACATAAGACTGAATTTCAGTCCTTATTGGCTCTTCCTTTTTTTCTATGCTCAATGTTAATTATAGCTGCTCCATTTTCAGTTAGATTTATAAGATCTGAAAGTGTAAATAATCTTATCTTATCAGGAATTATATCTGGTTTAATACTATATACTTTTTCAAATGTTATATATGCATTTGGTGCCTCTGGGAATATTGGCCCTATTCTCTCAGCATGGTCGCCACCGATTTTAGCAATTCTTTTGGGGGTTAGTGCAATAATTTATATTGAGGAAGGTTAGATGAAAAGAGTAGTTTTTTTTCTAATTATTTTTTTTAATTTGGGTTCATTAAAAAGTGAAGAAATAGCTAATTCAATTGAGGCAGATAAAATTGAATATCTTAACTTAGATGGAAATATAAAAGCTATTGGATCTGTAAAAATAATTCAAAATGAGTATGAGCTGAATGCTGATGAAATTTCCTTTAATCAAAAAAATAATATTATCGAAGGAAATGGAAATATTACGTTAAAAAAAATTGGAGGTGAAAAAATCCTTGCCTCAAGAATCAAACTTTCATCAGACTTAAAAGATGGGATTATTGAAAACCCTACACTTCAAACTTCTGACGGAATAAATATTTCATCAGCTTATGCTATAAGAACAAACGGTAATTCACTTATACTAAAAAAAGGAATTTTTTCCCCTTGTAAAGTATGTAGTAATGAAAAAAATAAGCTATCCTGGCAAGTTAAAGCAAACAGAATTATTTATGATGAGGATAATCAAAATATTATTTATGAAGATGCAAGATTTGAATTATTTGGTATTCCTGTCTTTTATGTTCCAATTGCAACACACCCTACTGAAAAAGTTAAAAGAAGAAGTGGTTTTTTAGCCCCTACACTTGGAAGCTCTGGTGATCTTGGTGCGGTTGTAAGAATTCCTTATTTTTTTAATCTCTCTCCACACTATGATCTTACTGTAACACCATGGGTTGTTACCAAAGGTGCAGCAATAGTTGAGGGTGAATGGAGACAGAGATTTAACAGAGGTAGTATCAATTTTAGTGGAATTATTGCTTCCCCGAACGATCAATTTAAATCAAGAACTGTAAACATTAATGATGACTGGAAGGCAATAATTAATTCTCCCTTTAACAACGCTGAAGATTTGAGGGCAAATAACAAAAAATTAGTTTTTGAATATGATGATAATACCCATTCAATAAAAAATGTTGAAGTTGCAGAAATTAATGATTCCAGACCATCGTCAATTGGGGATGCTATTGGTTATGATTACAGGGGGTCATTTAGTGCATCAGGAAATTTCAAATTTGGAAATTGGAATTTAGATTTTAATGGAAAATTTGTATCAGATGATACTTTTTTAAGAAGATTTGATTTAAATGATGATACTGAAATAAAATCTTACCTATCATTAAACAGGAATTGGAAAAACGCTCAACTAGAAATAAATTCTCTTCATTTTTCATCCCTTTTACCTGAAAAAGATGGTTCAGAACCATTAATTTTACCAGAAATAAAATTCCTCTGGGAACCTAAAAAAACTATTTTTGGGGGTATTTCAACGATTAAATTAAATTCTATAGGGATCATTAGGAAAACTGATGGAAATACATACAGAGTCTCAAGTTCTTTAGACTGGAATAGAAATTTCATTCATAAAAGTGGAAGTATTTTTAAACTTAATATTAATTTTAGAGGAGACTTGTACAATACTTCAAAAAAATGGACGCCAAACAACTCATCAAGAAGACTACAGTCAAATCCTTTTGGTAAAAATCAAAATATTCATCGTCTTTTACCTTCAGTGAATTTAGAATGGAGACTACCATTAAAGAATTCTTTGTCAGATACTATAATCGAACCAATTATTCAATTATCATACTCATCAGATAATGAAAAAAATTACAAAATACCCAACGAAGATAGTATTGGGTTTGAATTAAACTCTCATAATATTTTTGCAAAAAATAGAATGCCTGGTCTTGATTTATGGGAAACAGGTGGAAGAGTTAATTACGGCCTAAAACTATCTCACTTTTTCAATAAAGAGGGTATTTTTTCAGGCATGATTGGACAAAGTTATAAATTCAAAAATCCCGACTTTTTTGATAAAGGTTCAGGTTTAGAAAAAAAATTATCAGATTTTATTATAGATATTTTATTTAAGCCAAATAAAGAAATTACTTTCTCATACAGAGGAAGGTTAGATGAAAATGATATTAATCTTAGAAGATCAGAATTTGATATGTTGCTAAATTATGAAAAATGGGGAATTCGAGCTGGTCACGTTTTATTGAATAATATTGAAATCCTAAACTTTAAAGAACAAAGGGAACTGCGCTTTGCAAGTTTTATAAATATTACCGATAGATGGTTAATTCAGTCGGCTATACGTTATGATGAAGTTTCAAAAAAATCTTTAAACAACAGAATATCTTTAGTTTATATTGACGACTGTATATCATTTGAAATAGGATTTAGAAGAAAATTCTCCGAATATAGAGATCTTAAGCCATCAAATTCCTTTATGATTAAATTTAATGTATTTACATTTGGGGGCGGAACATTAAATAGTTCAGATCGTATTTCAAAATTGTGGGATAATTAAAATTTTTTAGGGAAAACAATGATAAAAAAAATTAAATATATATTTTTAATATTTTTTTTAATTGCTAATTTTAATGAAAATTTAAAAAGTCAGGATATTCAAGCTATTGCAGTAATAGTGAATGATGAAGTTATATCAAGATATGATGTTAATCAAAGAGTAAGATTAATTTTAGTTACATCAGGAATACCAGCCACAGAAGAAAATGTTAAAAGAATTGAAGAGCAAGCAATTAAAGCATTGATTGATGAAAAAATACAAATACAAGAAGCAATTAAATTAGAGGTACCAGATTCACCTGATGAAATTAACTTGATGTTAGATAATATTGCCAGAGGTAATCAAACTACAGCTGAAGGAATTTTAGAGTCGATTACCAGTCAAGGTGTAAATTCTGAAACTCTTTTAAGTCAAATAAAATCCGAACTTTTATGGAATAAAATTGTTAGAGGCCGATTTGGCTCATACATAAATATTAGTGATGAAGAAGTAAATATTATCTATGACAGAACAATTCAAAATATTAATAACTCACAATATGATATTTCAGAAATTTTTATTGGTTTTGAGGATGAGTCTGAAGAAAAAGAGGCTAAAGAACTCACAGAAAGATTAACAGAACAATTAAAAAATGAAATTGCATTTGAACCGGTAGCACAACAATTCAGTCAGGCTCCATCATCTGGTCAAGGTGGTTTTATAGGCTGGGTGTCGGAAGGACAATTAGATCCAGATATAATTTCAAATATTAAAAATTTAGAGATTGGTTCAGTTTCAAATCCCATAAAAACCGTAAACGGTTATTATATTATCAAATTAAATGGTAAATCTGAAGAAGGTGGAAAAAACCCTATGAAAAATCAATACGACTTAATATCAGTATCTTTTGATATTGAAGATAAGATCATGGCCAAAGATTTTTCTGATAATTTTATATCTTGCAAAAGGCTAGATGGTCTTCTAGAAAATTATAATCAAAAAGAAGTAAACGTAATTGGGAAAAGACTTCTTCAAGAACTTCCTAAAGAGCTACATAAAGAACTTTTAGAAAAAAATGCTGGAAATGCTTTATCTCCAAGATTTTCAGACGAAAATATTGATATTATATTAATTTGTGACCGTAAAGACGATATTGGAGTTCAAGTAAATAGAGATGTAATTGAAGATAATATTTATTCACAAAAAATGGGTATGATGTCGAGAAGACATCTTCGTGATTTACGTAGAGATGCTGTCATTGAATACAGATAAAAAAAATCTTCCAATAGCTATTACTATGGGCGATCCTTCGGGAATTAATAGTGAAATAATCCTGAAATCATTCAATAAGATAAGCAATAATAAGGAAATAGATTTTTTTATAATTTGCGATCCAAACTGGATAAAAAAATCAAAGAAAATTTTTAATATCAATGTTCCATTAAATATTATTTCTAATGAAATCAATATCAAACAAAATAAACTAAACATCCTGCCAATTAAAAATAAGGTTTTTTCAAACTTAGGAGAGCCTAATAAAAAAAATAATAAAGCTATACTGGAGTCTCTAAATACCTCAATTAATCTTGCAAAAAATAATAAAGTATGTGGAATAGTTACTCTTCCAATTTATAAAAAAAATCTAATGCAAGATAGGTCAGGCTTTATAGGTCATACAGAGTATCTTGCGGAAAAAGACGGCAGTGAGTCGTTAATGATTTTAATGTCAAAAGACTTAAAAGTTGCAACAATAACTACTCATATCCCAATATCAAAAGTATCAAAGTCACTTACAAGAAAAAAAATTTCTGAAAAAATAACAATTCTTCATAAAAGTCTTATAAGGGATTTTAATATTAAAAATCCAAAGATAGCCGTTTCATCACTTAATCCACATTCTGGAGAAGAAGGCAGTATTGGAAATGAAGAGGTAAAAACAATTGTGCCATGTATAAATAATTTAAAGAAAATGGGCATGAAAATAGAGGGTCCGTTACCTGCCGATACACTTTTTTATAAAAAGAGTTTAAATAAATTTGATGCAAGAATTTGTATGTATCACGATCAAGCCTTAATACCTTTGAAGACATTAGATTTTTATGGAGGAATTAATTATACTGCTGGCCTATCTTTTGTAAGAACTTCCCCTGATCATGGAACAGCCTTTAATTTAGCTGGGAAAAATAAAGCAAATCCAAAAAGTTTTATCTACGCAATAAATCAGGCTTTCATAATTTCAAAAAATAGAAAAATAAATGAATAACAGCAATGATACCCTTAAAAATATTCTTAAAAAATATGATTTAAAGGCAAAAAAAAAATTTGGCCAAAATTTTTTACATGATAAAAATATAATAAATCAAATAGTAAAGTCTTCATTATGCGACAACAATTATATCGTTGAGGTAGGTCCTGGCCCAGGCTTATTAACAAATGCTATTTTAAAAAAAAATGTTAAGAAAGTTTTGACAATTGAAACTGATAAAACTTTTCTTCCTATTTTAGAAAAATTTAAAGAAAATCATTCAAAAAAATTTGATTTCATAATAAACGATATTCTTAAAGTTGATTTGGATAAAATTATCAATGAAAAATATTCTGTGGTTTCAAACTTACCTTACAATATATCTGTTCCTTTTATAATTTCTTTAATAGAAAAAGAACAACCAGTTAAATGGGAAAGGCTAACACTTACTGTTCAGAAAGAAGTTGCTGACAGAATGATGGCAAAAATAAACACCAAACAATATGGAAGATTAAGTGTTTTAACCCAATGGAGGTGTAAAATTGTTAAAATATGTGAAATTAAGCCGACATGTTTTATACCGCCACCTAAAGTTTTATCATCAGTCATTTCAATAGAACCGAAAAATGATGTAAAAACTCCATCGGTAAAAAATTTTCAAAAAATAGTCTCATATGCTTTTGGTTTTAGAAGAAAAACACTTAAAAAAAGTTTATCGAGTTTAGATGTTGATATTAATCAGCTTGCTGATTTATGTAAAATTGATCTGGGGCTAAGAGCCCAAAATTTAAGTGTAAATGATTTTTGCAATTTAGCAGTTGGGTATGAAAAACTATCAAAGCAAATCATCTCTTAGAGATTTTATCATATCTTGAATTTTATTTTGTCTCGTTCTTTTTAATCCTTCAGCTATAAGGATAGAATTAATTCTTTTTAAGCTTTCATCAAAATTTTCATTAATAATTATATAATCATATTCTGCATAGTGACTGATTTCGTCGGAGGCCTTAGACATTCTTTTTTTTACTGTATCTTCGGTGTCTTGATTTCTTTTTAATAATCTTTTCTCTAATTCTTCTGCAGAAGGAGGTAGAATAAAAATTTTAACTAAGTCGTCTTGTACAGAATTCATTAATTGTTGAGTTCCTTGCCAGTCAATATCAAAAAGAATATCTTTTCCATCTTTTAGCGCATTCATCACAGGTTGCTTTGAAGTTCCATAATAATAGTCAAAAACTTTAGCATGTTCTAAAAATTCACCTTGATTAAGCATTTCAATAAATTTTTCATCACTAACAAAAAAATAATCATTCTCATTAACCTCTAATGACCTTGGAGGCCTAGTTGTATGAGATATTGATAAGAATAAATTTTTATTTTCTTTTAATAATTCTCTAGATAATGAAGTTTTTCCTGCCCCTGAGGGTGAAGATAAAACAATCATCATTCCTCTTCTATCTTTATTTTGATTACCTTCCATGCATTTAATTATAATGATGAGAAAAGATTAGGGAAGCATTAGTTCCTCCAAATCCAAAAGAATTTGATAATACCGACTTTATTTCTTTTTCTTTTGCAATATGTGGAACCAAATCAATTTTAGTTTCTACAGATGGATTATCTAAATTTATTGTAGGAGGGATAATATTCTCATTTAATGCCATAACACTAAAAACAGCCTCAATTGCTCCAGCGGCTCCTAGTAAGTGACCCGTAGATGATTTTGTTGAGGACATTGATAATCCTTCTAAAGCGCTATCAAAGGCTCTTTCTACAGCTCTTAATTCAATCTCATCTCCTAGAGGGGTAGAAGTTCCATGAGCATTAACATAATTAATTTCTTCCTTACTTATGCCAGCATCATCAATAGCCATTAAAATTGATCTATATGCTCCATCACCATCCTCTGATGGGGAAGTTATATGAAAAGCATCACCAGATACACCATACCCTTTTAACTCACCATATATTTTTGCATTTCTTGAAAGAGCATGATCTAGCTCCTCTAAAACTAAAAAACCAGCACCTTCACCCATAACAAATCCATCTCTGTCTTTATCATATGGTCTTGATGCTTTTTCTGGCATCTCATTAAAGTTAGTGCTTAATGCTCTACTTGCTGAAAATCCAGCCATCCCAATTGGACATATTGCTGCTTCAGCACCACCAACTAACATAACATCTGCCTTATTATTTTTTATCATTTGCGCACCCTCTCCTATCGAATGCGAGCCTGAGGCACAAGCAGTTACTGCCGCCAGGTTAGGGCCTTTTAAATTGTTTTTAATTGAAATTTGACCCGCAGCTAAATTAATCAAAGCACCAGGAATAAAGAAAGGGCTAACTCGTCTGGGTCCTTTTTCATTAAGTAAGAGGGCTGTTTTTTCAATGCTTGCTAATCCACCTATTCCAGAACCAACTCCTACACCTGCACGAAAACTATCTTCATCAGTTTGAGGTTTCCAGCCACTATCTTTAAGGGCCATTTCAGCAGCGGCAATGCCATATAAAATAAATGTATCAACTTTCTTTTGATCTTTTGGAGAGATCCAATCATTTGCATTAAAAGATCCATCATTAGCATTTAATCCATCCCCTAATGGAACCTCACAAGCAATTGTACATGGATAGCCAGTAGGATCAAACTTTGTAATAGTTGAAGCACCAGATTTTCCTG
>Ga0208130_1000329_pt1 | contig 25227 bp, 25 predicted proteins | sample ETNtaG_31_FD_185771 | JGI IMG/M metagenome (GOLD analysis project Ga0208130, IMG submission 185771) | Marine microbial and viral communities from oxygen minimum zone, Eastern Pacific Ocean - ETNP201310SV78 (SPAdes) (version 2) | ecosystem: Environmental > Aquatic > Marine > Oceanic ... | reverse complement strand
TGGCGGACCGGACGAGACTCGAACTCGCGACCTCCGCCGTGACAGGGCGGCGTTCTAACCAAACTGAACTACCGGTCCATAGAACGATGGGCATTTTAACAGGACTAATGAATTTTGCAGAGATTAGTTTTATTTTTTTTAGGGCCTTATTGAGAGAACTTCAAAAGGAACTTCTTTAACCTTCTCATCTTCTAAAGATACAAGATACGAATTTTTTTCCTTGCCAAAATTGATGGATAAATAATCACTTTCATTCTTTATGTGTAGAGCTGCATTTCCTTCAGATGCGTAACAACTGTCTAAAATATTATCTTGAAGAAACTTTTTAACTGCAGGTCTTCTAAGCGGTTCCTCGTCATAATGAGGACAGTAAGTTCCTTTTACAAATCCCATACAGTCAATAACTTTAAGATCTTCTGCCCACGAGTCCACAACCGATCTTTCAAACCAACAGTTCGCACCGGCGCTCACACCGCTCATTACCACACCTGCCTTGTAAGCTTTATGCAATAACTCATCTAGACCCCAGTCCTTCCATACAGCCAACATGCTCTTAGTATTGCCACCACCAACAAAAATAGCATCTTGCTCAGGTATCAATTTTTCTAGATTGGGAGTTCTTTGAAAGAAATCTAAATGAACAGGATTGCAGTTTAGTTTTGAAAAAGTTGAATAATAATGAACTTTATAAGCTTCATTGTCTCCTGTGGCTGTTGGAATAAAACATATATTAGGAGTCTCTTTATTCGTTTGATCTAGGATATATTGTTCAATAACACCATCACCTGGATTTCTTCCAAATCCACCTCCTCCAATAGCTATGATATGTCTATCCATGAGAAAACATTAAAGCAGATACGAATAATACACCCATTGTTAATACACCAATTGTAGAAAAAATTAACATATAGAAAAGTATTTTTACGAATTGAACTTTACTGTCAAAGGTTACTGAATGGTTTTTGAAGTAAAAGTAACTCAGACACACCCAATTAGCCAAAAACGTTAAGCCTCCTAGGCAAAATATTAAAGTGATTGTATTAGAGCTCATCTAATTAATAGTTTCTGCGGTTTGTCTATTTGCAGCAAGTCTCCAAATACAGAGACCTACCACTATCGCTTCAGCAACTATGGCTACGATAATTGAAGTAACCAAATCACCGGTAATAAAATAATTGAGAATTCTTCCCAAAATAAGACTGCTAAATATGATGCTGTAAATGATATAAGTCTGTCTAGCCATAGAATGAATAAAAATAGAAAGTAAGGCCATGCAACCTAGTACCGTAAACATTCCATAGTTTGCTCTCATTTCGGAATAAGCAAATTCACTCCCCAGCTCATAACCTACCAAACCAGCAATTGAATTGGGAGCGTAGAGTCCATAAATCCCGAATCCTAGATGTTCTATTGCCAAGATGGCTAAAACGATTTTATCTAATTTGCTCATTTATTTTCCTTCTTGCATCTCAAGCTGCAAAACTTCACTTCTGGCCAATCTCTTTCCCACTTTTTTCTCCAAGAAAAAGGTCTGTTGCAATTGACGCATATTTTTTGAGGTAAGTTGAGTTTATTATGCGCCATTTTTTAGGGCCTCGGTAACTTTTTCAAAACTGAATCCACGCATAATAATCTCTTCAGGAGACAATCCTTCTTGCATCAATTCTCTTATCCTATCAGTTGCTGGCAAATCAACCCTTTCATCAAAACCCTCCATTGATGCCTTTCCTTCGTCAAAAGTTGCAATCCCTTGATAATTAGAATGTTTTATTAGCCTCAATATATGATCCCATGAGGTTGTTACTTCCTCCTTCGTTTTGGATTGTCTCCAAACTCGTCCCCAAAATAGAATCTCAGATGCCCTTCTCGCATCTTCATCTTTGGTTTCGTCATGGATTATTTCCGATACAGCCTTAAAAGAATTAGGCAATCCTTTAGAGGTTAAAGTAGCCAAGGCTTGAGCTTCCCATGAGTTTAAGAGTTTTCTTGGATTTTTGTGATTTTCGTGATCCATCACTGCATTAAGCTTTATAAATTATAGACATTTAACTGAATGAGGTAATTTTAACTCTATATAGACCAATGATTTAAGTTATATTTACTAAAAATTAAGGTGAATAATGAATAAAAGTATTTTGATTACAGGTGCAAGTGGTGGGATAGGATCGGAGATTGCATCTCAAGCAAGCCAACAAGGTTATAAAGTTGGGCTATTAGATCTCAATAAGGAGAAACTCACAGAACTTGAATCTGAGATTCCAAATTCTATTGCATTACCGACAGATGTTACTGATGAAGACTCTGTGGCTGAAACTCTTGAAAAGTTCAATGAAATTCCTTCTGCGTTAGTTAATTGCGCTGGCATTGTCAGGTTTGGCAGCCTATTAGATCAAGAAGTAAAGGATTTCAAAGAAGTCATTGAAGTGAACCTCTTAAGTGGTTTTATTGTTAGTTGTGCCGTAGCTAAGTTGATGAAAGAAAAAGGAGAGGGAAATATTATCAATATCAGTTCTATTAGTGGGGGCAAACATCCCGCCATTCATTCCGGTGCTTATGCAGCTGCAAAAGCAGGATTAGTAATGTTGAGCGAACAGATGTCTCTAGAATGGGGAAAACTAGGCATTAGAGTCAATGCTGTTTCTCCAGGATTTATTGATGCAGGAATGTCTGCACCCCATTATCGTGATGCAACTGAGAGAAAAAAAAGGGAAGCAATGGTGCCAATGCAAAGGATTGGAAATGCAAACGATATTGCCAAGGTAGTGATGTTTTTATTGTCTGATGATTCTTCTTACGTTCACGGAGAAAACATCTTAGTAGATGGTGGAGTCATGAATAGTGTTCTGGCAAATATAGGAAGAGACTAACCTAGAGACGAAGTAGTCTTTTTGCATTGTCTGCAAGATATAAAGGGCATTCTTTAAGAGAATTCCTATCAGGTTGATCCCATCCCAAAAAGTTAGTACCTAAAACCAACCTGTCTGATCCGACCAAGCTATCTAATAAGTCTAAAGATTTATCTTGGTGCACATGGTTATCAAACCATACTAATTTTAATTGTTTAAGAAATTCTCCTTTTTCTCTTATCCATTCTGGTGAGGTGTGGCGATTTTCGGCTGCGAGCGCCATTCTACCTGCAAGAAAAGCAATATTTCCTCCTCCATGACTAATACATATATCAAGAGAGGGATTTCGATGGAGCACTCCTCCAAAAATTATATTTCCTAGAGCAACGGTCTCGTCATTTGCAAAGCCGACAGTCAAATCTAAACTGAAGTCATCTAATCTTTCATCAGAATAAGGGCCGTTTATACCTTGTGGAGCAGGATGAATAAATAGAGGGACATCCAGATCTACAAAAGTCTTGTACAGCATATCAAGTGCTTCATCTCCAAAACCCAAAGGAAAATCAGTGCCTACATAAGCTCCCAATAAGCCAAGATCATTCACGCATCTTTGAAGTTCTTTAGAGGCTTCATGAGGATCTTGCATTGGCAGAGAAGCAAACCCTCCCAGCGAAGAATGATTATTGACAATTTCTGCCATAGTATCGTTGTGAAGTTTGCAATAATCGACAGCCGATTTTGCTTCAATGAAATGAAAATAAGTAATTGGGTTAGGAGATAACACTTGAAAATCAACTCCTAAAGATTCCATCGCATCGAGTCTTAGATTGATATCCATAAAAGGAGTATTTCGGTACCTCACTCCCTCTAATTTATATTCACCTACTCTAAACCAAGGGGTTTTTTCATCTCCCCCAATTTCAGGCCCCTCTTTATCTAGAAAGTTTAGTGTTTCTTCAAAAACTATGTGGGCATGAATATCTATTACTTCCATAAAATTCAATCACCACTTTGATCCGTCTTTAGACATGAAAGTTGTTATCCAGGCATGATAATTTTGAACTGCGGGTTCATTCTTACCGTAGACGAAATCGTATGAACCCATATTGGATATGTTCGATTGAATTGCCAATCCCATTTTGTAGTCTTCATCCACGACAGCCTGCCTAACCATTTCGCTAAACTCATTAGTTTTCTCTAATTCTTGATCAGTTTCAGGTTTTTTAGCAGCTAAGATTGTTTGTCTCGTTATTGTCCTATTGGGCGAAGAAGTAGGAAATATTTGGCTTACCAGACAATGATCACCTAAAACCCCTGAGATTGAGAGGTTTGGAAAACCAGAGTGAATAAGTCTTATGTTAGCTTCAGGTGTGTCCCACTCTGATTCGGGTTTATCTATCAGATCTTTTAAAGTCTTTCTGCCGAAGGTAAGTCTTTGATGAGGTCCATAAGTGTCTAATACAAGGAGATTTCCGACTGTATGCTTTCCAACTGTATCTCCATGTAGTTGATTATGATGATACGCCTCAAGATAACCATCTAAAGCCACCTTCCAACCAGGACCTTCTATTTCTCTTTGTTCATGAATATGCCAATCAGTTAAATTTAAGGTTTCTAATTCAGGAGCAAAATCTCCAAGCCAGCTATCAATATTGAATGTTTCTTCGGGATCAAGCATAACCCAAACCAATCCAGATCTTTCGACACACTGGAGTTCAATTAATCCAAAATCCTCTTTTTTTATATCCCCAAAAGTTTTTTCACCATACATGCCAATTAATTTGCCTTCGTGATTATAAGTCCATGCGTGATAGGGACAGATAAAGTTTCTTTTCTCGCCAGACCCTTCTTCGCAGACCTTGGAACCTCTGTGTCTACAAACATTTAGAAAGGCTCTTATCTTGTTGTCCTGACTCCTCGTTATTAGTACAGGAGTGTCAATAACATTCATTGCTCGGTGTGTATTTTCTTTTGGAAGCTCACTGCTCAGACATAACGCAAGTGGAAGCGTTTTAAATATTCTGTCAATTTCCTTTTTATAGCGGGCCTCATCAACATATGCATCAATTGAATTTGACATGACGTCTGGAGCTTGATCCGTAGTCTTGTTTTCGTAATGATCTAGAGCCCTTTTAACAAGGGATATCATTTCGTCAGAATGAGTACTATTTTTAATCAACTTTTATATTTTTTTTGAAATTCTGCCCAAGAAGGTATTGATTCAGGTATATCTGCAGCAATCTTGCCCTCTCCCATACTGACCCTCATCGGATCATTTAAACTTTCGAGATAATCTTCTGTTTTTACATAATAAAAGAAATTAATGGTCCTTTTTGAAAACTTCCAACTACCCTCTTTCTTAGAATAGATGTCGTCATAACGCATTGCAGCAAGACTGGCCACACCATCTCTTGTTGTTTCAGCATGACTATAAACTGTGCCTTCAGCTAATTGATTATCCTTTGAATCTATTGAGATACTTACATCATGCGTCCAGTGAAAAGATGGTCCTCTCGATAAGAAGACTTCATGGTACATATCTAAAATAGATTGCCTACCTTTACTTTTTAAAGAGCCATTCGGGGAATCGAATTCCGCATCCTCAGTGAATATCTTCTCAAGAGCATCTAGATCTTGCCTATCGCATGATTCTGCGTAATTTGAAACTAACTCTCTAATTTCGTCTTTAGATTCAAGTATCTCAAGACGTTTTAATATATCTTCACTCATTTAAAATTAAAATTTTGACGATGTCGAAGCAGATAGGATTTCTATCCAATAACCGTCAGGATCTTTAATAAAAGCCAATCCCTTCATAGATCCATCGTCAGGCTTTTTAACGAATTCTATATTTTGTGATTCAAATCGCTTAGATGCTTCGTAAACATCTGGGACTGTTATACCAATATGGCCAAATCCTCTTGGATCTGAATTTCCATCGTGGTAATTAAATGATTCATCAGATTCTGTGCCCCAATTATGTGTCAGTTCTAGCATTGCCTTTTGACTAAAAGCATATTCAGCTCTGGCTGCTGGTTCAGCAGGAACTTCATCATCAAACTCTCGTAGGTAACCAAGAAAATACAAACTAAATTCCATTTCAGGGAAATCTAATTTCTTTATTAGAGTCATCCCTAGTTTGTTTACATAAAAGTCTAAAGATATCTCAGGATCTTTTATCCTAAGCATAGTTTGATTGAATATAAACTCCTCTGTACCCGGAGCATTAGGTTTTGTTAGCTCGTCCATAATTTCCCCCTAATCTCATTATAGACAGCAAAAATAGAAAAAATGAATAAAAATTTGATAGTTATCGTATTTAAATAACAGATCCTTCAAATAACAAAATAGGTAAAAATGTTGAAAATTAGTCAATTATTGGTTAATTTGAGTTCGGTAAATCATTAAAAAATGGTTTTTCTTAAAACTTTGGGGAGAAAATATGAACTACATTACTAAATGTTTGTTTGCCGTTACGTCTTTTGCTTTAATTTCATTTCCTGCATTTACAGATGAATCAACTGAACAAGCTTCGGCTTCTGGGATGCTAGATGAAATAATTGTTACTGCTAGAAAAAGGGAGGAATCTCTTTTAGATATTTCTGAATCAGTAACTGCAATATCAGGATCAGATATTGATGATCAAAATATTAAAGGGCTTGATAAGGTAGGTCTTCTAATACCTAACCTTAATCTTGCGATGAGAGCTGATGGTTACCCTAATGTCTCTATAAGAGGTATTGGTGCTTTCGGACTAACACAAGGTGTTGGATTTTATTTAGACGATGTTCAATTATTTAGTGATGCTTCTTCTAGATTCGGTGATCTGGATAGAATTGAAGTCCTGAAAGGACCTCAGGGCATACTATATGGCGGAAGTAACATTGGTGGTGCTGTTAAATTTGTTAGTAAAAGACCTAGTTCTGAAGATGGCTTCACAGGAAGAATTAAACATCAGACAGGTGAACAAGGAATTAATGATACTGAGATCTCAGCCAATATCCCTCTTCAAGGTGATTGGGCTATGCGTGTATTTGCCTTCACAAGAGACGATGATGGTTTTTTAACTAACCCAAATTCAGATGGAATTGATAATCAACCTACTAATGTTGGACAATACTCCCAGGACGGCACTAGACTTTCTATATCGGGTTCGTTGTCAGACAACCTTTCCTTATATGCTTCGGTTAGAAGAAATGAATACCTCGGACCTGTAAATGCTTGGGCGAGAGAGCTTGGGCAGCCAGGATCATTTCATTATCCTAAAACTCTTGATACAGGAACTAATTCAACTAGAGATGCAGAAACTACAGCTGCCACTTTAGAGTTAAATTGGAGCTTGGATGGTTTTGATATCACTACAATCACTTCTCAAACTGATACAGAAAGCACAAGAATTACTGATGTTGACTTGACTCAATTCTGGTATTTCAACACAACAAGACCAGAAGAAATGGACATTCTTACTCAGGAAGTACGCTTTACTTCCACTACTGATAGTAATCTTCAATGGATTTTTGGAGCCTACATGTCAGATTACGAGAGAATGATGGACTCATTCTTAACCTTTGGACCTGATGCTTTAGGTCTTGGTTTTGTTCTCGCTATACCTTTCGAGAAAATTGTTGAAGAAAATACTCATAATGCGCTCTTTGGTAATGTCTCCTACGAAGAAGGTCAATGGAGATATGACATAGGATTAAGATATGACAAATGGGAAGAAACAGAACTTAACCTAGACGCAGAAACGAATGGAGGAATTCATTCAGGTAAGATTGATGATACTGAAACATTGCCTAGAGTTTCTATTACAAGAACACTCGATAATGGCTCTATTGCTTACTTCACAACTTCTAGAGGATACGAACCAGGTGGATTAAATAACGGTGTTCCTTACACTGATGGTAGTGGTAATAGACTTTTAGGGTCTTTTAACAAAGAGGAAGCAACTCAGAACGAATTAGGTTGGAAAGGGACTATAAGAGATGGAAGAACATCTATCTCAGTAGCGTATTTTGATATTGACTACCAAGATAGGGCTTTTCAGGTTGTTGCACCAAATCCAGGTGGTCCCGGTTTAATTGAATACGTTACCAATATTGGTGATAGTGAGCAAAATGGACTGGAATTTGAAATAACTACTAAAGCTACAGATAATTTAACTCTATCTATAGCAGCCGGTTGGGTGGACTCAGAATTTTCAGAAGGAACTGTTTTAGCTGATGGAACTGATCTAAGTGGCTTGACTCCATCGGGCACTATAGATAATGGTTTCCTTATAGGTGCTGACTACGCAACTACTTTATCAAATGGAACAGATTTCTCTTTATCAGCTCAGTGGAGTCATACTGGTCAAGGTATAGGAATGCCAGTTGTGGGTGCCCTAAAGAATCCAAGCTATGATGTTGTAAACATTCAGGCTGGATTCAGCAGCGGACCTTGGGATCTATTATTGACCGTTGATAATGCATTAAATGAAGATTACTACACAGATATGGAAGTTTTTCCTAATCTGTCGAATGATCAGGCAACTATTGGAGATACGTTCATCATCGGAACTTATGGTGTACAAAAGCTTTATCAAGTGAGTCTATCTTATAATTTTTAATTAGGAGGAAATTATGGCAGCAAATCCTGAATATAACCCTTCTGGTGTCGGTGATTGTATAGACACCAATAAACTTCCATGGATACCTATACCTAATGCACCTGGTATGTCCATCAAGCCCGCAAGAGCAAGTGGTGAAAGTGGTATTTTTAGTCTTATTTTTAAGCTAGAAGCGGGAAGCTCTCTTCCTGCTTCCGTTTATCTTGGAGGAATGGATATGCTTATTCTGTCTGGAAAGGCGGAATATGTACAAGAAGGATCTAAGAGTGTTCTTAACCCAGGAACTTGGGGCTTTGTATGTGCCAATTCCAAGGTTAACTCTTTCTTGGCGATTGAGGATACAGAAGTTTTAGCTAACTTTTACAGTGCAGTAGCCTTTTTGAAAGAAGATGGATCAGTAGATTCTCTGTTAACAGCTCTTGATGTGATGCAAATGGCTAAAGATAAAAAAATTATTCTTGTGCCAAACTCCTTGGAAGCATGCATGGAGATAGAAGGAGAACAATACAGCGGAAACGGAGAACCTTTAGCAATTGCTAGCGAAAATGCAGGTAACCTTGTTAATTCAGAAGCAGACATCACTAAAAATTCAGAGGTAACTCATCCACACTTTGTTGATACAAAACAAGTGCCCTGGTTGGTATTGCCTGGTATGGAAGACGTTGGTCTTAAAATCTTAAGAGTAAGCCAAGAGACCGGCTATATTTCCTTAATAGTCAGACATAATGGTGTTGCAGATCCTCACACTCATGTTGGTGCGAGCGATTTCTTAGTTTTGCAAGGAAGACTAGGCGTTAGAGCTGGTCCTCCCGAAGGTTATGGACCAGGAATTTGGTTTTATGAACCAGCTGGTGCAAGACATGACGCAACTCAAAGAGTTACTGATGAAGACTTAATTTATACAGCAAATTTGTATGGCCCTGTAATGTTTGATTCTGGACCAGGCACTCAAATCGAGTCTTTGCTATCTTGGGTTGAGTACAAAGGTATGGCTGAAGCGAATGGAATTAAATTAGTTCCTAGCACTAGGCCTGATGATTCCAGTTTACTTGCTTGGGCACCATTAAGTTCTTGATTTAATAATCTAGAATTGGCCTAATTGTTATATGGTCAACTCAATAGTATTAAAGAATGCCTCCATTATTGATGGTTTAGGCTCTGCACCTTACTCTGGTCATTTAATCATAAAAGAAAATAAGATTGATTCGATTGTTAGAGATGGTGATTTATCTCATGATAAAGATGCCAATGTAATTGATTTAACAGGCAAGTCTGTAATGCCTGGTTTGATAGATGCTCATTGTCATATAAGTTTCGATGAACCTAGATCTAATGATGAACTTTTCTTTCATAGGCGTGAAGGATTAGCAGCAATAATTGCTGGTACTAATGCCCTCAAAGTTCTTCAGTCGGGAGTAACTAGTTTTTTTGATGCTGATAGTCTTTACAGCGTAGGTGTCGACTTAAGAGATGCTATTGAAAGTGGAGTTATAGTCGGGCCAAGAATGGCAGTCGGCGGGAATGCTCTTCTAACATCAGCCGGAGGTACTGCTGGCAGATTAATTCCCGATGAAGGGAAACGAGGATATGGAGCAGTTGTTACTAGCAAAGATGAAATAATCCTTGAAATAAGAAGACAAATAAAAATGGGAGTTGACTGGATAAAAATCCACGTATCAGGCATGGTTCCCAGACAGTCATCAGAGGGCGAACTTAAAGCATGGAGTTTAGATGAACTGAAACTCGCATGCGATACAGCCCATGAATTAGGAATACCCGTAGTTGGTCACTGCAGAGGACCGGACAGTGTCAAAGATGCCCTGCTTGCTGGCTTCGATATGATATTGCACGGAACGTATATGGATGAAGAAGGACTGGAAATAATGATTGATAGAAATGTTCCTCTAGTGCCTACTTTTACCTTCCAAGCCAATCTCATCGATTATGCCGAAAAGATGGAGGCTTCAACAGACTATAAAGATATTTTTGAAAAAGAGATTCAAGATAATGTTCCAATATTTAGAAAGGCTTTTGAAGCTGGAGTTCCATTTATATGTGGAAGTGAGAGTGGATTTTCGGTAACCCCTTATGGAGATTGGCACTATAAAGAATTAGAGGTTTTTGTAGAAAAACTCGGTTTAAGTCCTTTAGAGGCTATAACTTGCGCAACAAAAAATGCTGCAGCGGCTATGAAAAGAGATGATATTGGCGTAATAGCTGAAGGGAAGATTGCTGATTTACTTGTAGTTGATGGAGATCCTTCGAAGGATGTAAAGATATTAGGTGATAGAGATTTAATAAACCATGTCTTTCTAGATGGTAAAGATATCAATCTAACACCTGCGCCAAAACGGATTAAAGATCCTGATGGATGGAGAATATCTGCGTACTCAAATAAAATCTTAGAAAAATAAATCCTAGATGGCTATTCTTACAGAAATTGAAAGAGTGGTTGGGAAAAAGGGTTTAATCACCGGAGAGGATGTCCTTAATAGGAAAGCTGGAATATGGATTGATGAGGGTATTAATGCAGATGCAATTGTTAGACCCAAAGACACAAATGAGCTTTCTCAAATATTATCAATTTGCAATAAATTTAATCAAAAGGTTATTCCTCATGGGGGATTAACCGGTTTAGCAGAAGGTGCCATTACACGTAAAGGCCAAATAGCAATTTCTTCAGAAAGAATGACATTAATTGAAGAAGTTGATGAAGTTGGCAGAACAATAAGCGTACAAGCTGGTGTTCCTTTAGAGAAAGTCCAAGAAGAGGCAGAAAAATATAATTTAATGCTTCCTGTTGACTTAGGCGCTAGAGGTTCATGCACTATTGGAGGAAATATCTCTACTAATGCTGGTGGCAATATGGTGATTAAGTATGGAATGATGAGAGACTCAGTTTTAGGTTTAGAAGCTGTTTTGGCAGATGGTCAAATCGTTTCTTCCATGAATCAAATGTTAAAAAATAACTCTGGTTACGACCTTAAACAATTATTTATAGGCACCGAAGGAACATTAGGCTTTATAACAAGAGCTGTATTGAGATTAAGAGAAAAACCTTCAAGCATAAATACTGCCTTGGTGGGATTAAATTCATTTGAACATGTAATTAAATTTCTGAAATATATGGATAAGGGCTTGGGAGGTAACTTATCTGCTTATGAAGTTATGTGGAAAAACTTTTACGAAGTTGTTACATCCTCTAAATCTGATCACACTCCTCCTCTACCTTTGAGTAGCTCTTATTATGTAATCGTAGAAACAATGGGAGCAGATCAAGAAAAAGATTCTGTCTTATTTGAAAAATTATTAGAAAAAGCTTTAGAAAGCAATATTATCCAAGATGCTGTTGTTCCTCATTCTGAATCCGAGAGAGCAAAACTATGGTCTATTAGAGACGACGTAGAACAGCATTACCAAAATGGGCCAGTTAAAATGTTTGATGTAAGCATGCCAGTTTCCTACATGGAAAGGTATGTTGAAGAAGTAAATAAAAATTTTGCAGCAAACTGGAAAGAGTATAAATGTGTTGTGTTTGGCCATGTCGGTGATGGAAACCTTCACATAATCGGTGGAGTTGGGTCTGATGATAAAAAGGCAACTAAATTAATGGAAACCTGTATTTATGATCCACTAAAGTCTATAAAAGGAGCTATTTCTGCTGAACATGGAATAGGTCTTGAAAAAAAGGATTATCTAGAAATTTCTAGATCCGAAATTGAAATTAACTTGATGAGAACACTAAAAAAAGCCTTAGACCCGAATAGTATTCTTAATCCTGGAAAAGTATTCGATTGATATAACAAGTTGCTACTTAGCAATCTCTTTCCATACAAAAAATTTCGTAGAAATCACAAAAGCAATTATTACCCAAATCAAAACTCCAAGAGTTGAATTACTCAAAAGAAAGAAACTTGCACCATCATTAGCTATCTCTCTTAACGAGGAAACAACTGAGCTTAAAGGCAAAGAGTAAACAAGGGGCTGTACCATCTCTGGCATTGAGCTTATTGGGAAAAAAACACCCGATAAAATTGCTTGCGGAAATGTAACTAAACCCACTATTGGCCTTATACCTTCTTGCGTCTTCGCTAAGCTCCCTAAAGCAAAGCCTATACATAAAAAGATAAAGGTACCTAAAATTACGACTGAATAAAATGAAAAATAACTTCCTACTATGTTTATATCCAATAAAAGCAGCGCTATTGAAAGAACAACAGATAACTGAACCAATACAATTAGCATTCTCGCAAGCACTATTGATGTTATAAAGTCTTTTGGTTTAATCGGAGTAACAAATAGTCTTTTCAGTATTCCCCTTCTTCGATACTCGACTATATTAAAACCTGAGCCAGCGATACTTAAATTCATAATCATAAAAGCCAGTAAACCCGGTAATAGAAAATCTATATATCTTTGATTTCTGGCCTTAATATCTTCAAGTTCAATCTTAAATAAAGGCGATATGTTTCTAATCTTTCTTTCTACTGAAACAAGAGAATTATTTAGAGCCTGTCTAATAATACTAACTTGTCTTGTCTGGGATGCATCAACATAAAATTTGAGAGTCCCTAAATTAGAAATTTCCTCAAAATTTGCAGGTATAACGACAAAACCTTGAATCTCTCCTTCAGCTAAAAAAGTTTGAAGTTCATCGAAATTTCCTATCTTTAATGTAAATAGTTTTTCCTTTTCAAGAGCTTGTATAAAATCTGAAGAAAATTTTGATTTAGATTCATCATTTATTCCGATCAAAAAAGGATCTCTTTCGCCACCTGAAAAAGAAAAAGCTCCAATAAATATCAAAGGAAAAAAAAGACTAAATAGAATTGCCTGTCTATTTCTTAAAAATATTTTAAGAAAAACTTTAGCTAAATGTATCTGTAACGAAGTAATCATTTATTCTCGAAGACCTCTGCCCGTTAGATGGAGAAAAACATTCTCAAGATTTCCCTTTTCAGCATTTTCTGAATCAAATTTAGCTATTAAATCTTTTGGGCTGCCTTCCGACATTATTTTTCCTTTATCCATAATTGCTACTTTATGACAAAGCTTTTCCGCTTCTTCCATGTTATGTGTAGTTAAAATAATAGTCATACCAGATAAGTTAAGTGTTTTTATTAACTTCCATAAGTTGTGTTTTGCTTGAGGATCAAGTCCAGTAGTAGGCTCATCCAGAAAAAGAACTAATGGTTGATTGACTAACGCACAGGCAATAGAGAACCTTTGTTTTTGTCCTCCTGAAAGCTCTTCAGGTTTTGCGTTGACCTTATCTAACAGATCGACACTGTTTAAAAGGTCATTAACATTAACATTGTTTTTATATAACTTACCAAACAGGATCAATAACTCTTTTAAACTTAAAGAGTCAAAATACTCATTTGATTGCAGTTGAACACCAATAATTTCTTTAACTTTATAGGGGTTTTCAGCTACGTCTAAACCATTTACACATGCGAAGCCGCCATCGATATCAGTTAAACCTTCAACCATCTCAAGTGTAGTTGTTTTTCCTGCTCCATTGGGGCCCAATATTCCATAAATCTGCGTAGTCTCTATTTCAAAAGAAATACCGTCTACTGCATTAAATTTTTCTTTAGTATCAGGATTTAAGTAAGACTTCTTTAGGTCTTTAACATTGAGAATGCTCATTTATCAAGCTTCTTCTAAAGGCAAAGATTGTAAGCCAAGCGCTTCTCTATAGGTATTATGATAATGATGAAGAGCAGGCTCGTTCTTGCCAAAAGTTAGGTAATCAAGGTTTCCTGACTTTAAACCTTTGTGAGATGATGCTGCCGCAACATAGTCTTCGTCCCTGATCACTGAAGCAAATCCCCCATACTGATCTTCCAATAGTTGTTTGCCATCAATTCCTGTTTTTTCTAATTCTTTGATTTGTTGCAAAACATGGGGATAAAAATAAAAAGAGATTTTAGAAAAACTTTTATGTGGAGAGTTGTCAGATGGGTACTCTTTAACAAGAAAAGCTCCTTCCTGAGTTGGCATAAATATAATATTTGGAAAAAGGTAATAAACTGGCAGAGATCCTGCACATATATCCCATTCTGACTCTGGTAACTTTCTCATATCATCTATAGTTCTCTTGCAAAGAATCAGTCTTCCATTACGTTTAAAACTATCGAACATTTGACAATTACCGTAAAACGACTCGAAAAGAGAATCTTTATGCAATACAGAAAAGTGATAGGTTTCTCCAAAAGTATCTATAGCTAGCTTCCAATTCATCTCTGTGAAATATTCATCCTCATTAGCGAAAACTAGGCTTTCAAAGTTCCATTGATTAAATTCCTCTGTGAGTTCCTTACCTAATAGTTGATCAAGGTCAATCTCCCCATCTCGTTTGGGATGAACCCACAAAAATCCAAATCTCTCGAGCGCCGGTAACTCTTTCAGGCCGTAACAATCTTTATCTATTTCACCGAACTGTTCTTTTTTAGGGTAGCCAATCAAACTTCCATCATTATTGAAGGTCCAGCCATGGAATGGACATGAAAATCTTGATTTTTCTCCCCTCTTTAAAGTTTCAACTGTAACCCCTCTATGCGAACACACGTTAGCATAAGCCTTAAACTCTCCTTTACTATTCCTTGTTGCGAGAACAGGAACTCCGAAATCTTCTGTTGTAATGAAGGTATTAGGGTTAGGAAGATCGCCAGACATACCTATGATTTGTGGATGATTTAAAAAAAATGTACCCCACTCTCTTTCAAACCTTTCTTCAGAGATGTAAGTATCAGCAGGTGCCTTAAGAATACCGCCTGCATTTATGTTCGTCTTGTTATCAAGATGTCCTATTAATCCTTTTAATAATCTTAATTGCTCTCGTCTCTCCACATAGCAATTCTATCATTGAAAATCAAAAAATAATGCTGAGAATATTCACTATGATCCTCAAAATAAAAGGTACATGTGCTTGTAAAAGGTACAAATTTAGCTATAATGCAATTGTTCATACGAACATTCACATTAACTTTCTGCTTTGCTAAGTTTGACGCAATAATGGGGCACCATCATTGCTTACTTGATTCTTAGACGCCCAGACTTAAAAAAGGAGTAAAGCATGAAATATATTTTCATTTTGTTTTTGTCTTTGGCCTCTAACTTGGCACTTGCGAGTTATCATGAGGGTGAAGGATCTTCAGGAAGCAGCGATAGTGGCTATGGTGGCGGCAGTTCGGCTGCTGCAGCTTTAGTAGGTGTTGGGTTGGTTGCATACTTCGTTATCAATAGAAATACTGATGAAGCTGAATCTGAGTTCAATAATGACATGAACAAAAAAAGGTTTGAAATAGATTTTTTACAAGATAATTCAAAATTTGTCGGCCTTTCAGAAGATTTTGTAACTAGTAATAAATTCCAGATAAATTTCAAATATAATATCAACTAAATTAAAGCCCCTCATAGGGGCTTTTTCTTATTAATACATCCACTTCATGAAGTTATTCGTAATACTTGGCAATCAACTTTTTGATCCGGCCCATTTAAAGAAGCAAGGCTGTACTGATGTATACATGTCAGAAGACATAGGTCTTTGTACATTCCAAAAACATCATAAACTCAAGCTCTATCTATTTTTGGTAGCTATGAGGGAGTACAAAGACGAATTAAATGATGCCGGTATAAAAGTTCATTATAAAAAACTAGATATTCATGATGAAAATACGTATGTCGATTCTCTATACAAATTCTTAGAAAAGAAAACTGATACTGTTAATTTTTTTGAAATTGAAGATAAACCTTTTGAAAAACAATTTCTAAATCTTAAATCCAAAAAGATAAATTTAGTTGAGCATCAAAGTCCAATGTTTCTATTTTCTCGAAAAGAATTTGCTGAATTTCATGAAGGTAAGAAAAATTTCAGAATGGCTCCTTTCTACAAATACGGAAGAAAAAAGCTAAATATATTAGTAGATGATCAAATGAATCCTGTGGGAGAAAAATGGTCTTTCGATGAAGAAAACAGAAAAAAAATACCAAAGAACGAAAAAATACCAGAGTTGTCAAAGAATGAAGTATCAAAATATCACAATGATATTAAAGATTTGATTTATAAAAATTTTAATGATCACCCGGGTGATTTATCTAATATCTGGTTTCCTGTTACAAGAAACCAATCTAAGACCAGTTTGAAAATTTTTCTTGAAGAAAGACTAAGTAAATTTGGAATCTATGAAGATGCAATGCTTGATGAAAGTAATTTTCTATTTCATAGCACCTTAAGTCCTGCTCTCAATATTGGCCTTCTTACGCCAGATGAAGTTATTAAAGAATGCCTTATAACCTTTGAAAAAATGGAAGTACCTCTAAATTCGATAGAGGGCTTTATTCGTCAAGTAATAGGCTGGAGAGAATTTATTAGAGGCATTTATCAAGAAAAAGGAGAATATCAACGGAGTGTAAATTTCTGGCAACATGAAAGAAAGTTATCAGATAGTTGGTATGAAGGTACTACTGGAATATTACCTTTAGATGACTGCATTAAAAGTACCATTAAAGATGGTTACCACCATCATATTCCTAGATTAATGATCATAAGTAATTTAATGAATATGTGTGAAATAAACCCTGATGAGATTTATAAATGGTTTATGGAAATGTATATAGATTCTTCTGATTGGGTCATGATTCCTAATGTTTACGGTATGGCTACCTACTCAGATGGCGGCCTCATGTCGACTAAACCTTATACATGTGGATCAAACTATATCTTAAAAATGTCTAATTATTCGAGAGGTGAATGGTGCGAAATTGTTGATGGTCTTTATTGGAGATTCACTGAAAAGCACAGATCATTCTATGAAAAAAATGCTCGAATGGGTCTTCTTACAAGAAGCTTAGATAGAATGGATAGCGAAAGAAAGAAATTGATCTTCTCCAAAGCAAATAAATTTATTCAAGAAAAAACAATATAAGGAAATCTAATGAAAAATATAATATTTGTACTTACTTTATTATTTAGCGTAAGTTCTTATGCAGATCAAAGAACGCTTGAAAGCCTTACGGTAGATGAATTGACACAAATTGTAAGGTTAATAATTCAAGAAAGCTTAGAAGAATGCGAAGTAACAGGTACCATGAAAGGCCGTGCTAAAGTCAACCTAGCGGTAGTTGGTAGTGTTGAGGCAAAAATGGAATGTTCTTTTGAAGGAATCTCTGAAAGTGAGGGTGATTAATTTACCTCACTCTTGTGATCAAAAGCCAGAGATACCTTAAGGACAAGAAACTAGTTAAGGCACCTATCACATAGGTAAATGCCGCCGCCCTTAGAACATCCTTGCATTGAGAATGATACTCGGCAGGTATCTTTTCTTCCAAAATAGGCATTGCCTTATTAAAACTTGCATCAATCTCAACATCTAAAGTTATCAAATGAATAAGAACGCCTAAAAGCACTGATATTATCACCAAAAATAGACATGCCTTTATCAGTCCGAAAGAACCAGTAGCTAAAATTAAAGGCAGCCCGCTATATAAAATTAAACCTCCTATTCTTGTTATCCATTGAGTTTTCTCAACTATCATGGTTCTTCTCACAAGTGGCGAGTAACCTTCCTTGTGCTGTATAGCATGCCCTATTTCATGACATAAGATTGTTAAGGAAGTCAGACTGTTTTTTTGTAATCTTCCTTTCTGTACCCTTACGGCCTTATCATTAAGATCATAATGATCAACTGAAGAAGTCTCTTCAATTATTACTTCTTTCAAATTATTTTCTTCTAGTATCAACTTTCCAAATTCTTCGGATGTAAAGGGCATATTGGTAAGCTCCTTATCATTCCTGCTCATAGACAAAGAGAGCCATAGCTTAGGTAGGACAAAAACTACAAAGAAAATTAGAAAGAAGAACATCAACTATATTAACAATTGGCTAGAGGATCATAAAAACAAAGAAAGACAATTCTAATTTCCAGAATCAATAACATATTCTGGAAAAATCATCCCATCACTAGTGCCTATGCACAACCACAGGAAGTTCTGTAATTCCTCGAATAAAACTAGAGGGAAGGTATTTTGCGTCTCCGGTTATTTCAATATTAGAGAATCTTTTTAGAATTTCTTCCCAGAGTATTTTCAGCTGTAGCTCCGCAAGTCTATTGCCGAGGCATCTATGTATACCAAAACCAAAGGATAGATGCTGTCTCACATCATTTCGATCAATTACTAATTGATTCGGATCCGGAAATTTCGATGTGTCTCTATTTCCAGACACATACCAAATAGCAACTTTGTCCCATTTCTTGATCAATTTACCTCCAAGTTCAACATCTTCCATAGCAGTTCGGCACATGTGCGCCACAGGAGATTGCCATCTAATAATTTCAGATACCATACTAGGGATTAATGATTGATCAGATTGTACTTTTGCGAGTTGCTCTGGATATTTATTCAGTGCGCTTATGCCACCACTCATAGAGTTTCTAGTGGTGTCATTTCCAGCAACAATAAGTAACAGGACATTGCCTAGAAATTCGTTTGGAGACATATTTTTTGTTGCTTCTCCTCTTGCGAGCATGGAGATTAAATCTCCACCTCCATGATCATTAGCCTTACGATCTTCCCAGACTGAATTAAAGTACTCAAAACATTTCCATATTTCTTGAAATCCCTCTTCAGGAGTTTCAAAAAAGTTAGGATCAGAGATTCTCTCTACAGTATCTGACCAGTGTATGAGTTTTAATCTATCTTCTTGTGGAACATCAAATAAAGTTGCTAACATTCTGCTCGTTAATTCTATTGATACTTCCGAGACCCAGTTAAAACTTTCGCCATCAGGAAGATCATCAAGGATTTTGCTTGTTCTACCTCTAATTAGTTCTTCAAACGTAGACAAGTGAGCACCGGTAAACATAGGTGCCACTTCTTTCCTTTGGCCAGTATGTTTAGGCTGATCTTGCATAATAAACATAGGTAAATGAAAAAGCTCTTCGGGTGGCTCTGATAAAGGCTGCCCTCCCAAGCGAATGCCTCCATTCATAATGTCGGAAGAAAATCTTTCATGATCCATATCAACTGCTTTTATGTCTTCATAAGAAGTAATTGACCAATAGGATCCAAATTGGCTATCGGCTGTAAAGTGAACAGGATCCTCTTTTCTCAATCTATCAAAGACTTCTATTTCTTGATTTCTTGCGAACCAGTCATTATTTCCTGGATTGATTTGATCTAAAGGAAGTTCTTGAGGGCTTACATTATCTTTTAAACCCCACTTTTCTTTCATCTCTGCATTTGAGACATACTCAAAAGTTTGTTGTGTTTTATTTTCTTCTGTCATTGGTGGTTAATTTTGTTTAGATAATTAAATAGGTGTATTACATTACTATAACACCTAGATGATATTATTCCAATAAGATCATAATTGGATTGTCTTAAGTTCTAGAAAAAATAAAGTTATTGAGAATGATTCTCAATAAGGTGATAATACTATGATGAAAAAAATATACATTCTTTTGCTGCTTTCATTTATTGGCAACACAATTCTAACTAGTGAAGTAAATGTTTATACATCCAGACACTATGATTCGGATGATGCGTTATATGAAGAATTTACAAAGGAAACTGGTATAGCGGTTAATATAATTTCCGGCAAAGGAAGCGCCCTGCTTCAAAGACTTAAGTCAGAAGGAAAGAATTCTCCAGCCGATATATTCTTTACGGTTGATGCTGGGAATCTTTGGAAAGTTCAGAAAGAAGGACTATTTCAAAGTATAAAATCAAATAAAGTTTTAAGTGTTGTACCAGAAAATCTAAGGGGACCTAATGATGAATGGACCGCGATAGCAAAAAGAGCGAGAGTAGTTTTTTACAATCCTCAAAATGTGTCAGAAGACTTAATAAAGAATCTTGATTACGAGGATCTTGCAAATCCAAATTGGAAAAATAAAGTTGTTATAAGAAGCTCAAATAATATGTATAACCAGTCATTGGTTGCATCTCTCATAGATAACCTAGGAGAAGCTAAAACAGAAATTTGGGCTAAGAAATTAGTAAGTAATTTTGCAAGAAAGCCACAAGGAAACGATAGATCTCAAATAATGGCTGTTGCAAATGGGGAAGCAGACTTAGCTGTGGCCAATAGTTACTATATAGGAATAATGTTATCCGGATCAGCTGGCGAAGAGCAGCTGGAAGCTGCTAAAAAAGTTAGCATGATTTTTCCTAATCAAAGCAATAGAGGGGCTCATATCAATATAAGCGGAGCAGGAATATTGAAAAACTCACCTAACGAAGATAACGCCAATCTGTTTCTAGAGTTTTTGCTTTCCAAAAGAGTACAAAAATATATGGTAGATAAGTCGTATGAATATCCGATTCATGGAGATGTCATGCCAAGCAAAGAGATAGCTAGTTTCGGTGTCAATTTCAAGACTGATCAAACCTCGGTAAAGAATTTTGGAGAATTAAACCCAGTCGCTGTGAGACTGATGGACAGGTCGGGTTGGAAATAGCTTTTTTCTAGTTTAAGCTTAATTCTTTAAGCTTGATTTATATTGAATAAATTATCCTTTTGGAGCTTGCTCCCTTTTGCAGTTCTCATTGTCTTTACTGCTCCTTTACTTATTGTAATATCTAGTCTCCTAGGAGAGTATTCGGAAAACTGGTCGCATCTTTACGAATATGTACTTTTTGACTACATAAGTAATTCATTGATTCTAGTTTTTGGCGTCGGTGTTGTCGTTTTTCTTCTTGGAACAATTACTGCATGGACAGTTACAAACTATAATTTTTTCGGTAGAAATATATTTGAATGGGCTTTGATTCTGCCCTTAGCAATACCTCCTTATATCTTAGCTTATACTTTTACAGGCCTCTTTGACCCTTATGGAGACGCAAATATTTTTATCAGGGAAATCTTGAGTCTTGATGAAAATGTAATAATCTTTCCTGGGGTAAGAAATATTTATGGAGCCATTATAGTTTTTGGTTTTACCCTCTATCCTTACGTCTACTTAGTCTCTAGAAGTGCATTTATCAATCAATCTAAATCGATGATTGAAGCCTCTAGATTGCTTGGGCTGAATCAAATACAAGTTTTTTATAAGTTAGCGCTACCTATAATCAGGCCCGCAGCGATTGGAGGCTTGATGTTGGTTGTCATGGAGACTTTATCTGATTTTGGAGCCGTTGATCACTTTGCCATTGAAACCTTCACGACTGGTATCTTTAGGACGTGGTACGGGTTATATGACATTCAAACTGCTATGCAATTAGCCTCTTTATTACTTATTACAGTGGGTATTTTTTATATTGTAGAAAAGAACTCTAGAGGTAAAGGAATTTATACATCGAGTAATTCAACTTTCTCGCCTAATAGTGAGGTAGTCTTAAGTGGCTTTAAAGCTTTTTTGGCCTTTTTAATTTGTTTTCTACCTATTTTTATAGGTTTTATATTACCAATACTAGAGTTAAGTCTTTGGGCTTATGAAGTAAATATGGCCTTTTTTAACGACAAATTTTTTCAAACCTCAATTAACTCCTTCACTTTATCAATTGTAACTGGTCTGATATGCGCAGGATTGGCTTTACTTATTAATTTCTCAATAAGATTTAAACCTAGTGGGGTTATAAAGAGACTAAGTTCGCTTTTATCAATCGGATACGCAGTGCCTGGATTAATACTAGCAGTAGGAATGGTGCAATTGTTGGTTGGCCTTGATAGTTTGGTATTTTCTAATCTAGATATTGTATTGACTGGTTCTATATTTGGACTTTTGGTTGCTTACATAATCAAGACTTATGCTTTAGCAAATTCATCTATAGAATCCGGTTACGAAAGGATTAGTAATTCCATAGATGATTCTTCAAGAATTTTAGGCTCTTCTAGTTGGAATATGTTGATTAGCATTCATACACCATTGATGAAAACAGCTCTGCTAACCTCAGTTTTGTTGGTTATGTCTGATGTAGTAAAAGAATTGCCGGCAACTCTGATACTAAGACCTTTTAACTTTGAAACCTTAGCTGTTTCGACTTATATATATGCTTCTGAAGAAAGAATGTTACAAGCGGCAGCTCCGGCAATAGCTATTGTTTTGGTTGGATTGATTCCAATAATATTCTTATCAAAAATGATAAGATCATCGAGGCCCACCTAAGAAAATGAGTAATTTAATTTTAGAAATAAAAAACTTAAGCCATTCATATGGGGAAACAAATCCAACTATTCAGAATATTAATCTTGATATTAAAAAATCAGAAAGGATTGCAATATTGGGGCCTTCAGGGTGCGGTAAAAGCACTTTATTAAGATTAATAGCAGGATTAGAGAAACCAAATAAGGGACAGATTATTATTGATGGAATAGTAGTTTCCTCTGAAAATGAAATAGTGCCTCCTGAGAAAAGAAACATAGGGTTGGTTGTTCAAGAAAAAGCTCTATTTCCACATCTATCTGTTTACGACAATATCTGCTTTGGCATTAAGAAAAATCAAAATAAAAAAACTATCACTTCTGATCTTTTGCAGCTTTTGAAAATAGATTTATTAAAGAATAAATATCCGCACGAAATATCTGGTGGCGAACAACAAAGAGTTGCTCTTGCGAGATCGTTAGCTCCAAACCCTAAATTGTTAATGTTAGACGAACCATTTAGTGCTTTAGACAAAGATCTCAAAGATACCCTCTACGATGAGATATCTGAAGTCTTCACAGAAAGAGGTTCAACAATCCTTTTGGTAACTCATGATTCTAATGAGGCAGCAGTAATGACAAAAAAACAATTGAAAATGGAAAAGGGTCAATTCCCTTAAGGATTATTCACTCAGATCTGTCTGATATGTCTCTGTCAAGAAATATACCGATAGCAAGGACAATAAAGAAGCAAATGCTATGTACACAGAAACCCAAAAAATATCATAATTTTTCCAGAGAAGAGTTGCTATCGTAGGAGCAAAAGAGCCGCCAATGATAGCTCCTATTTGGTAACCTAAAGATGCTCCGGAATATCTTACTTCAGTTGAGAATAACTCTGCAAAGAAAGCTGCTTGAGGTCCGTACATCATACCCAGGAATACCAAACCGCCAGTAACTCCCACAACTACTAAGTAAAAGTTTCCACTATCTATAAGAGGGAAAAGAGCAAAAGACCACAAAGCAGTTAGAATTGCTCCAAGCATGAATATGCCCTTCCTGCCGTGTTTATCTGAAAAATCAGAAAAGAGAAATTGCATCGGAACCATCATGGCAGAACCTATTAAAACAGCCATCAAAAGATCATTCCTGGAGAGTTCAGTAGTTTGGACACCATATGCGAGTACGAAGGCTACCAAAATATAAAAAGTTACTTGGATAGATAAGAAGGCTCCAGCTGCAAGGGATATCCTTTTAGGATATCTTTTAATGGCTTCCAAAATTGGTGAAGATTTAATTTCTTTAGGACTACTAGTGTCGGATGCTTTTATTGCTTCTAGCTCTTTAAATGCCTTGGTATCTTCTAATCTCAATTGAATATACATACTAATGATCACAAGAACAAAACTGATTAGAAATGGAATCCTCCATCCCCAAGAGAGGAAGCTTTCTTCTGTAGTTAATAAACTGACCGAAATGAAAGCAATGTTTGCCAGAATTACGCCAACTGGAGCTCCAGCCTGCGCATATGCGCCATAATACCCTCTTCGATTGCTAGGAGCACTTTCAGTAACTAGTAACATTGCTCCTCCCCACTGACCTCCGATAGCTATACCTTGGCAGAACCTCAAGAATGTAAGTAAGATTGGAGCTGCAATTCCAATAGTATTATAGGTGGGTAATAAGCCTATTAAAGTTGAAGCAACTCCCATTAACATAAGTGCAATTACTAAAGTCTTTTTTCTCCCTATTAAGTCTCCAAAATGTCCAAAAATGATTCCACCAACTGGACGAGCAATAAAGCCTGCGGCAAAAGTCATGAAAGATAAAATTAATGCAGTAGTTGGGTCAACTTCTCCGAAGAAAAGTTTTGGAAATACCAATCCAGCTGCAGCTCCGTACAGAAAGAAGTCATACCACTCTATACTCGTACCGGATAAAGAAGTCAGCGCGACCTTTCTAATATTTGATTCTGTCTTGGCTTTATTCATAAACTTATAATAATCTTAAAAGTCTTCTTTACACACTACTCTAAAGTAGTATGGTGATTTTTTTAAGGAGAAATTATGAAAAAACTAATGATATCTATCTTTCTATCACTTCCACTGTCTATCTTTTCATCTACATTGGTAATTCTTGAGTGTGAATTGCTGGAAGGTGGAACAATCGAAGATGTAAAAAGAATTAATTCTGCTTGGGTAAAAAGTGTTAATGAGCTTAATGAAAAAAAAGTTAAAAGCCAGGTGCTAGAAGCTGTCTTAGCCGATAATACTGAAGGTTTCATGTATATAGATACCTATGAAGATTCAATCCATTGGGGTCAAATAAGATATGAAATAAAAAATGGCTCTATTCAGAATATCGATGAGCAATTCGATTCAGTTTCTAAATGCACTGCTGGGAAAATGTACGACGCGGAACAAAGCTAAAAATTACTCACAATAGCTGGAATAATTTCTTGCAGGAGTTGGTCAGGTATCTCGTGGCCCACTCCTTCAAGGATTAGTTTTTTTGAATTAGTTATATTATCAAAGAGGTACATTCCATGATCTACTGGGATAAGTGGATCCTCCGTGCCATGAATAATTAGAGTTGGCTGATTAATATATTTTAAGCTAGAGGCACGATTAGGACTTGCACCAACTGCAGCAGTTTGAGCGTTTGAAACATTGATACCTTGATTT
>Ga0208130_1000328_pt1 | contig 25238 bp, 23 predicted proteins | sample ETNtaG_31_FD_185771 | JGI IMG/M metagenome (GOLD analysis project Ga0208130, IMG submission 185771) | Marine microbial and viral communities from oxygen minimum zone, Eastern Pacific Ocean - ETNP201310SV78 (SPAdes) (version 2) | ecosystem: Environmental > Aquatic > Marine > Oceanic ... | reverse complement strand
AGTGAAATAATCTTTATTGTTACTCCCCAAAATCCATTTAAACTTCCACTTCAAGATTGTAATTTTGATAAAAGATTTAAAGCGGTTGAGCTAGCTACTGCAAATAATCCAATGATAAAGTTATCAGATGTTGAATTAAAACTTCCAGCACCCAACTATACTTGTGACACATTAGAGTTCATAAGAAATAATAATCCTAAAAATGAATATGTGTTTTTAATGGGTAGTGATCTTTTGATGAATTTTGAAAAATGGAAGAATTATCAAAGTATATTAAAAAATCATAACATATATATTTATCCTAGAAAAAATAAAAAATCTATTCCTAAAAAATTTATTAATCATAATAAAATCAAGTTTTTTCAAGCACCTTTTATGGAAATTTCTAGTACTTACATTCGAAAAAAATATAGTACTGGCGAATCCAATATAGGACTAGTTCCTTCCTCAGTTAACGACTATATTATAAAAAATAATCTTTACAGACTTTAAATCCCTTCAATTATTTTGATCAAGCTTTTTGTGTTTTTTTCCCTTGTATACGGTAAAACAGCATTGTATTCGGGCTCATGCTTTATTCCATTAATCCAATTGTCATAATTAGTTTTAATAAATGATATTATTAAATCTATGTCAGAAGGGTTTACTGTTAAATTATAACTTTGCTTTGACAATAAATTTGATGCCTCACTAGCTGTATCTCCTATCATCAGGATTGGATTTCCTGTTGCCATATATTCAATAAGCTTTCCAGAAATCATTGAAGATTTTTTATTTTGAATAAATAAAAAATTTATAAGAATATTTGCCTGACACATTAAATTAACGGCCTTTGAATGTTCTAAATACCCAGAATAACTGAAATTAGGAATGGTTTTTAAATTTTCTAATATCTTATCTGAAATTATACCTGCAAAAACAACTTTAAAATTCATTTTAGAATACAAGTTTTTAAGCTTCAAAAATGATTTAATAATTGACTCGTATGAATGATTTTCGGTTAATAGACCAGTAAAAACTATTTTAAACTCTTTACTCTTATTTTTTTTTGTTTTATTAAATAACTCGAAATCAAACCCATTGTAAATTTGATAAAATTTTTGCTTTCTACTTATTTTAGACTGTAATTCTTTATGAAAATTTTTAGAAGTTGTTGTTAAAATACAATCAGCATTGGATAGAACATTAGTTTCTAATTTTTTATCCTTTTTCTTTGCAAAAGGTAAACGATAAAAAGACTTTAGATAAAATAAATCACTCCATGGATCTCTAAAATCAGCAATCCAATTAACATTGAGAGAAGATTTTAATTTTAGGCCAATAAGATGTGTTGAATGTGGTGGTCCTGTTGTGATTACTTTATTAATTTTATTTTCATTTATGATCTCAATACACTTTTTTATGGCAGGTTTTACCCAGCTAATTCTAGCATCAGGAATAAAAAAATTACCTCTCAAAAAACTAGCTACATGATCCAATATTCCATGTTTTGAGAACTCTCCTTGTGGAACTTTTTTTGAGTCATTAAAACCATATTTAAACCAAGAATATAACCTAATCCAATTAAAGGCTTTAACATGATAAATTGGAATTCCGACTGCCTCTGCTTTCAAAGATTGATCTAATGAGGGATAAGAGGATGATTCAAATTCAATAGTTAAAATAATTGGTGAATAGCCGAGTTTCTTTAGGTATTTTGAAAAATACAACCATCTTTGAACACCAGATCCGCCAGATGGGGGCCAGTAATAAGTAATTATAAGTATTTTTTTAGACATAATATGGTCTAATTTAAATAATGATGAGTTTATTTTTCAGGCTTCCAAAGAGGAACAGAGGAGCAAGCTTCACCATAAGATATTTTTTTAGCAACTCCTTGGAGTTTGTTTATAAGTAAGCCATAAGCGGATTCCGGAATTGACAAATCACTGCACCCTTTAATGATTACTGGCTTATTAAGATATTTAGAAAAATCTATTTCATTTAAAACCTTTTCAAAAAGAACAGTCTCTAATTGCTCTAAGCTTCCTATAATTACCTTTTTTGCATATGGCTTTAATGATGCTGCTACTAATAGTTTTGACCAAGAGGGCAAAATAGCATTTGAACTGCATCCGATTGCTACAAATTGATTTGAATATTTTGACCAATCATGCATTTTTACATATTCTCTAAAAATATTTTCACGAAGAACCAACCCGTTTTCTAAAACATTTTTAATGTCAAAAAAATATCTATTGCCTTTTAAACGATATGTCTCTAGGTCAATTGTCTCCAGAGAACTCTTTGAGACACGATTTAAAATTGGCTCATTCATAAATCTAAAGTAATCCTAATTCTAATTTAGCCTCTTCACTCATTAATTCTTTTGACCAAGGAGGATCAAAAGTAATTTCAACTGAGGCACTTTTAACTTCATCAATAGACATAACTTTTTCTTCTACTTCGACTGGTAGTGTTTCGGCTACAGGACAATTAGGTGTTGTCAAAGTCATTAAAATTTTAACATCCAGATCCTCATTAACAAATACATCATAGATTAGTCCTAATTCATAAATATCAACTGGGATTTCTGGATCAAAAATAGTTTTAATTACTTTAACTATCTTTTCTCCTAACTCATTAACATCAACATTATTATTCATTTTAATTTAATTGTGTTTGATATGCAATAGCATACATTTTAAGTTGTTTTACCATTGATAAAAGACCATTTGCTCGAGTTGGAGAAAGATGCTCTTTCAAACCAATTTTGTCAATAAAACTTGTATCAGCTTGCAATATATCTGATGGATGTTGTTTTGAATATACCCTTAAAAGTAAAGCAATAATGCCTTTAGTGATAATGGCATCACTATCGGCTGTATAAATTACTTGATTTTTTTTTAATTCTGCATAAACCCAAACTTTACTTTGACATCCCTTGATAATATTACTATCTGTTTTGTGCTTTTGATCAATTATTGGCAATGATTTACCAAGATCAATCATGTATTCATAACGCTGCATCCAGTCATCAAAAAGACTGAACTCATCAATAATTTCTTTCTGTATTGTAGCTATCGATTTCATATTCAAATTTATTAATTAAGCTAACATCAATTTTGCTCGTTTAATCGCTTCAACCATAATATCAATTTCCTCCTTAGTGTTGTAAAATGAAAATGAAGCTCTAATTGTTCCTGGTATATTGAAATGATCCATTATTGGCTGAGCACAATGGTGACCAGTTCTAACTGCTATTCCTAACTTGTCAAGTATTGTGCCTAAATCATAGGGATGAATTGATTCAATATTAAAAGAAATAACAGCAGTTTTTTGATTTGATTCTCCATAAATTTTTAAACCATCAATCTCAAGTAATTTAGATGTTGCATAATCTAATAATGATTTTTCATACTTTGAAATAGAGTCAAATCCAATTTCATTGAGATAAATAATTGCTGTTCCTAATGCAATTCCACCTGAAATATTTGGTGTTCCAGCTTCAAATTTATGAGGTAATTTAGCATATGTAGTTTTAGAAAAAGTAACTTCTTCAATCATTTCACCTCCACCCTGATAAGGTGGTAACATGTCTAAAAGAGACTCCTTTCCATAAAGAACCCCAATACCAGTTGGCCCCATCAATTTATGCCCTGAGACAACATAGAAGTCAACATCTAGTTTTTGTAAATCAATTTTAATGTGTGGTGCTGCTTGAGCACCATCAATTAATACAACTGCATTATTGGAATGAGCAATTGAAATAATTGACTCTATAGGATTGATAGTCCCTAAAGCATTTGAAACATGTGAAACTAACACAAGTTTAGTTTTATTTGAACATATTGACTTAAAATAATCTAAAATCAGCACACCATTTTCATCCATTTTAGCAATTCTAATAATGGCTCCTGTTTTTTCACAAAGCATTTGCCAGGGAACAATATTAGAATGGTGTTCCATTTCAGATAAAATAATTTCATCTCCTTTTTTTAAAAAATTAGAATATCCAGAAGCAACTATATTTATTCCGTGAGTTGAGCCAGATGTAAAGATTATTTCGTTAGATGACTTAGCATTAAATTGATTTTGAAGTATCTGTCTTGATTTTTCGTAAGATTCAGTTGCCTCTTGACTTAACATGTGAACACCTCTATGGATATTCGAATTATAATTTGAATAATAATCTGAAATTTTATCAATTACTACCTGAGGTGTTTGAGATGTAGCAGCATTGTCAAAATAAATTAACTGATTTCCATTAATCTTTCTTTTTAAGATCGGAAAATCATCTCTTATTTTTTTTACATCTATCATTTTATAAATTAAATCCTAAGTTTACTCCCAACTTTTCAGCAATTTGGCTATTTATTCTTTTTTTAAGAACATTAATTTGAACACTTTGTAAAATATTATTTGCAAATGCATAAGTCAATAGTGCCTTAGCCTCCTTTCGAGGAATACCTCTTGAACGCAAGTAAAATAAAGTATCTTCATCAAGTTGTCCAATTGTACATCCATGAGAGCATTTAACATCATCTGCGAAAATTTCAAGTTGAGGCTTCGAGTTTATAGTCGCTTTGTCATCAATTAAAATATTATTGCTTTGTTGAAAAGCATTAGTTTTTTGAGCTATTTTATTTACAAAAATCTTTCCATTGAAGACTCCTTTAGATTGTTCAGAATATATCCCTTTGTAATCTTGATGACTATCACAATTAGGCATAGAGTGATTTACAAGTGTATTATGATCAACATGTTGCTTGCCTTTTAAAATTGTTAACCCTTTAAGTGTTGATAATATATTTTGACCTTTATGAAAATAATTCAAATTATTTCTTACTAGTTTTCCTCCAAAAGAAAAAGTGTGCACACTAACATGACTGTTTTGTTCTTGATTTATGTAGGTATTATCAATTAAACTTGCAGAATCCAAATCATTTTGAATTTTGTAATAATCAACCAATGAATCTTTGTGAGCATATATTTCTGTAACAGCATTAGTTACAACATCATGATGTGTTAAACTTTGATGTCTTTCAATAATTTGTACCTGAGCATTTTGTTCAACAACGATTAGGCTTCTGGGTTGAAGCCATATAGCATTTTGTTCTCCTGTTGAAAAATGTATGATTTCAACGGGCTTTTCCGACACCTTACTTTTTGGAATATATATGTAAGCACCTTCGCGTGCATATGCAGTATTAAGTGCAGTCAAACTTTCCTCTTTTGGTGCTATTTTATTAAAATATTTATCAATAATTGATTTGTATTTATTTTTGTTAAGCGCAGCTGAAAGAAGACAAACATCCAATCCATCATGAGTTGTTTCTGATAGAAATGGACTGTAAATGCCATCAATAAATACAACTTTATACGTATCAATATCATGTAAGAAAAAAGGCTCAACATGCTTAAATTCAATTCCAGAATCAGTTTTAGGAAACAATGCATAATTCTTATTAATCAATGAGACTAATGAAGTAAATTTCCATTCTTCATTTTTTTTTGTTGGAAATCCTTTTTTTTCAAAAATTCTAAGAGCATTGCTTCTATAATTTTGAATAACATCGTTAACCTCTGATTGTTGCTCAAAAGCTAGGTGAGAGTCTAATAATTTTTCCTTAAGCTCCATTAATTTGATTCTTGTTTTATCCAATCATATCCTTTAGCTTCCAACTCATTTGCTAAATCCTTAGTTCCCGATTTTACAATTTTACCATCATGAAGAACATGGACAAAATCTGGAGCTATATAGTTCAATAATCGCTGATAATGAGTTATGATAACTACTGCATTTTCATTATTTTTAAGCTTGTTAACTCCATTTGCAACAATTTTAAGAGCATCTATATCTAGACCTGAATCCGTTTCATCTAAAATCGATAGTTTAGGTTCTAGCATTGCCATTTGAAATATTTCATTTCGTTTTTTTTCTCCTCCGGAAAAGCCTTCATTTAATGATCGTGATAAAAACTTAGTGTCAATATCCAAAAGAGCGGCTTTTTGTCTAATTTTTTTTAACATTTCACTAGCACTCATATCATCCAAACCTTGTGCTTTTCTTGATTCATTAATTGCAGTTTTAATAAAGTTTGTAACACTAACTCCTGGGATTTCAACAGGATATTGAAAAGATAAAAATATTCCTTTATGAGCTCTATCTTCAGCATCTAATTCATTTATGTCTTCACCATTTAATAGAATATTTCCCTTTGTCATCTCATATACTTCATTTCCAGCAATTACTGATGATAAAGTACTTTTTCCAGATCCGTTTGGACCCATAATTGCATGTACTTCACCTGCTTTAACATCAAGATCAACACCTTTAAGTATTTTCTTGCCATTTACAGATGCGTGAAGATTTTCTATAGTTAACATAATGAATATTTTTTATTTTATCCCACTGATCCTTCTAGGGAGATTTCTAATAGTTTTTGAGCTTCAACAGCAAATTCCATGGGTAATTTATTCAATACTTCCTTGCTAAAACCATTAACAATTAGTGCAATTGCTTTTTCAGTATCGATTCCTCTTTGATTACAATAGAAAATTTGATCTTCTCCAATTTTACTTGTTGTTGCTTCATGTTCTATTTGAGCAGAATTATTTTTTGCCTCTATGTAAGGGAAAGTGTGAGCACCACATTTGTTGCCCATCAATAATGAATCACATTGTGAAAAGTTTCTTGCATTTTGAGCGCGAGAATTAACTTGAACTAAACCTCTGTAACTATTTTGAGAGCTTCCAGCAGAAATTCCTTTTGAAATTATTGTACTTTTTGTATTCTTCCCAATATGAATCATTTTTGTTCCTGTATCTGCTTGTTGATAATTATTAGTAACAGCTATTGAATAAAATTCACCTATTGAGTTATCACCTCTCAAAACACATGAGGGGTATTTCCATGTTACTGCAGAACCTGTCTCAACCTGAGTCCATGAAATTTTTGCATTGTTGTGACATATTCCTCTCTTTGTTACAAAATTGTAAACTCCACCTTTACCATCTTTATTCCCAGGAAACCAATTTTGAACAGTAGAGTACTTGATTTCAGCATCATCATGTGCAATTAATTCAACAACTGCTGCATGTAATTGATTTTCATCCCTTGAAGGAGCTGTACAACCTTCAAGATAACTAACATAACTCCCCTTGTCAGCAATTACTAAAGTTCTTTCAAACTGACCAGTTCCTGCCTGATTTATTCTAAAATATGTCGATAATTCCATCGGGCATCTAACTCCTTTTGGTATATAACAGAATGATCCATCTGAAAAAACTGCTGAATTTAGTGCTGCATAATAATTATCAGTTGATGGAACAATAGTGCCAATATACTTTTTAACCAATTTTGGATAGTCTCTAATTGCTTCAGAAATTGAACAAAAGATAATACCTTTCTTTGCCAGGGTATCACGAAAAGTTGTAGCTACAGAAACAGAATCAACTACAATGTCCATAGCAACACCAGTAAGTTTTTTTTGCTCATCAATTGAAATTCCTAATTTATTGAATGTATTTAATAGTTCTGGATCAACTTCATCAAGACTTTTATACTGATCCTTATTTTTTGGTGCTGAATAATATGAAATAGATTGAAAATCTGGTTTTTCATATTTAACATTAGCCCAATCAGGCTCTTTCATATTTAACCATGAATTATATGCCTTGAGTCTCCAAGTAGTCATCCATTCTGGTTCATTTTTTTTCTTCGAAATTGCCACAACAATTTCTTCACTTAATCCAACTGGAAATGTTTCGGATTCTATATCAGTATAAAAACCATATTCATATTCCTTTGTCTCTAATTCTTTTTTTAATTCTTCTTCAGTGTATGCCATAAAATTAAATTTAAAGAGAAAAGCTTTCTCCACACCCGCAAGTTCTTTCAGCATTAGGGTTGTTAAAAACAAATCCCTTACCATTTAACCCGCCTGAGTATTCTAAAGTAGTACCAATTAAATACAAAAGACTTTTTTTATCAACTATAATTTTTACATTATTGTCCTCGTAAAGTTTATCTTCATTATTAGTTTTATCATCAAAATTTAACTCATAAGATAGTCCAGAGCAGCCACCGCTTTTAACACCCACTCTCACATAAGCTTGATTGGGGTCAAAACCTTCTTCTTTCATTAATACTCTAACTTTATTTTTTGCCGAAGCAGAAACCTTAATCATCTTATCTTAAAGTTTAATTAAACACGCTGCAAATATAAGTAATACTTAGTAAATTTTTCTTTTGAACTGTAAATTTTAACTTTTAGTAAGTAGTCTTTACTTATTCAAAATAGCAATAAAAATATCTTTATTTGAGTAATTTGATTCACTTTCGAAATGAGCTACACGAGAGTAATCAAGATCTGTACTTTCAGTTGATCCTACGATAACTATTTTTCCATTTTTTAACTGACAAACTGAATATCCGAGATCTTCATTAGCACCACTTAAAGTCCATGTCTTTTGAATGACGCCATTTGATTGAGCTTGACTTAAAAAAATAGAGTTGTTTTGAAGGTTTACCCCTTGAATATTCTCTGGGTTTCTGGAATAGCCAACAACAAAATAGCTTCCATCTTTACTTTGAATCATATCTTTTGCATAATCAAAATTTTGGGTTCCATGACGAAACTTAAATATAATATTCCCATCTGAATCAATTTTTATAAAAAGATAATCATTCATGCCTTGAATTTTTGTACCCTCTATTTTTAAACTATTAGTGTTTCCAAGAATCATATAGTTATTATCATCAGTTTTTAAAATAGTAACACCTTCATCTATAGCTAATCCTCCAATAGATTTTTCCCATATCAATTCACCGTTAGATGAAATTCTAACAATCCACATATCATAACTTCCATTTGGATTAGTAATTTCAAAATCTTGGCTTTCAGAAGTTCCTATTAATATAAATCCTCCATCCAAAGTTTCGATGGCATCATAAGATCTGTCATTATTAGAACCACCAAAAAACCTTCTCCAAATTATTTCTCCATTCATGTTGACTTTATGACACCAAAACTCACCAACACCATGTCTAAGAGAACTTCCATCCCCTTCTGATGCAGTAACATCTAAAAACCCATTAAAAAATAAGCCTCCATCATTAGTTTTTATAATATTATAAGCATGATCATGGCCAGCAAACCCATAACTTTTTTCCCAAATTAAGTTACCTAAAAGGTCTGTTTTTATTAGCCAATTATCATGCTGTCCTTTATTAAAAGAAGCATCTCCATCATTACTTTTACTATACCCTATAATATAAAAACTTCCATCTAAAGATTCAATCACATCATTTCCAATATCATCATCAGACCCCCCATAAATTTTCATCCATTCTATTATTCCTTCAGCGTTAAATTTTGACAAAAAAATATCATTCCCTTCTCTTTCTTTACTTTGATAATGTCCATTTGTACTTTTTGTATTTCCTACTATTATGAAACCTCCATCATTTGTTGCAACAACTTTATTTACAATATCATCATCATTTCCCTCAAGAATTTCAATAATTTTTAATTCATTTTCTAAAAATGTCAAATCTGAAAATGTCAATTCTGAAAAATCTGGTGAACAACTAATTAAGAAAAATAAAAATAAAAATAATTTTTTCATTTAATTAGAAGATTTAACTAAAAAAAGTCCACCCTGACCATCACTAATTGCAATAATTCCACTTTGAAAAAATGGATAGGCGTTCCAGACGCCATCAAAACTACTTAGGTCGCTCTCGGGGTGGGTGTCAAAAAACATAACTTCATCCATAGTCTTATTTCCAATTTGAGAAATGTCAATAACTCTTAATCCTGCTGTATAATTTGATAAATAATAGAGCCCTCCAACAACATACCCATTATGATCAATTGCAGTTGTTTCTCCATTGTAAGTTAAAATTAATGAAGGGCTGCTTAAATTTGTCATATCAAAAACAAAAGTTTTTGTATTACCACCAAAATAATATTCATCTAATTCATCTCCAAAAAATAAATATTTATGATCCGTAGACAGCCAACTTTGATGAGCATACCCTGATCCACCATATGATTTAGTTGTTATTAGTTTTGGGCTGTCCTTATCAGTAACATCCACTACTACTATTCTATTATTTGATCCGCCATCACTGTTACTACCTATATAAATTTCTTTACCAAAAAAATTTTCATCTGGACCATGGTACAAAACAACTTGGGCATCGTGCGAATACCCCATACTTCTATATCCACCAACCTCAACTGGATTTTTAGGCTCATTAAGATCAATAAAAATCGGACCACCAGAATATCTCTGACTTCCAATAATATACGCATAACCTGTGCTTTCATTTATGGCAATATTATGAGCACTTCCAAAAGTATCAAGCCTATTATCCGGATCAAGGTTTTGAAAAGTTTCAATATCTCTCAAACGTGTTAAATCAAAAACCTGAAGACCATGATCATTTGCTTCAGAAACAATGTAAGCATGGTTTTTATAAACCTTAATATCTCTCCAAGTACTTGGTGTTGAAACAGCAAGTTTTCCAATGATTTTTGGGCTTAAAGGATTGCTTATGTCAATAAAGGCTGTTCCATCATTTAATCCTTGTATTACATATTCTTTTCCACTTTGACGATCTGTCCATCCCCAATTATCATTTGCAAAACTACTTCCTAGCTCTGAAAGTGTTACCTGATTGTAAAAATCCATTCCTTTACATGGATATCCATTAGCATAACCATTTTCACATTTTATTATTTGCGCCTCAGATGGCTCAATGGGAGTTGAAGGATCAGAAGGCAGGGGAGGATCGACAATTGATGGAGAAATTATTGGTTGATTTATTATATCATATTCATATTTATTACAATTAATGTATATGAAAAATATAACAATCAAGAAATAGTTTTTTTTCATTTTGCAATTTAATCAATTCATAACTAATTATTATGATATGTAAAGGATGTATCTATTTGTGTATTTTTGTTGAATGCTTGAAAATAAAAACACAAAATTAACTCCAATTGATACTTTTGGTGAATTTGAATTAATTAATCATCTAACCAAGAATTTTACCATAAAAAACTCTTCATCCATTCTAGGAATTGGAGATGATGGATGTGTAATTGATTCCCATAAAAAATTGAGTGTTATAAGTACAGATTTATTGGTTGAGGGCGTGCATTTTGACTTATCATATGTTCCTATCAAACATTTAGGGTATAAATCTGTTGTTGTTAATTTATCTGATCTCTATTCAATGAATGCAAAACCAAATCAAATTACTGTATCCATTGCTGTTTCTAATAGATTTCCTGTTGAAGCATTAGAAGATTTTTATGATGGTATAAAAGCTGCATGTACAAAATATAATGTTGATTTAGTAGGTGGAGACACAACCAGCTCATCAAAAGGTATGATAATATCAATAACGGCAATTGGAATAATTGATAAAAAAAAACTTTGTAAAAGAAGTGGGGCTAAAAATAATGATCTATTAGTTGTAACTGGTGACCTAGGTGGAGCTTATGCTGGACTTCAGGTTTTAGAAAGAGAAAAGTCTGTTTTTAAAGTCAATCCAAATGTTCAGCCTGATTTAGATTCATACACTTACAGTATTGGCAAACAACTCAAACCCGAGGCTAGAAAAGATGTTTTTGAACTTTTAGAGAGTCTAAATATTATTCCTAACGCTATGATTGACATTAGTGATGGCCTCTCCTCAGAAACTCTTCATTTATGTAAGTCATCAAAATTAGGATGTCACATTTATGAACAAAAAATACCTATCGATACTGAAGTTATTAGGATATGTGAAGAGTTTAAATTTAATCCAACAACTGCTGCTCTTAATGGTGGAGAAGATTATGAACTTTTAATGGCAATCTCACAATCTGATTATGACAAAGTTAAAAATCACCCTTATTTAACAATTATTGGATATTTTACAAACAAAGAAACTGGAGCAAAACTAATAAATGGATTAAATGAGCAAATTGATTTAACTGCACAAGGCTGGAATCCTATTTCTAAGAAAATTTAACCTAAAGATACATCAAGAATCATCATTAATATGAAGCCACCAATAAATCCTAGGGTCGCAATATCAGTATATCTATCTTGTTGAGTTTCAGGGATCACCTCTTCTACAACAACAAAAATCATTGCTCCTGCTGCAAATGATAGTGCATACGGAAGTAAAGGTGTGAAAAAAGTTACAGCGACAGCACCAATAACTGCAGCAATTGGTTCAACAATTGCTGACATTTGACCATACCAAAAGCTTTTAAAACGGCTAACTCCTTGCCTTCTTAATGGCATTGCAACTGCAATCCCTTCAGGAAAATTTTGAATTCCAATTCCAATTGCTAATGTTACTGCACCAGCAATTGATGCTTCCGGAAGCCCTGAAGCAACTCCACCAAATAAAACTCCTACGGCCAACCCTTCAGGAATATTATGGAGAGTTATAGCTAAAACCATAAGTGTTGTTCTTCTCCATGGTGTTTTAATTCCTTCTGTCTCTTTAAAATTTATATGTATGTGTGGTAAAATTTTATCCAATGAAAATAAAAAGATAGCACCCAAACCAAATCCTATAGATGCTGGAATAACTTTCTCAAATCCAACCCCAGCAGTCATTTCAATGGCAGGAGACAAAAGACTCCAAAAACTTGCAGCAACCATTACCCCTCCTGTAAAACCCAACATTCCATCCAAAACCGCTCTATTCATTGATTTGAATAAAAATACAAATGAAGCTCCCAGGGCGGTTAATCCCCATGTAAAAATAGTTGCATAAAATGCACCTAAAATAGGATTTATTGATTCAAAAAAAGAAAATATACTTTCCATTAAAAATAATTTTATTTTTAGCAAAAATAATTAAAAAAGAAGAGTATTGATCTGAATTATATACTTTTGAAATAATACTTTATGGAAACAAAAAAATTCAATTATATAATTTGTGGCGGAGGAGCATCAGGTCTTCTTCTTGCAGACAAATTAGTTTCTGATCCATATTTTGTAAATAAAAAAATTTTATTGATCGAGAAAGACTCTAAATCTATTAATGATAGGACTTGGTGTTTTTGGGAAAAAGGAACAGGAGAATTAGATAAAATTGTTAGTAGAAAATGGGATTTTGCATATTTTAAGTCAGATGGATTTGTAAAGAAATTTGAGACTAAACCTTACACTTACAAACAAATCAGAGGAATTGATTTCTATAATAATTTTCTTGAGATAAAATCGAAAGACAATAATTTAAGCTACTTAAATGCCCAAGTCAAAAATATCAATAAAAATCAAAATATTGTAACGACTGACAAAGGAACTTATTTTGGGGAATATATCTTTACAAGTATACTTGATATTAATATTATTAAAAATCAAAAACAATATCCATTTTTAAAACAGCATTTTATCGGCCAATTAATTGAAACTCAAAATGAAATTTTTTCTCCTGACGCAGTAACTATAATGGACTTTGATTTACCTCAAAAAAAATCCACAAGGTTCATGTATATTCTTCCATTTTCCAGAACAAAAGCTCTAGTAGAATACACACTTTTTTCCCCCACTGAATTAAAAACATCTGAATATAAAAGATCAATTAAGAATTATCTAAATAATCTAGATTCAGGAAGCTATAAAGTACTTGAAACAGAACAAGGAAGTATTCCAATGACTGCCTATAAATTTAACTCAGGTAACACTAAAAAACTGCTCCATATTGGAACTGCTGGTGGATGGACCAAAGCTAGCACAGGTTATACATTTTTAAATACAATAAATAAAACGAACTCACTTGTTTCCTTTTTAAAAAAAGAGAAATATTTAAACAAATTTGAGAAAAATACTCGATTTTGGTTTTACGATTTACTTTTTATAGATGTATTAAACAAGCATAATGAAATAGGTAGTTCAATTTTTAAAATAATGTTTGAAAGAAACAAGCCGGAGATAATTTTTAAATTTTTAGATAACAAAACATCCCTTTTTGAAGAAATAAAACTAATGTCCACCTTTAAAAAAAGATGGTTCATTAAAGCCTTAATAAAAAGACTGTTTTAAAAATCTCTTTCTATTAATCTCTCTACAAACTCAATTAGAATGATTTCTTTACTTTTAGGGAGCTTCAAGCTTTTAATTTTATTGATAGATGTTTTCGACAATAATTCAATTTTTTTTTGAACTGCTTTGACTGCTCCAGATGAATTATAAATAGACTTAATTGCAGAAATTTTTTTCTCAGGATCTTTGGGACTGAGAGCGGTCCATTTTTTTAATTCTTTTTTTAATTCATTAGATGATTTTGTTTTAGCATATAAATGAAGAAAGGTTTTTTTATTTTCAATTATATCTCCACCTATTTGCTTTCCAGTTTTTTTTATATCTCCAAATACATCTAAATAATCATCTTGAAGTTGAAAAACTAATCCAAGCTCTATTCCAATATCATATATTAGATTTACTTGTTCATTTTTTACTCCGGAAATTATAGCACCAAAAGACAATGCACATCCAATTAAAGCAGCTGTTTTATATTCAATCATCAACATGTAATCATCAATAGAAATATCTTCTTGATTTGGAAAGTCCATGTCCATTTGTTGGCCTTCGCAAACCTTCCTAGCGGTTTTAGTAAAGATTACATTCAATAAAAAAGATACATCTGAGGAATATATTTGAAAAAGCTCATATGACCAAATTAACATTACATCTCCAGAGAGGATAGCAGTGTTTATATCCCATTTTTCATGAACAGTTTTTTTTCCCCTTCTTAATGGTGCCTTATCCATTATATCATCGTGAATTAGAGAAAAATTATGAAAAACTTCAATTCCTAAAGCTGCTGGAAGAGCATTTTTGCTGGAACCACCAAAAACATCTGCAGAAATTAGAGTTAATATTGGACGAATTCTTTTCCCTCCTAATTTTAAAATATATGATGCTGGTGTATATAAATTGACAGGAGATAATTCGGGCAATGAGGTCTTTAAGTAGTCTGAAAAAAGATTTTGATATTTCTTAATTGAGAGCATTAATTATTTTTCAATAAATGTAAATAAATAATCTATTATTATAGTTAAATAAACATTGGAAACTCATTTGGTTTATAAAGTTTCCTATTGTAAATTTGCATCCAAATGAAAAAAAAAATTATTCTTAAAGCACTAAATCTATTCTTGTCCTTAGGATTTAAAAGTGTAACTATGGACGATTTAGCTCAATCAATGTCTATATCAAAAAAAACTATTTATCAATTCTTTAAAAATAAAAATCAACTTATCAGCTCCTGCACCGAGTCTATTCAGAAACAATTAGTTGAAACTTTTAAAGAAATAAGAAAAAATGCAGATAATCCAATAGTAGAACTTTTTGAAATTAAAAAAGAAGCAATGAAAATTTTAGGAAACACTGAAACAGCACCTCAATTTCAACTTCAAAAATTTTATCCAGAAATATATGAAGAAATAAAGGATAGGGAATTCAATCTATTTAAAGATAATTTTCAAGAAAGTTTAAAAAGAGGTATTAATTCAGAATATTTTAGAAAAGAAATCAATATTGATTTTGTTACTAGAATATATTTAAACGGGATGAGAGGTGTTCGTGATATAAATTTATTTCCTCTAAATGAATTCAAAGTGGATGAGGTAATTGAAGATTTTATTGAATATCACCTAAGGGCTATTTCAACAAAAAAAGGATTGTCTCTATTAAATAAAATTTATAAAAAATCAGAATTATGAATAAATATATTTATATTTTATTTTTTTCAATTAATATTACCTTAGCCCAGGAATATCCTGCTAGTTTAAGCATTAATGAAGCAATAAGTTTTGCCCTTGAAAATAATTCTGAAATCATAAATGCTAAAAATGAAATTGATAAGGCATACAAAGAAAAATGGAAAACAATTTCAGTTGGATTACCTCAGATTAAAGCAAGTTTTGATTACTCAAACTTTTTAGAATTACCAGTTTCATTAATTCCTGCTCAATTTTTTGGAGGTCAAGAAGGTGATTTTACTGAGGTTAGTTTTGGGACTGAACAAAACCTTGTTGGATCAGCAAAAATTAGTCAATTACTTTTTGACGGATCATATTTAGTAGGGATACAGGCCACTAAATCTTACATTGAATTTTTTGATAATGCTTTAAAAAAAACCAATCAAGAAGTTAGAAAATCAGTAACCAATGCCTATGTAAATTCTTTAATTTCTAAAGAAAATTTAAAAATTATAGATAAAAACATAATGAACCTAAACAAAACTCTTGATGAAGCTAAAAAACTGTTTGATGGTGGATTTATCGAAGAAGAAAGTGTAGAACAATTAAAAATAACATTGTCTGAGCTTGAATCACAAAGAAAATTTGCAAATCAACTTCAATTCTTACTAAAAGACCTCTTAAAAATCTCACTAGGTTATAATGAACAAGCGAAATTAGAACTTGAAAGTTCACTTGAATCGATTATTGATATACAAATCAATGAAATTCCCCAAATCGAAACTTGGGATTTAAATTCAAATATTGATATCAAAATAGCAAATAATTATGTAGAACAAAAAAGACTTGAATACAAACTTGAGCAAAGCAAATCATTGCCTAAACTATCTGCATTTATTAGTGGTGCATATACTGGAAATAGCAATTCATTTACATTTAATAATCAAAATCAAAAATGGTTTGGCTCAGCTTTATTCGGAATGAGCCTTAATGTCCCCATTTTTAGTTCTCTGGGACGTTCGGCAAGTTCTCAAATAGCAAAAATTTCATATGAACAATCGAAAATTAATCTTAAAACAGCACAACAACAAATAAAAATTAGTGTTAAAAATGCCAAAGTTAGCCTTGAGCTTGCGATTGATGACTTTTATGTAACAAAAAATAATATGGAGTTATCGGAAAGAATTGAAAATAAAAATAAAATTAAATTTTCTCAAGGAATGGCAAGTAGTTTCGAACTAAGACAGGCTCAAACTCAACTTTACACTGCCCAAAAAAAATATTTAGATGCACTACAAGATTTAGTATCTAAAAAAATTGAACTAGAAACACTTTTAAATATTAATAATTAAAAATGAAAAAATATACATACATTTTATATTTAACTATAATCTCTTACAGCTGCAATAGTAAACAAGAAAATGATATTAACTATATTATTAATTCTAATGACTTAAAATTAATTCAATCTGAAAAAACTAAAGTTAGTAATGAAATAAATTCACTAGAAGATGAACTAAAAAAATTAAATAATGCGATAATTATTTTAGATAAAAATCAAAAGTTTCCACTAGTAACAAATTCAAAATTAGAGAGTAAACCTTTCAGCCATTTCATTAAAGTTCAAGGAGCTTTAACCTCCGATAAAAATTTAAATCTTTATCCAGAAATTCCAGGAATTATTCGAACTATTAATGTTAAAGAAGGACAAAAAGTAGTAAAAGGTACGATACTCGTTGAACTATCAAATGAAGGGGCTAAAGCTCAGTTAGAACAAATGAAACTTCAAGTGAAATTAGCCAAAACAATTTATGAGAGACAATTGAACTTATGGAACCAAAAAATTGGATCAGAAATACAATTTTTACAAGCAGAAACTAACTATTTAAGTTTGAAAAAAAATATTGATCAGCTTAATGATCAAATTATGAAATCAAAAATAATTGCACCTTTTGATGGAATAATTGATGAGTTAATAGCTGATCCTGGAAGTAATGTAAGTCCAGGGATTTCACCAATTCTTAGAATAATAAATCTAGATGAAATTAAAGTAAAAGCAGAAGTTCCTGAAATTCACATAGATAAAATTAAAAAAAACTCTGAAGTATTGGTTTTTATTCCAACTCTTTCAACTACAGTCAATGCAAAAATTTCTTCGGTTGGTAATGTAATTAATCCCAGCAATAGGAATTTTAGAATTGAAATCATTTTAAAAAACAGTAAAAACAACTTCAAGCCAAATATGACAGCAAAAATACTTATCAAAGATTATGAAAATACTGAGGCCTTACTAGTTTCTGAAAAAAATATTATTGAAGACAGTAATAATAATTTTTATGTTTTCAAGCTTGAGCCCAACATATTAAGTGAAAACAAATACCAAGTGATTAAGACCTTTGTTAAACTAGGAAAAATTTCTGATAATAAAATTGAGGTTCTTGAAGGGTTAAAAAATGGAGACTTGATTATTGAGGATGGAATAAGACTTGTACAAGATAAACAAATAGTAAAATCTTTTAATTAATAACAACTGCCTTATTAAATGAAAAAATCATCAAAGTTAAAAGAGTTTTTGCCCTCTTCTTGGGCTATTGAAAGTGGAGCTGTAATATCTGTTATAATTGGAGTTTTTCTTTTTTTGGGTATTTCTGCATACTTTTCAATGCCAAGAGAAAATTATCCAGAAATCAAAGAAAATCAGATTTTTGTAAGTTCTGTATTCCCTGGAAATACCGCAGAAGATATTGAAAGATTAATTACCGATCCCTTAGAAGAAGAGCTCAAGGGAGTTAAAAACCTTGTTGATATTGTTTCGACATCTAGAGAAAATGTTTCATTAATAACTGTAGAATTTGACGAAGGCATATCCAATGATAATGCTAAGGTTCAAGTCAAAGATAAAGTTGACGCTATTACTTCAGGATCTGATTGGCCAACTTTTAACAACTCTAAAATTGAACCAAATGTATTCGTTTTGAGCTTATCTGAGGAAATTCCAATTCTTAATGTAGGCCTGACAGGAGACCTGCCTATAAAACAAATGAAGTTTTATGCCGAACTACTTCAAGATAAAATTGAACAAATGCCTGAAATAAAAGAGGTTGCATTAAGGGGTGTTCAAGATTTTGAAGTTGAAGTGGCAGTTGATCTTCTTAAGATGACTGCGTCATCTGTTTCATTTAAAGACATAATAAATGCAATACAAAGAGAAAATAATACAATTTCAGCAGGAAGTATTGAAGGAGACGGAATTAGAAAAAATATAAGGGTTTTAGGGGAAATAAAATCTCCCAATGATCTTAATGACTTTGTGATTAAAACACAAAAAGGAGTTGTTTATCTTGGAGACATTTCTACTGTTAGTTTTAAAGAAAAAGAAAAAAATTCATTTGCACGTTCGAATGGAAAAACTGCACTTGTTCTAGATATTAAAAAAAGAAGTGGTAAAAATTTAATCAAAACAGTAGAAAAAATAAGGGTTCTTATTGACGATGTTAAATCATCAATTTTCCCAAATTCTATTGATATTGAGATTTCAAATGATCAATCTAACACAACAAAAAACATAGTAAGCGATTTAGTAAACAATATAATTTTTGGTGTGATTTTAGTCGTTACAGTTTTAATGTTTTTTCTAGGTTTCAGAAATTCTCTTTTTGTTGGTTTTGCTATTCCTATGTCTATGTTAATGTCTTTTATGATATTAAATTTTTTAGGAAGTACAATTAATACTATGGTTCTTTTTGGTCTTATCATGGGGATGGGAATGCTTGTAGATAACGGGATTGTTGTTGTTGAAAATGCTTATCGATTAATGGAAAAAGAAGGTATGTCTAAAATTGAAGCAGCAAAAAAAGGTATAGGAGAAATCGCAACTCCTATTATTGTTTCAACTGCAACAACTGTAGCTGCATTTATTCCATTAGGCTTTTGGCCTGGAAGAATAGGAAAATTTATGATTTATTTTCCATTTACTCTTTCAATTGTATTGGGATCTTCATTAATTGTTGCAATCTTTTTTAATTCAATGCTCATATCAAAATTTATGAGTACAAAAGACAAAATAATTGGTAAAAAAAAGCTAAAAAAAATTACCCTTTTGTTAGGTGGGATCGGAACGTTGCTAATTTTTTTTCCTGGTAATCTAAGAGGAATTGGGACTTTATTAATTTTACTTAATTTATTGTTATGGTTATACAAACTTTTTATTAAAAAGTGGGCGTTATATTTTAGAACTGTCACTTTAGTTAGTTTAGAAAAAATATATACAAAACTTTTAAGGTTCTCTTTGTCTGGAAAAGCTCCCTATATTTTGTTAATTTCAACTATTATATTGCTTTTTTCTTCATTTGTTATTTTAGGTCTTTCAGCACCAAAAGTTGAGTTTTTTCCAGAAAACGAACCTCAACAAATATTTGTTTACATAGAGTATCCTGAAGGGACATCAATTGATAAAACCAACTCAACTTCAAAATTAATTGAAAATGATGTTTTAAATGTAATTAACAATACAAAGTATATTGAAAATGGAAAAAATTTCATGATTGATTCAAATGTAACATTTGTTGGTTTGGGTTCTCAAAATCCAGAAATTGATAATGGTGGTGATCAAGATATGCCCCATAAATCTAAAATCACAATAACTACCTCTCAGTTTAAGTACAGAAAAGGTCTTTCAAGTGAAAGTTTAAGAAAAGATATTCAAAGAAAATTAAAAGACAAATATGCTGGAGTTCTTGTTTCAGTTGAAAAAGATGCAAAAGGACCTCCATCTGGATATCCTGTAAATATTGAAATTATTGGTGAAAATTACGACGAGTTAATTGAAACAGCAGAAAACCTAAAAAATTATTTAACATCGGAAAATATAGCTGGTGTTGAAGAGTTAAAAATAGATGTTAATAAAAGTAAGCCAGGAGTTGTAGTTAATATTGACAGAAAAAAGGCTGGGGGTCTGGGTATAACAGCTGGTCAAATTGGTCAACAACTCAGAGGTTCTGTTTTTGGTGAGAAAGCTGGGGTATATAAAAACGATGGCGAAGATTATGATATAAATGTTAGATTCAACAAAGATGATCGAAATTTTGTAGATCAATTATTAGATCAATACATAGTTTTTAGAGATCAAGCTACTGGAAAAATTAAAGAGATTCCTTTAAGCACATTGGTTAATTATAAAAACTCTGTCTCCTTTAATTCAATTAAACATAGAGATCTTAAAAGAGTAGTTACTCTTTATTCCCCAATACTAGCTGGGTATAACGGAAATGAAGTTGTAGCAAGTGTAAAGCAAAGTGTGTCGAATTACAATAAAATTAAATCTGATATATCCCTCAGGTTTACCGGGGAAATTGAAGAGCAAGATAAAAATATGAGATTTCTTTTGGGCGCTCTTGCTGCAGCATTAGGTATGATATTATTTTTACTTGTGCTTCAATTCAATTCAATTTCCAACCCTATTATTATTTTGTTGTCAATTTTCCTAAGCTTTACAGGGGTTTTATACGGTATAAGCTTATTTAATATGCCTTTTGTCATCATGATGACTATGATGGGAATTATTGCTTTATCAGGAATCGTAGTTAATAATGGAGTGGTATTAATAGATTACACTCAATTATTAATTGCAAGACAAAAAGAATCAATTGGGATTTCTTTTAACAAATTACTTTCAATAACTGATGCTCGTGAAGCTATTGTTATGGGAGGAGCAGCTAGACTTCGTCCAGTTATTTTGACTGCAATAACTACTATTTTAGGATTAATTCCACTAGCAACTGGACTTAATATTGACTTCTTTTCATTGGTTACAGAGTGGAATCCTAAAATTTTTATTGGTGGAGATAATGTGATTTTTTGGGGTCCACTAGCTTGGACTGTAATTTTCGGTCTTACTTTTGCTACATTTTTAACACTTTTTATTGTTCCTAGCTGTTTTTATCTAGTTTACAAACTTAAATTAACTATTAACCGATGGAATGGTATTAAAACTTAATATCTTTGTTAATCATTTTTAACTATGCTTAGAACACACAATTGTGGAGAATTAAAATCATCTGATATAAATAAGACTGTAACTCTTGCAGGGTGGGTTCAAAAAAAAAGAGATAAGGGTTTCATTATTTGGGTTGATATTAGAGATCGTTATGGAATTACTCAGCTAATTTTTGATGAAAAGCGTTCCACAAAAAAACTATATGATAAAGCAAAAAACCTTTCAAGAGAGGATGTAGTTCAAGTTTCTGGAAAAGTAATTGAAAGAGAATCAAAAAATATAGATATTCAAACTGGAAGAGTAGAGCTTCTGGTAGAAGAATTAAATATTTTAAATAAATCTGAAATTCCCCCTTTTACTATTGAAGATAATACCGACGGAGGTGAAGAGTTGAGGATGGAGTATCGATATCTTGACATAAGAAGAGCTGAAATAAGAGAAAATCTTATTTTTCGTCATAATGTTACAATGAAAGTTAGAAACTATTTAAGCAAAAAAGGATTTATTGATATAGAAACTCCTTATCTGATTAAATCAACACCCGAGGGAGCAAGAGATTTTATTGTCCCCTCAAGAATGAACCAAGGAGAATTTTATGCCCTCCCCCAATCACCGCAAACATTTAAACAATTACTAATGGTGGGTGGTATAGATCGATACTTCCAGATTGTTAAATGTTTTAGAGATGAGGATTTAAGAGCAGATAGGCAACCAGAGTTTACTCAAATTGATTGCGAAATGAGCTTTGTTAATCAAGATGATGTTCTAAATGAGTTTGAAGGGTTAATTTCTCATCTTTTGTTGAAATTAAAGAACATAAAACTAAATAACTTTCCTAGAATGACATATGATGAAGCCATGATAAGCTATGGAAGTGATAAACCAGACATCAGGTTTGATATGAAATTTGGAGATTTAACAAGTATTTCAAAAGGGAAAGGATTTAATGTTTTTGACTCTGAGGAGTTAATCATTGGTTTTTCTATAAAGAATGGCAACTCGCTATCAAGAAAAGATATTGATAGCTGGACAAACTGGGTGAAGCAACCTCAAATAGGAGCAAAGGGTTTGGTTTGGGTGAGATACAATGAGAATAAAACTATAAAATCCTCTGTGGATAAATTCTACTCTCATGATGAATTAATTGACTGGGTAAAAATAACTCATGCTGAGCCTGGTGATTTAATCTTTGTTCTTTCAGGTGATTATAAAAAAACCTTAAAACAATTGGGAGATTTAAGGTTAGCAATTGCTGAAAAATTCAGTTTAAGAGATCCTAATGTTTTTGCACCGCTATGGGTAACTGACTTTCCATTATTAGAATGGGATAATGAATTAAAAAGGTTTCATGCAATGCATCATCCCTTTACATCCCCAAAGGAAGAAGATATTGAATTATTAAAAACAGCACCTGAAAAAGTTAAGGCAAATGCCTATGACTTGGTACTTAATGGAAATGAGATTGGTGGAGGCTCAATTAGAATACATAATTCTAACCTTCAAAAACAAATATTTAATTTATTAGGATTTACTGATAAAGAAGCGAGAAAACAATTTGGCTTTTTAATGGGTGCTTTCAAGTATGGAGCGCCACCACACGGAGGAATTGCTTTTGGTTTGGATAGGCTTGTTGCAATACTCGGGGGAAAAGAAACAATACGAGACTTCATTGCTTTTCCTAAAAATAATTCTGGAAGAGACGTAATGATTGATTCCCCTTCATCAATTATAAAACCTCAACTTGATGAATTAGGATTAAGCATAGTAAAAAAATAATTTTACTAGATGAAAAATACACTTCGTTTTTTATTTTTTCTTATAATCTTTTCCCTTTTTATAGGTTTTTATATTAAAAATATTGTTGGAAATGATATTTTAGGCGAAAAAGTTATTGGAAGTAGTGTTGTTTTTTCTGTTATTATTTTTCTTCCTATTTTTTTATTTTATCGATGGAAAGGCAAAGATATTAGGCATTATACGCTTACTAAAGAAAATTTTGAAAGGATGAAAAAGACAAATGAAATAAAAAAAAATAATTAAATTTTAAAAATAAAACACATTAAAGGTTTTAAGAAACGAAAGTTGGTGTAACTTAGCCGAAATTATTTTAATACACAATATGACTGGTACAGTTAAATTTTTCAATGAATCCAAAGGATATGGATTTATTACAAACGATGAGTCGGGTGACGATGTATTCGTTCACGTTACAGCCCTTAATGGGCTTTCACTCCAAGAGGGTGATAAAGTTGAATATGTAGAAGAAGAAGGTAATAAGGGGAAGCAAGCTTCTAATCTTACTAAATTATAATTCTTTATATTAAGACTGTTTAAAACCTCCCTAGTGGAGGTTTTTTTATTTTCTTTTACTTTTAAAGAAATCTCTAAGTAACTTTAATGATTCCTTTTCATACTCTCCTTTTACCACTTTAGTTTTAGGGTGTAAAAGTCCTTTATGAATTGAAAATCCTCTTTTAAGGTCAGAGGCAGCATAAACAAGTGTTTTAATTTGACTCCAAAATATCGCACCTGCACACATTACACATGGCTCAAGGGTAACATAAAGACTACAATTAATTAAATATTTACTATTTAGATAGTTTGACGCAGAAGTAATTGCAACCATTTCTGCATGAGCTGTAGCATCATTAAGAGTTTGTGTCATATTATGAGCTCTTGCAATTATTTTATTTTCTATAACAACAATTGCTCCAACTGGAACTTCATCACTATGCCTAGCTCTTTCTGCTTCCTTAAGAGCTTCTCTCATAAAATACATTTGATCAGGTAAATTTTTCATAATTGAAAATTACAAAAAGTGTGGGTTCCTAAAACGAAATATTATATTTGTTAAATGCAACTAAAAGCTATAAAATCACCATTAGATTTGAAATCTTGTTCATTGGAAGATCTGATTTCCATCTCAAAACAATTAAGACAATATATAATTGATATAATTTCTTCTAATGAGGGACATTTGGGAGCAAGTCTTGGTGTTATTGAACTAACTGTATTGCTTCATCATACATTTAAAACTCCTGAGGATAAAATTTTGTGGGATGTTGGGCATCAAGCTTATGGTCATAAAATTTTAACTGGTAGATATGAAGAATTCAAGTCTAATAGAAAGTGGAACGGAATCAGTGGTTTCCCGAAAATGGATGAAAGCAAATATGATTCATTTGGGACTGGACATGCTGGAACAAGTATTTCTGCTGCATTAGGGATGGCTCTAGCATCAAAAGTCAAAGGAACAAAAAACATAACTTACGTCTCTGTAATTGGAGATGCCTCTATTGCCTCTGGAATGGCATTTGAGGCGCTAAATCATTTAGGCACTACATCTGCAAATGTATTAGTGATTCTAAATGATAATACTATGGGTATAGATCCAAGCGTAGGTGCACTAAAAAATTATTTAGAAAAGTCAAATGAAAATTTTGACGAAAAAAATAATATTTTTAATTCATTAAATATAGATTATTACGGTCCAGTTGATGGTCATGATATGAAATTACTGCAAAAAGAATTAA
>Ga0208130_1000325_pt1 | contig 25325 bp, 32 predicted proteins | sample ETNtaG_31_FD_185771 | JGI IMG/M metagenome (GOLD analysis project Ga0208130, IMG submission 185771) | Marine microbial and viral communities from oxygen minimum zone, Eastern Pacific Ocean - ETNP201310SV78 (SPAdes) (version 2) | ecosystem: Environmental > Aquatic > Marine > Oceanic ... | reverse complement strand
GCTAGAGACTCAGGATCGTGTGTTACTGCAGCCAGGGGAGGAACGATTGAAAGTATAGATGCTAGTAGGATAGTTGTCAGAGTTAACGAAAAAGAAATACAAGCAGGTGATTCCGGAGTTGATATTTATAACTTAATAAAATACACGCGTTCAAATCAAAATACTTGTATTAATCAAAGACCAATAGTTTCAATCGGAGACAAGATTAGTAAGAACGATATATTGGCTGATGGACCATCTATAGATTTAGGAGAATTGTCTTTAGGTCAAAATGTAAGAATTGCTTTTATGCCTTGGCATGGATACAACTTTGAAGATTCAATATTGATTTCCGACAAGCTCGTCAGAGACGATAAATTTACAAGCATTCATATCCAAGAATTAACATGTGTAGCTAGAGATACAAAGTTAGGACCGGAAGAGATTTCTGCAGATATTCCAAATGTAGGAGACAATGCGCTTTCCAAGCTTGACGAATTTGGAATTGTCCATATTGGCGCCGAGGTAAAAGCAGGTGATATTCTGGTAGGTAAGGTTACTCCGAAAGGAGAAACACAACTTAGTCCTGAGGAGAAACTTTTAAGAGCTATTTTTGGAGAAAAAGCTTCAGATGTTAAGGATAGTTCTTTAAGGGTTTCATCAGGTGCTGATGGAACAGTCATAGATGTACATGTATTTACCAGAGACGGAATTGAGAAAGATGGTAGAGCAGAATCTATCGAAGAATCTCAATTAGCTGAAATTCAAAAAGATATTGATGACGAATTGAAAATACTTGAACAAGCGGCTTTTTCGAGACTAGAAACTCTTTTGGTTGGTAAGAAAGTAGCCTCAGGTAAAGGGCTAAAAAAAGGTTCAACTATCAAGACAGCTGATTTAGAGGAATTAAATAAAGATGATTGGTTCAAAATCAGATTAGATAATGAGAGTGCTAATAAGCAAATTGAAAATATATCTAAAAGCTTAAAAGAATATAAAGACGATTTAGATATAGCTTTTGGTAAAAGAAAATCCAAAGTGACTGATGGTGATGATTTGGCACCTGGTGTCCTAAAGATTGTTAAAGTTTATTTAGCTATCAAAAGAAGAATTCAGCCAGGTGATAAGTTAGCTGGTAGACATGGTAACAAAGGTGTTATTTCAGTAATAATGCCAGAAGAGGATATGCCATTCGATGAGAATGGACAGCCCGTAGACATAGTCCTAAATCCTCTTGGTGTTCCTTCTAGGATGAATGTAGGTCAGGTTCTTGAAACACATCTTGGGTGGGCAGCTAAAGAATTAGGAACTAAGATTGGTGAGATGATTGACTCAGAGGTTAAGTCATCAGAAATTCGTTCTTTCCTTACTGATATCTATGAGAGAGATGGGTCTCAAGATCTTAGCTCTTTAAAAGATAAAGAAATATTAGAGTTAGCAGAGAATCTAAGAGAAGGCGTTCCAATGGCTACTCCTGTATTTGATGGTGCAAAAGAGTCAGAAGTTAAAGCAATGCTTGAACTTGCAGGATTACCCACAAGCGGACAAACGCAACTTTACGATGGTAGGACGGGCGAAAAGTTCGATCGAAAAACTACTTTAGGCTATATGTATATTCTTAAATTAAATCATCTAATTGAGGACAAAATGCATGCTAGGTCTACTGGTAGTTACAGCTTAGTAACTCAGCAGCCTTTAGGTGGCAAGGCACAATTCGGTGGCCAAAGGTTTGGAGAAATGGAAGTTTGGGCTCTAGAGGCATACGGTGCTGCCCATACACTTCAAGAAATGTTGACAGTGAAATCAGACGATGTTGCAGGAAGAACTAAGGTTTATAAGAACCTTGTTGATGGCAATTTTGAAATGGAAACAGGTGTTCCTGAATCATTTAATGTTCTTACTAAAGAAATTAGATCATTAGGAATTGATATAGATTTAGAACAGATTGACTAGGAGATAAACTTGAAAGATTTAGTAGATTTATTAAAAACGCAAGGTCACGGAGTTGAGTACAATTCAATTAGGGCAGGTTTAGCTTCTCCTCAACAAATAAGGTCTTGGTCTTATGGTGAAGTAAAGAAACCAGAAACTATTAATTACCGAACATTTAAACCAGAACGAGACGGTCTCTTCTGTTCAAAGATATTTGGCCCTATAAAGGATTACGAGTGCATATGTGGCAAGTACAAAAGAATGAAACACAGAGGGGTAGTCTGTGAAAAATGCGGTGTTGAAGTAACTCTTTCAAAAGTAAGAAGGGAAAGAATGGGCCATATAGAGCTTGCTGCACCTGTAGCACATATATGGTTTTTGAAGTCTTTGCCATCAAGATTAGCTCTCGCTTTAGACCTGACTTTAAAAGATTTAGAGAGAGTACTATATTTTGAATCTTTCATAGTGATCGAACCTGGCATGACCGACTTGGAAGTTGGCCAATTGTTAACTGATGAAGAGTATTATGAAGCTTTAGAAACTTGGGGAGATGAATTCGAAGCAGGAATGGGAGCTGAATCAATACAGACCCTTTTAAAAGAATTAGATTTAGAAGCAGCCATCAGAGATATACAAGATGAAATGCCTCTAACAAAATCAGAAGCAAAGCTTAAAAAATATGCCAAAAGATTAAAATTACTTAAGTCATTCAACGAATCAGGAAATAGACCTGAATGGATGGTTTTAGAAGTATTGCCTATTTTACCTCCCGATTTGAGGCCTCTTGTTCCACTAGAAGGAGGAAGGTTTGCAACTTCAGACTTAAATGATTTATACAGAAGAGTTATAAATAGAAATAATAGACTTAAAAGACTATTAGATCTCAATGCGCCTGACATCATCACGCGTAACGAAAAAAGAATGCTTCAAGAGTCCGTTGATGCGCTTCTAGATAATGGAAGAAGAGGAAGAGCTGTAACTGGCTCTAACAAGCGACCTCTAAAATCTCTTGCTGACATGATCAAAGGAAAACAAGGTAGATTTAGACAAAATCTCCTTGGTAAGAGAGTAGATTATTCAGGTCGTTCAGTCATAGTGGTTGGCCCAACTCTTAAATTACATCAGTGCGGACTTCCAAAGAAAATGGCTTTGGAATTATTCAAGCCATTTGTTTTCGGAAGACTTCAACAACTTGAATTGGCAAACACAATAAAGCTTGCCAAGAGAATGGTTGATAGAGAAGAGCCTGAAGTTTGGGATATCCTTGATGAAGTTATTAGAGAGCATCCTGTAATGCTTAACCGTGCACCAACATTGCACAGATTAGGTATTCAAGCTTTCGAACCAGTATTAGTAGAAGGTAAGGCAATCCAATTACACCCTCTAGTTTGTAAAGCTTACAACGCAGACTTTGATGGCGATCAAATGGCAGTTCACGTTCCTTTAACTTTAGAAGCTCAATTGGAGTGTCGTGCTTTGATGATGGCTACAAATAATATTCTATCTCCATCAAATGGTAAGCCGATAATAGATCCCTCACAAGATGTTGTCTTAGGACTCTATTACATGTCGAGAGAAAAAATCAATGATCTAGGCGAAGGAAGAATAATGTCCTCGCCCGATGAGGTAAATAGAGCATATTACTCTGGCACGGTTGGGCTTCAAGCTAAGATAAAAGTTAGATTAAAGCCAAATAAACTAGATGATGAAGCTTCACAGATTGTAGAAACTACAACAGGAAGAACTCTTCTCTATGAACTTCTACCTGAGGGTATGTCTTTTGACCTAGTTAATAAAACTTTGGATAGTAAACAAATATCTTCTCTTATAGATTTTGTATACAGAAAAGCTGGTCTCAAGCGAACAGTTATTTTTGCAGATAGGCTTATGTATCTAGGATATGAATTCTCAACTAAGTCCGGATCTTCAATTGGCATTGATGATTTTGTAATACCTGATGATAAACAAAGAATAGTGAGTGAAGCTGAACAAGAGGTTAAAGACATTGAATCTCAGTTCGCTTCTGGACTAGTAACCAAAGGTGAGAAATATAACAAAGCCATCGACATCTGGACAAGAGCAAATGAAATGATTGCTAAATCTATGATGGATAACATTTCTCAAGAGGAAGTTGAAGATTCTGATGGAACAAAAGTACTTTCAGATTCCTTTAACTCTGTATTCATGTATGCAGACTCTGGTTCAAGGGGTTCTCCTGCACAAATCAGACAATTAGCTGGTATGAGAGGACTATTAGCTAAACCAGACGGATCAATCATAGAGACTCCTGTCACTTCAAACTTCAGAGAAGGTTTAACTGCTCAAGAATATTTTATATCTACTCATGGTGCCAGAAAGGGTCTTGCTGATACCGCTCTTAAGACAGCTAACTCCGGTTATCTGACTAGAAGATTAGTAGATGTTGCTCAAGATATGGTGGTAAGCGAAGACGACTGTGGAACAGAAAATGGCATATTAATGAGACCTATCATTGATGGTGGTCAAGTCTTAGTCCCATTGGGTGATAGAGTATTAGGTAGGACAGTTGCTATAGACGTTACTTCACAAGATGGAAAAGAAGTCCTTCTTAAAAAAGGAACATTAATTGATGAGGACATCGTAGATTCACTTGATGAAAAAAATATTTATGAAATCAAAGTGAGATCTGCAATTCACTGTGACACGATCCATGGTATTTGCTCAAACTGCTATGGTAGAGATTTAGGTAGAGGTCACAAGGTAGACATTGGTGAATCTGTAGGAATAGTTGCTGCACAATCGATCGGTGAGCCTGGTACTCAGCTGACGATGAGAACTTTCCACATTGGTGGAGCTGCCTCAGGTACTTCAGCAGAAGATAATATTGAAACCAATTTCCCTGGTAAGGTTGTTTATAACACTCGTACAGTTAAGAAAAAGGATGGAACTTTCATAACTTTGGCTCAGTCCTCTCAAATAAATGTTATTGATGACAGAGGAATGGTTGTTGAAAGTCATAAAGTACCTTACGGAACTGTTCTAAACTTTTCTAGCGATAGTAAAGTAGAGGCAGGAGACATTTTGGCTAAATGGGATCCATTAACAAGACCTGTTGTTGCAGAAGTTGCTGGTAAGGCTAAGTTTGTGGATATAGAGGATGGTATTACTGCCAGAGTAAAGCAAGATGAACTGACTGGCTTAAGCAACATCGAGATAATTGATGTTACAGAAAGGCCAAAGGGTGAAGCACAAGATAAACGTCCGGCTATACATATTGTAGATGGAAGAGGCAAAGAAAAAACACTTCCAGATTCGGAAGCTCCCGCAGTTTATACATTGCCTGGTAATGCCTTTTTACAATTAACAGATGGACAAGATATAGAAGTAGGTGGAGTCATCGCCAGAATATCTCAAGAATCTGCTAAGACTAAAGATATTACTGGTGGTCTTCCTAGAGTTGCCGATCTTTTTGAAGCAAGGAAACCGAAGGAGCAAGCTATCTTAGCTCAAGAATCTGGAATTGTTTCATGGGGCAAACCAACCAAAGGTAAAGAGAGACTGATCATTACTGATGAAGAAGGCAACGAGAATGCTACATTAATTCCTAAGACAAGACATATAAATGTCTTTGAGGGAGAGAGAGTAGAAAAAGGCGATATAGTTTCTGATGGAGCTATGAGTCCTCATGATATTCTTGCGCTAAGAGGTCTTGAAGAGCTAACTGAATACATTGTCGACGGCATACAAGAAGTATACAGACTGCAAGGTGTGAGCATAAATGATAAACACATTGAAGTTATCCTTAATCAAATGTTACGAAAAGTAGTCATAACAGAGCCCGGAGATTCTGAATTCATAATCGGTGAACAAGCTGAATATTCAAAAGTTCGAGAAACTAACTTTGCCCTAAGAGAAGCTAAAAAAGCTGAAATAGAATACGAAAGGATTCTACTGGGCATTACAAAAGCTTCCTTGGCTACTGAATCATTCATATCAGCTGCTTCTTTCCAAGAGACAACAAGAGTACTTACTGAGGCTGCTACTACTGGCAGGATAGACCATTTGAGAGGTCTTAAGGAGAATGTTGTTGTAGGTAGATTAATACCTGCAGGATCAGGCTTGGCTAAGCTGAACTCTGAAGTGGAAAATGTTGAAGAAGAGTTTGAAATAGATCTAGAAAAAGCTTTAAGTGAGGCACTCAATGAAGCTGAGTAATACGTTGACGTGGATGATGCCTCTCATTACAATTCGCGACCTTTATAAGAAATAAATATGGCAACAGTTAATCAATTAGTAAGAAAACCTCGCAAGAGAAAAGTATCTAAGACAGATGTACCAGCTCTTAAAGGATCTCCTCAAAGAAGGGGTGTTTGCACTAGGGTGTATACAACTACTCCTAAAAAACCAAATTCTGCTTTAAGAAAGGTTTGCAAAGTAAGGCTCACTTCAGGATTCGAAGTTATATCTTACATAGGAGGAGAAGGCCATAATTTGCAAGAACACTCTGTTGTATTAATTAGAGGCGGAAGAGTCAAAGATTTGCCTGGAGTAAGGTATCACACCGTAAGAGGAACTTTAGATACGGCTGGTGTAGATGATAGAAAACAACGTCGCTCAAAATATGGCGCAAAGAAACCTAAGTAATTATGTCTAGAAGAAAAGCAGCTCCAAAAAGAAAAATTTTACCTGATCCTAAATTTGGTAACCTTAAAGTCGCCAAGTTTATGAACCAAATTATGACAGATGGCAAGAAATCCGTTGCAGAAAAAATAATTTATGGAGCATTTGATGAGATCTCAAAAAAATCTGACAAAGAACCAGTAGAAGTTTTTGAAAAGGCTCTCGAAGAAGTTGGACCTATGGTTGAAGTTAAAGCTAGGAGGGTAGGGGGAGCTACTTACCAAATTCCAATGGAAGTAAGGCCTGCCAGAAGAAGTGCCTTAGCCATGCGCTGGATAGCTACTTATGCCAGATCTAGATCAGAAAAAAATATGACACTTAGACTTGCCAATGAATTATTAGATGCCTGTGAAGGTAGAGGCGAAGCAGTTAAAAAGAAAGAAGATACTCATAGAATGGCAGAAGCAAATAGAGCCTTCTCACATTTCAGATTTTAATTATTACATTTAAAAAATTATGGCCAGAACTACACCGTTAGAACTGTATAGAAACATTGGTATTTGCGCTCACGTTGACGCAGGAAAAACTACAACCACCGAAAGAGTGCTTTTCTACACTGGAATTTCTCATAAGATAGGAGAGGTTCACGATGGTGCTGCTGTCATGGATTGGATGGAGCAAGAGCAGGAAAGAGGGATAACTATCACATCAGCAGCAACCACTTGTTTTTGGGAAGGAACATCAAAACAATTTAAACAACATCGATTCAACATAATTGATACGCCTGGTCACGTTGATTTCACAATTGAAGTAGAGCGTTCTTTAAGGGTTTTGGACGGTGCAGTAGTTGTATTTTGCGGTAGCTCAGGTGTTGAACCTCAGTCCGAAACAGTTTGGAGACAAGCCAATAGGTATGAAGTACCTAGAATAGCTTTCATCAATAAAATGGACAGGGCTGGTGCAGACTTTCTGAAGGTCATAGATCAAATGAAAACAAGATTAGGTGCCAATGCAGTGCCTATTCAATTAGCTATAGGCGCAGAGGACGATTTTAAAGGTGTAATTGATCTTGTAAAGATGAAAGCAATTTATTGGAATGGCGATGACATGGGAACCACCTTTACTGAAGAAGATATTCCTGAAGATTTATTGGGTCTAGCCGAAGAATGGCGAGAAAAGATGGTTGAGTCTGCTGCAGAAGCAAACGAAGAGCTAATGGATAAGTATCTTGAGGAAGGCGACTTATCTCAAGAAGATATTAAGACAGGAATAAGAATAAGAACATTAGCTAATGAAATAGTGCCATGTCTTTGTGGTTCTGCTTTTAAAAACAAAGGCGTTCAGACCATGCTTGATGCCGTAGTAGATTTCTTACCAGCACCAAATGAAGTCAAGGCCGTTACTGGTATTTTGGATAATGAAGAAGAAGGTAGCAGAGATTCTGATGATGAAGCTCCTTTTGCTGGTATAGCTTTCAAAATAGCAACAGACCCCTTTGTGGGTTCTTTAACTTTTGTAAGAGTATATTCAGGTGTATTGAACACTGGAGATTCTGTTTATCTTCCTATCAAAGGAAAGAAAGAGAGGATTGGAAGAATGCTTCAAATGCACTCAAATAAACGAGACGAGATTTCTGAAGCTAGGGCAGGTGATATCTGCGCCGTAATTGGACTGAAAGAGGCAATCACCGGTGAAACCCTTTGCGATGAAAAAAATAAAATCACCCTCGAATCAATGAACTTCCCTGAACCTGTTATATCAGTTGCAGTAGAACCTAAGACTAAGGAAGATCAAGAAAAAATGGGGGTAGCCCTTGGTAGGCTAGCTCAAGAAGATCCATCTTTTAGGCTAAGAACTGACGAAGAATCAGGTCAAACAATTATGTCAGGTATGGGTGAGCTTCATCTCGATGTACTGGTAGATAGAATGCGTCGTGAATTTGGCGTAGACGCTAATGTTGGAAAACCTCAAGTTGCTTACAGAGAATCCATAAGGAAATACGTAGAAGAAGAAGCCAAATTTGTTCGTCAATCGGGTGGAAGAGGCCAATATGGTCATGTCTATATAAAGATGGAACCTTTAGATGAACAAGATGAAGATAAGGATCAAAACTATCAATTCGTTAATGAAATTGTTGGTGGAGCTATACCTAGAGAATTTATTGGTGCAGTTGATAAGGGTTGCAGAGAACAGATGGAAGCCGGAGTGATTGCTGGTTACCCGTTGGTTAAAGTAAAAGTTACTCTTTATGACGGATCTTATCATGACGTCGATTCTAGTGAGGTTGCATTCAAAGTTGCAGGATCAATGGCTTTTAAGGGGGGTGCTGAAAAAGCAGACCCTGTGTTATTAGAGCCTATTATGAGTATTGAGATAGTTACCCCTGAAGAATATATGGGAGATGTCGTAGGCGATTTGAGTAGAAGAAGAGGTGTAGTGCATGGAATGGAAGAAGGACCATCAGGAAAAATAGTTTCTGGAGAAGTTCCTCTTGCTGAAATGTTTGGTTATGCAACTGATATCAGATCCGCCTCTCAAGGGAGAGCAACCTTTACAATGGAACCTCTGAAGTATTCAGAAGTCCCATCAAACGTTGCTGAAGCTATAATTAGTAAAAACGATTAGTAGTTCTTGATAGAAAGTAAGTCAAAACCCCTTTTTATATAGGTTTTTTCTACTTTTTTAGTTGACACATAGAGGTCACAAAACTAGAATCACCGCTCGTTTTGTTGGAGGGGCCTTATCCCTAGACTTTCTAGGCTAAAGGCGCATTAAATTAATAAACCAACCTACACTGTAGGGGGGTGTTTTTACGCTCTGTTTATGAGAGCTAGAAAGGAAAAATATGCAAAATCAAAGCATTAGAATTAGGCTTAAAGCTTTTGACCACAAGCTTATCGACCGTTCTGCTAAAGAAATAGTGGAAACGGTCAAACGTACTGGAGCGAAGGTCAAAGGTCCTATTCCAATGCCAGTAAAAAAACACAAGACAACCATCCTTATATCCCCCCACAAAGACAAAGACGCCAGAGACCAGTACGAAATAAGAACCCACAAAAGAACACTTGATATCCTAGAACCTTCAGAGAAAACATTAGATGCACTTACAAAATTGGAGTTATCCGCAGGTGTGGTTGTCCAAATAAGTCTAGACGAGAATAAATAATATGAGCTTAGGATTAATTGGCAAAAAACAAGGTATGACAAGACTCTTCACGCCTGAAGGAGATTCATTTGCTGTAAGCGTCGTAAGCGTTAATCCAAATACCATAACTCAAATAAAGTCTGTTGATGTAGAAGGTTATAACTCTGTCCAAGTTACTACTGGTGAAAAGAAAGATAAACATGTTTCCAAACCTTTATCTGGACATTACAAAAAAGGTTCAGTTACTCCCGGTGATGGTCTTTGGGAATTCAAAGTAAGTAATGAAGATATTGAAAACCTTGAAGTTGGCAGTAAATTAAATATTGATATATTCGAAGAAGGACAAAAAATTGATGTCCAAGGAAAATCCAAAGGAAAAGGATTTGCTGGTACGGTTAAGAGATGGAATTTCAAAATGCAAGATGCAACTCACGGGAACTCTATTTCACATAGAGCTCCAGGCTCTATTGGCCAATGCCAAACTCCTGGAAAGGTTTGGAAAGGGAAGAAAATGTCGGGGCATATGGGCGATGCCAAGAAAACAATTCAGAATCTCAAAATCGCTTCCATAGATTTAGAGAATAATTTATTACTAATAAAGGGCGCAATACCTGGACCAACTGGTTCTAATGTTGTTCTTAAACCTGCGGTCAAATAACAATGGAAATTGAGATACTTAATCAAAATGGCTCTGAAGACTCAAAGGTCTTATTAGCTGATGGTGTTTTCAATCAAGAATTTAATCAAGATCTTGTTCATCAGCTTGTAAATACTTATATACATAATAGCCATCAAAGAACCAAAGGTCAGAAGAATAGGTCAGCTGTCCGTGGTGGTGGAAAAAAACCATGGAAACAAAAAGGAACTGGTAGAGCTAGGGCAGGGACTATTAGATCTCCAATATGGAGAGGTGGTGGAATGACTTTTGCTCATGTATACAGCGACATCAAACCAAAAAAAATCAACAAAAAAATGTATAGATCTGCCATGAGGTCAATCTGGTCCATGCTTGCTGACGAGGGAAGATTGGTTGTTGTAAATGAATTAAAAATCGATGAACCTGTCAAATCTTCTCAAGTAAAGACCATACTTTCTGATTTGAACTTAAACTCAGCTTTATTTGTACTTTCTGCTAACAATGATAACTTAGTAAAAGCTTCCAAAAACTTGAAAGAATGTAAAGTTCAAACCGTAAACTCCTTAGATCCTTCAGCTTTGATACAAGCAGAAAAAGTTGTTGTTACATCTGAGACGTTAAATAAATTAACTGAGGTGCTTTCATAATGAAAACTGAACTCTACTCAATTATAAAATCACCTTATCTGACCGAGAAGGTATCTACCTTAATGGGAGAGTCCAATCAATATGCATTCAAAGTCGATATCAATGCTACCAAGCTTCAAGTTAAAAAAGCTATAGAAGGCTATTTCTCAGTTGATGTTGAAGATGTAAATATCATTAAAGTTAAAGGAAAAACAAAAAGATCTAGATACAGAATTAGAAAAAAATCAGACTGGAAAAAGGCTTACGTCAGGCTCGCAGAAGGTCAATCCATTGAGGTAACTTCAGAATAATGGCTACTCAAATTAAAAAATCAAAACCTACCTCTCCAGGAAGAAGATTTAGATCCTGGGTTTCAAGAGATGGTCTTCATAAAGGCGATCCTTATGCTCCCCTTCTTGAAGCAAAGAAACAAAAATCAGGTAGAAATAATCAAGGTAGAATTACAACTAGACATCGTGGTGGTGGACATAAAAAACATTACAGGATAATTGATTTTAAAAGACTGAAAGATGGCATCCCTGCTAAAGTTGAAACTATAGAATATGATCCTAACCGATCAGCCAATATCGCACTTCTACTCTATGCCGATGGTGAAAGAACGTACATCATAGCTCCTGATAACTTAAAGGTAGGAGATACTGTCTCATCTGGAAAAGATTCTTCAATCTCGGCAGGTAATTGTATGCCACTTCAAGATATGCCTTTAGGTACTGTTGTTCATTGCATAGAGTTATTTCCTGGAAAAGGTGCGCAAATGGCGAGGAGTGCTGGTGCGTCAGCTCAAATTTTAGCCATTGAAGGTAGATACGTAACACTTAGATTAAGAAGTGGTGAAGTAAGAAGGGTTCTGTCTGAATGCAGAGCGACCATTGGAAGTGTATCTAACTCTGAGCATTCATTGCGTTCAATAGGTAAAGCTGGAGCTAAAAGATGGATGGGTATTAGACCCACAGTACGAGGTGTTGCAATGAACCCTGTTGATCACCCTCATGGTGGTGGTGAAGGAAAGACATCTGGAGGCAGGCATCCCGTAACGCCTTGGGGTGTTCCTACTAAAGGTTATAAGACACGTAAGAAGAACAAATCAAGCAATCGCATGATTGTTAGAAGAAGAAATTAGAAATATGCCAAGATCATTAAAAAAAGGACCATTCGTAGACCTCCATCTTTTAAAGAAGGTAGATCAAGCAGTAGCTACTAATGATAAGAAGCCGATTAAGACATGGTCAAGAAGATCTATGATTACGCCTGATATGGTAGGGTTAAATATAGCTGTTCATAACGGTAGACAGCACGTTCCTATTTTCATACAGGAAGATATGGTTGGTCATAAGTTAGGTGAGTTTGTGTTAACTAGAACCTTCAAAATGCACTCTGGAGATAGAAAGTAAAATGAGTCAAGCATCAGCAAAACTTAGAAGTGCAAGAGTTTCAAGTCAGAAGGCTAGACTAGTTGCAAATCAAATTAGAGGAAAGCACATAGAAGAAGCTCTTGGAATTCTTACTTTTGCTCCTCAAAAGTCTGCACATATCATTAAGAAAGTTTTGGAATCTGCCATTGCTAATGCTGAACATAACCAAGGTCTAGATATAGATTCTTTGTTCGTTTCGACTATTGCTGTTGATGAAAGTTTCACAATGAAAAGAGTAAGAGCTAGAGCTAGAGGAAGAGCCGATAGATATTTCAAAAGAAGCTGCAATATTGCATTAACTTTAGAGGAAAAAGGAAAATAATGGGACAGAAGGTACACCCAACTGGGTTTAGATTAGGAATAACTACTCAACATACTTCTAATTGGTATGCTGAAAAGTCTCAATACACTGAGAACTTACTAAAAGATATTGAAGTTAGAGAACATCTTACTCAAAAGCTTTCACATGCTTCAGTTAGTAGAATCGAAATAGAAAGAACAGCCGATAATGCTAGAGTGCTAATTCATACTGCAAGGCCTGGCATAGTTATCGGAAAAAAAGGCGAAGATATCGACAAAATGAGGGAAGACATTACAAACAGAATGGGTATCCCTGTAACTCTTAGCATACAAGAAATAAGAAAACCTGATCTAGATGCAAAATTACTCGCAGAAAGTGTTGCTCAACAACTAGAGAGACGTGTCATGTTCAGAAGAGCAATGAAGCGAGCTGTTCAGAATGCTATGAGGCAAGGAGCTGAAGGCGTGAAGATAAGAGTAGCCGGAAGACTTGGTGGAGCAGAAATTGCAAGAGCAGAAATACAAAAGGAAGGAAGAGTTCCACTTCATACTTTAAGAGCAGATGTAGACTACGGTCTCGCAGAAGCAAATACAACCTACGGTGTCATTGGTGTGAAAGCATGGGTTTTCAGAGGTGAAGTTCTTGATACGCAAAGCAAAGATTCTGATTAAAGGGTAAAAATAATGTTTCAACCTAAAAGAACAAAATATAGAAAACAGCAGAAAGGTAGAAATACCGGAAATGCACAACGAGGGGCAACTCTTAGTTTCGGTACCTTCGGTTTGAAAGCTACCCAAAGAGGACAGTTGACTTCGAGACAAATTGAGGCCGCAAGGAGAGCAATGACTCGTCACGTAAAAAGAGGAGCTAAAATCTGGATAAGGGTTTTCCCTGACAAGCCGATAACTAAAAAGCCTCTTGAAGTTAGACAAGGTAAGGGCAAGGGTAACGTCGAGTATTGGGTGTGCCCAATAAAGCCTGGAAAAATACTCTATGAAATGGAAGGAGTTGACGAAGAGTTAGCTAAAGAAGCCTTTGCATTGGCCTCCGCAAAAATGCCCATATCGACAACTTTCATAAGGAGAGTCTAATGGCTAAAGAAAGTTTACTTGATAGGTTAAGAAACAAGACAACTGATGTGCTGGATGAAGAGGGTAAGTTGAGAAAAGAGCTTTTAGAGCTGAAAATTAAACATTCCTCTGGACAACTAAAAGAGACGCATAAAATCAGAGAGATTCGAAGATCTATCGCACAACTTAAGACTCTTAACAAAGAACAAGAACTACAAGAAAAGAATGACGGATAAAAGAACAAGAACAGAAACAGGTAGAGTTATTAGCTCTGCAAGAGATAAGACAATTACTGTGCTCGTTGAGAGAAAAGTAAGACACCCCTTATACAAAAAGATTATGAGAAGGTCTTCCAAACTCCAGGCACATGATCAAGAAAATACTTGCAATGCTGGAGATCTTGTCACCATTCAAGAATGCAGGCCTATTTCTAAAACAAAGTCTTGGAATCTTTTACGTGTAGAAGAAAAATCACAGGAAATATAATTTAACAATGATACAAGAACAAAGCTATTTAGAAGTCGCAGATAACAGTGGTGCAAGGAAGCTTATGTGCATCAGAGTTCTTGGTGGATCAAAGAAAAAATTTGCAAGAGTTGGTGACATAATCAAGGTTACTGTAAAAGAAGCCATACCGACTGGAAGAGTAAAAAAAGGTGAAGTAGTTGATGCTGTCATCGTTAGAACAAAAAATAAACTAAGAAGATCGGATGGTTCTGCTATTAGATTTGATGATAACGCTGCTGTCCTTATAAATGCGCAAAAACAACCGATTGGAACAAGGGTTTTTGGTCCTGTTTCCAGAGAACTTAGAAGTGAAGAATTCATGAGAATAGTTTCATTAGCTCCGGAGGTTCTTTAATAATGAATAAGATAAAGACAGGTGATCAGGTTATTGTCATTGCTGGTAAGGACAAAGGGAAGCAAGGATCAGTAACAAAAATTCTTTCTAACGGAAGATGTTATGTATCTGGAATCCAAATGGTCAAGAGACATACTAAACCTAATCCTAATGCTGGCATAGCTGGTGGTGTAGTAGAGAAAGAATCTTCTATAGATATGTCTAACATATCTATTTTTAATCCATCTACTAAAAAAGCTGACAAAGTTCAGATTAAGTCTCAAGAAGATGGATCAAAAGTAAGAGTATTTAAATCTTCAGGTAAGGAAATATAAAAATGATTCCACTTAAAGAACATTACAAGACCACCGTTGTCCCTGAACTCAAGGATAAATTGGGCTTAGACTCAGTAATGGCTGTTCCTAAGGTAACTAAAATCACTTTGAACATGGGCGTGGGCGAAGCCCTCAACGATAAAAAAATCTTAGAAAGAGCTGTTGAGGACATGACCTTGATCGCAGGTCAAAAGCCATTGGTCACTAAAGCTAGAAAGTCAGTTGCTAATTTCAAAATTAGAGACGGTATGCCCATAGGCTGCAAAGTAACTCTAAGGGGTGACAGAATGTATGAGTTTTTACAGAGGCTTATTGGCATAGCAATTCCTAGGGAAAGAGATTTTAGAGGATTAGAAACTAAATCTTTTGATGGAAGAGGCAATTATTCTATGGGTATTAAGGAACACATAATTTTTCCTGAAATAGATTACGACAAAGTAGACAAGATAAGGGGTATGGATATTTGCATATCCACTTCTGCTTCTGATGATGAGTCAGGAGAAGCTCTTCTTAGGGCTATGAAGTTCCCATTTAAAGGTTAGAGGTATATATACATGGCAAAAGCATCAATGAAAGCGAGAGAAGAGCGTAGAAGAAGAACTGTTCTAAAGTACGCTGCTAAGAGAGCCGAATTAAAAGAAATAATTCGAAGCCCTAAATTCTCTCAAGATGAGAAAGAGGCAGCACAAATTAAACTTCAAAAACTGCCAAGAGACGCTAGTCCAATAAGAATGCAAAGGAGATGTGCAATCACTGGCAGACCCCATGCAGTTTATAGAAAATTTGGTTTAGCGAGGAACAAACTTAGAGAACTAGCTATGAAAGGTGATATCCCAGGGCTAGTTAAATCAAGCTGGTAAAATTTATGAGTATTCAAGATCCCATAGCTAATTTATTCTCAAGCATTAATAACGCTCAAGCAAGAAGCAAAGAAATTGTTAAAGTTCCTTCTTCCACAAAGAAACTCGCCCTTCTGTCTATGCTAAAGCAAGAAGGTTATATTCATTCTTTCACCTCGTCTGAAGGCTCCAAGCCAGAGATTGAAATAAAATTGAAGTACTTTGAGGGTGCGCCTGTAATCAAGCAACTTAAAAGGATAAGCAAACCTGGATTGAGGCAATACTCTAATTACAAAGACCTACCAGAAGTGAATGGTGGTCTTGGTATCGCAATAGTTTCTACTAGTAAAGGTTTAATGACTGACCAACAAGCCAGAGAGGCAAAGGTCGGAGGCGAATTAATCTGTTCGGTTTTTTAAAAATATAAAATTATGGCAAGAACATCTTTAAAAGCATTAGAAATACCTGAAGGCGTTACTCTCGAAAACAATCAAGGAGTAATCACTTTTTCTGGTAAGTTAGGAAATATGTCTCTTGAGATTCACCAAGATGTGGACATTAATGAAGGTGAAAGCACTATAAGCTTTAGTCCAAACAAAGATACAAAAGAATCTCTAGCCATTACTGGAACAATGCGAGCTTTAACCGCAAATTATATGCAAGGAGTTGCAACAGGCTTTGAAAAGAAGCTTGAAATTAATGGAGTTGGTTACAGAGCAGCACTTGAAGGTAATTCTATAAATTTAAGCTTAGGATTTTCCCATCCTATTGTTCACGATTTACCTGAAGGTGTAACAGCAGAACTGCCCAGTAATACAGAAATAGTTCTTAAATCAATGGACAAACAACTAGTGGGTCAAGTTGCTGCTGAGATAAGAGACTACAGGCCACCGGAACCTTATAAAGGTAAAGGTGTTAAGTATGCCGATGAAAGAATAATAAGAAAAGAATCTAAGAAAGCATAACAAAATGGCTACAAAGAATATAAAAAGACAGAAGAGAGCAACTAAGACTAGATCTAAAATCGAATTATCTGAGAACAATAGACTTACAGTTTTCAGATCCAATTCACACATATATGCACAAGTATCTACTTTTGATGGATCTCAAGTAATCGCCAGCGCTTCAACTACCGAGTCGTCAATTAAAAGCGATAACAACGGAAATATTGAAGCTGCATCTAAGGTAGGAAAACTAATTGCTGAAAGAGCGTTGGAAAAGGGCATTGATAAAGTAGCATTTGATAGGTCAGGTTACAAATTTCATGGTCGTGTTAAAGCTTTAGCTGAGTCAGCACGCGAAGCAGGCCTCTCATTTTAGGAAATAATATGGAAAATACAGCTGTAACTGAAAATCTTGGCTCCGAAGTTCTTGAAGAAAAGTTAGTTCAAGTCAACCGTGTTGCCAAAGTTGTAAAAGGTGGTCGAATCTTTGGATTCACGGCCGTAACAGTCGTTGGTGATGGTAACGGAAAAATTGGATTTGGTAGAGGCAAGGCTAGGGAAGTGCCTATTGCGATTCAAAAAGCCCTAGATCATGCGCGACGAAATATGGTGAGTATAGAATTAAAAGGTGACACCATTCAGTATCCAATTAAAACTAAATTTGGAGCATCAGTTGTTTATATGAAACCTGCTGCACCAGGAACAGGAATCATAGCTGGAGGAGCTATGAGAGCAGTATTAGAGCTTGCAGGAGTTAAAGATGTTCTTGCCAAGTGTTACGGATCGACAACTCCAGTGAATGTTGTAAGAGCAACTTTAAAAGCACTAAGAGAAATGGAATCTCCTGCAAGAGTAGCAAAAAGACTTGGTAGAGGTTAAAAATGGCTGACAAAGAAATCACAGTTAAATTGAAAAAAAGTCTAATAGGTTCCAAAGATTATCAGAGGCAATCTGTCAGGGGGCTTGGTTTATCTAAGTTAGGGCAGGTAGTTTCAGTGCAAGATACTCCTGAAAACAGAGGAATGATTAATAAAGCTATCCATTTGCTTGAAATCAAATAAAGGTACAGAGATGAAACTAAACGAATTAAAGCCAAATCCAAAGAGAGTTAAAGAAAGTAAACGTATCGGAAGAGGTACAGGCAGTGGCTTTGGTAAGACAAGTGGAAAGGGCCACAAAGGACTAAAGTCTCGTTCTGGAGGTAGGGTAAGAATTGGTTTTGAAGGCGGTCAAATGCCTTTGCAAAAGAGAGTGCCTAAGTTTGGTTTCTCTTCTAGAAAGAATAGAAATACAGAACAACTAAGACTTAGTACTTTAGTTTCGTCGGGTCTCACTGATGTCAGTATCTCTAGTCTAGTAGAGGCTGATTTAATAAAAAATTCTACTAAAAAAGTAAAAGTTTTCTTAGATACTGATTCTTGTTCAAAAATGAACTTGAAAGGTATCAACACAACCGCATCTGTTAAAAAGTTGATAGAAGCAGCAGGGGGCTCAGTAGAGGTCTAACATGTCAGTCAATCCTTCAGCTTTAGGACAAAACAAAGGTCTTTCTGAACTTTGGAAGAGACTCCGTTTTGTTTTTATGGCTGTCATCATATATAGAATAGGAACACATATTCCTATACCTGGAATAGATCCTGATAAATTAGCAAATATATTCCAGCAAAACCAAGGCACATTACTAGATCTTTTTAATATGTTCTCTGGAGGCGCTCTCGAAAGAATGAGCATTATGGCTTTAAACATCATGCCTTACATTACTGCATCTATCATTATGAGTCTTTTAGAGGGTACAACACCTTCTCTCAAGAAAAGATTTAGAGAAGAGGGTGAAGAAGGAAGAAGATTAAGAACATCCTATGTGAGATATGGAACTGTTTTCTTGGCTCTGATTCAGGCGAGTGGACTTGCTCTTGGACTGCAAAATCAAGGATTAGCACTTGAACCAGGCACTATGTTCCAAATTATCGCAGTGACTTCTTTAGTTTCGGGAACGGTATTCCTAATGTGGTTAGGTGAGTTAGTAACTGAAAAAGGTATTGGAAATGGAATTTCAATTATAATCTTTTCAAGCATAGTGGCCGGTCTCCCTAGAGCTGTAGGCCAAGCTTTTGAAGGCGCGAGACAAGGTGATATAAACCTTATCATGTTGCTATCAATAGCTCTTGTAGCCGTAGCGGCAATAGCTTTCATTGTCTGGATTGAGAGAGGACAGAGGAGGATTACCGTCAACTATGCAAAAAGACAACAAGGAAGGAAAATGGTACAAGGCCAAGCTTCCTACTTACCAATGAAGATAAATCAAGCTGGAGTAATTCCTGCTATCTTCGCAAGTAGTTTACTTTTATTTCCTGCTTCGGCCTCTACATGGTTTGGACAAGGTGAAGGTTTCGAATGGTTACAAGAAATTGCACTAGCATTGGGTCCAGGGCAACCTCTTTATGTAATTCTGTTTTCAGTTTTGATAGCATTCTTCTGTTTCTTCTACACAGCTTTGCAATTTGATCCAAAGGAAATCTCAGAGAATTTAAGAAGGTCTGGGGCTTATATGCCTGGAATAAGGCCAGGAGATCAAACTGCTGACTATATAGATGGAGTAATGACGCGTTTAACAGTTTGGGGTTCAGGTTATTTGATCTTGGTCTGTTTAATGCCTCAATTTTTAATAGTTTCTGCAAATGTTCCTTTCTATTTAGGAGGCACCTCTTTGCTAATTGCTGTGGTGGTTGTTATGGACTTTATGGCGCAGGTGCAATCACATTTGATGTCTCATCAATATGAATCGCTTCTTAAAAAAGCAAATTTAAAAGGGTACGGTGGTAATCCTCTAGGTGGAAGATAAAAATGAAAGTAAGAGCTTCAGTAAAAAAAATATGCAGAGATTGCAAAATAGTGAAAAGAAAAGGAACACTATTTGTTATATGTTCAACAGAACCTAGACATAAACAAAGACAAGGTTAAAGGAGAAAAAAATGGCTCGTGTAGCAGGTGTAAACATACCAGATAATAAACATGCCGATATATCGCTGACTTATGTCTACGGGATAGGAAAAACGAGAGCACAAATTATTTGTACCTCTATCGGTATCGATCCTTCAACTAAGATCTCTGATTTATCTGAAGATCAGCTTGAGCTTATAAGAACAGAAGTTGGAAAATTTTTGGTAGAAGGTGATCTTCGAAGAGAAGTTGCAACCAATATTAAGAGATTACAAGATCTTGGTACTAACAGAGGTATCAGACATAGAAGGCACTTACCTGTAAGAGGTCAAAAGACAAAAAATAATGCAAGAACTAGAAAAGGACCTAAACGTCCAATAAGAAGATAAGAATATGGCTACAAAAAAGACAACGAAGAAAAGAATAAGTGAAGGTATTGCTCATATACATGCCTCTTTCAATAATACCTTAATTAGCATAACCGATAAGCAAGGTAATGCTATTGCTCAATCTAGCTCTGGAGCACAAGGCTTTAGGGGCTCCAGAAAGAGCACCCCTTTTGCGGCGCAAAGAGCTGCAGAAGCTGTAGGAGATAAAGTAAAAATGGTGGGTATTGAGAGTTTAGAGATTCAAGTTCGTGGTCCTGGTTCAGGAAGAGAGTCGGCAATAAGAGGATTGAATTCAAAAGGATTCAAGATAACCAAGATAACCGATGTGACTCCTATTCCACACAATGGTTGCAGACCACCAAAGAGGAGAAGAGTGTAATGGCTAGATATATTGGACCAAAATGCAAGCTTTCAAGAAGAGAAGGAAGAGATCTGCTTTTAAAAAGCGGTATAAGAGCTCATGACTCCAAATGTAAGTCAGAAACAGTTCCTGGGCAACATGGAAGAACTAGGCGCCCAAGAATATCCGACTATGGCGTGCAATTAAGAGAGAAACAAAAGGTAAGAAGAATATACGGAGTAATGGAAAAACAATTCAAGACTTACTACAAGCATGCAGCAAGAATGAAAGGAGTGACAGGTGATAATCTGCTTCAAATCCTTGAAAGTAGACTTGATAACGTTGTTTACCGAATGGGTTTTGCTTCAACAAGATCTGAAGCTAGACAGTTAGTTAGTCATAAAGCAATTTTAGTGAACGATAAGAAGGTAAATATCCCAAGCTTCATGATTAAACCTGGTGACACAATTTCGTTAACTGAACGTGCCAAAGGTCAAAATAGAGTCCAACAAGCGATAGAGATTGCCAAAAATAGAGAAGAATGTGATTGGGTAGATGTAAATGTCTCAAGTTACTCAGGAACTTACAAGAATATTCCTGATAGATCTTCTCTAGATACAGATATCAATGAAAACTTGATTATCGAGCTATATTCAAAATAAAAGAGGAAAAACAATGACAGATAATTACGATATTATTAAAGATTTTTTAACACCTACAGAAATTGTAGTTGAAGAATCAGGTCCTACTAGATCTAAAATAGTCCTTGAACCTCTTGAGCAAGGTTTTGGTCATACATTAGGTAATGCCCTTAGAAGAATTATTCTTTCTTCTATGCCGGGTACAGCTGTATCTGAGGTTAAGATCGATGGTGTTTTACATGAATACAGCACAATTGAAGGTGTTCAAGAAGATGTTATTGATATCTTATTAAATCTTAAGGACTTATCCGTAAGACTGACAGAAGTAGAAGATGCCGAGTTAACAGTTTCAAAGTCTGGAAGTGGTACAGTAACCGCCGCTGATATTGAGCTCCCTACTGGAGTAGAAATTATTAACCCAGATCATCACATAGCTACCTTAAATGATGAAGGTTCAATAAATATGACGATGAGAGTCACTAGAGGAAGAGGTTTTGTACCTGTAAGGCCTTTAGATGAGGACGAAGGTCAAGAAACTGGTCTTCTTAGATTGGATGCTACTTACTCACCCATCAAGCGAGTTACTTATCAAGTTGATAATGCTAGAGTAGAACAAAGAACAAATCTAGACAGACTTACTGTAGATATAGATACTGATGGAACTTTAGAAGCAGAAGAGATACTAAGGATTTCAGCTACCATACTCCAACATCAATTATCTGCATTTGCTGAATTAGGAAGACTTGAAGAAGTCATAGAAGAAAAAGAAGAAGCAAAAATAGATCCTATTATGTTAAGACCAGTAGACGAGCTTGAACTAACTGTAAGATCAGCTAACTGCTTAAAAGCAGAAAACATTCACTATATCGGTGACTTAGTAACTAGAATGGAGTCCGATTTATTAAGAACACCTAATTTAGGCAAGAAATCATTAAATGAAATAAAAGAGGTTCTTTTGTCGAGAGGTCTTTCACTGGGATTAATTCTTGACAACTGGCCACCGGAAAATAACTAAGAAATAAAATGAGACATAGGAAATCTGGAAGAAAGCTCAATAGAAATAGCCCGCAAAGAAGTGCTTTGAAAAAAAGTCTAGCTATTTCAATAATAGAGCATGAGTCTGTAAAAACTACTCTGGCTAAAGCTAAAGAAATCAGAGGTTTTTTAGAGCCTTTGGTAACTCTTGCCAAAGAGAATACAGTCGCTAACCAAAGGTTAGCTTTCTCAAGACTACAATCAAAAGAGGCTGTAGCGAAGTTATTTGATGAACTTGGCCCACGTTACAAAGACAGGCCCGGAGGTTATCTCAGAGTTATCAAAAGAGGGTTTAGGCCTGGTGATAAAGCTCCCGCAGCACAAGTTGAATTTGTTCAAGAAGCTGCTAATGAGACAGAACAATCAGCAGAGCCTCTTTCAGAAGAGACAGCCTAACTACTTAATTCTTTTTTAAGATGTTTTCCCGTATGGGAGGTTTTATTTTTTGATAGTTCCTCTGGAGTTCCTTTAGCGATAATTTCACCCCCATTGGAACCTCCTTCAGGACCGAGGTCTATGATCCAGTCGCTAGTCTTTATAACATCCATATTATGCTCGATTACTACAACGGTATTTCCATTATCTCTTAATCTTTTGAGTACTTTTAGTAAGAGTTGAACATCATACATATGTAAACCGGTAGTTGGCTCATCTAAAATATATAAAGTGTGATTATAAGCACTTTTTGAAAGCTCTTTTGCAAGCTTGACTCGTTGTGCTTCTCCTCCTGATAAGGTTGTGGCCTGTTGTCCCAATTTAACGTATCCAAGTCCTACATCCATCAAGGTTTCAAGTTTCTTTTTGATTGAAGGTATGGAGTCAAAGAATTTTAGGGAGTCTTCAACTGTCATATCTAATACTTCATATATATTTTTCCCTTTGTATTTGATGTCTAATGTTTCTCTGTTATACCTATGGCCATCACATACATCGCACTTTACGTAAACATCCGGTAAAAAGTGCATTTCCACTTTTATTACTCCATCACCTTGACAGGCTTCACACCTTCCTCCTTTTACATTAAAACTAAATCTTCCTATTTTATATCCTCTTGATCTTGACTCTTGCGTGCCAGCAAATAGTTCTCTCAACGGAGTGAAGAGACCAGTATATGTTGCTGGATTAGATCTAGGAGTTCTGCCAATAGGACTTTGACTAATCTCTATTATCTTATCAATATCATTTATTCCTGTTAATTTTTTAAATGGTTTAGTTTCTCTCTTCTCCGCTCTAGAGATTTCATTTGAAATTCCTGGAAGAAGGGTTTGATTAATTAAAGTTGATTTACCAGATCCTGAAACACCTGTAACGCAGACGAATAGATCTAAAGGAAGCTCAAGATCGACTGACTTAAGATTATGCCCATCTGCACCCGAGAGTTTAATGACCCTATTTTCATCAACTTTTTTCCTTTTTGCTGGTATCTCTATCTTTCTTTTACCTGAAAGGAATTGACCTGTAATTGAGTCCTTAGATTTAGCAATTTGTGCTGCAGTTCCTTGAGCACAAATTTTTCCACCGTGAACACCCGCTCCTGGACCAATATCGACAACATGATCAGACGATTGCATTGTCTCATGATCATGCTCAACTACGATGACAGTGTTTCCTAGATCCCTTAATTTTTTTAAAGTCTTTAAAAGTTTTTCATTATCTCTTTGATGAAGCCCTATGGAAGGTTCATCCAGAATGTAGGTAACACCCACCAAACCTGCACCAATTTGACTTGCCAGCCTTATTCTTTGTGCTTCTCCTCCACTCAAACTCTCTGCGCTTCTATCTAAAGTTAAATAATTTAAGCCAACATCAATTAAGAATTCTAATCTTTCATTAACTTCCTTAATTATTCTTTCAGCAATCTCTTTTTTTGCCCCCTTTAACCTCATATTTGAGAAAAACGAGAAAGCTTGATCTATCGTATAAGAAGTAATTTCAGGAAGGTTTACATTCTCAATGAAAACATTTCTTGCTTCTTTCCTCAGCCTTGTACCTGAACAAGCCTTACAGGAAGATAATGAGATGAGTTTAGATAAATTATCTCTACTCCAACTAGATTCAGTTTCTTTATATCTTCTGTCAATATTATTTAGAACTCCTTCGAAAGGAAAAATTCTTTCAACGAGACTCCCTCTTTTGTTCCTCCAACTAAAGTTTACTGGGACTCCATCGCTCCCATTTAACAGTAGATCTTTAATATTTTGGTCTAGGTCTTGAAAGGGCTCATCTAGCGAAAATTCATAATCTCTGGATAGGCATTTAATTAAATGAAAATGGTATCGATGACTTATATCCCATCCAACGATTGCTCCCTCGCTTAAACTAGCCGATGGTTCATGTATTACCTTCGTCACATCTACGTATTGCTTTACACCTAAACCCTCACAGTCAGAACAAGCTCCTGCCGGATTGTTAAATGTAAATAATCTAGGCTCTAAGTCAGGTATGCTATATCCACACACACTGCATGCCATCTTAGAGCTATAAGAAACATCTTCATTTTCATCTAGTAAAAAAACTATAAGATTTCCGTCCCCTAAATTAAGAGCATTTTCAACAGACTCAGCGAGTCTCAGTTTGAAGTTTTCATCAGCTGTTTTAGGCAATACTAGTCTATCTACTACCGCCTCTATAGAATGTTTTTTATTCTTATTGAGCTTGGGACTATCATCGACATCGACGGTTATTCCATCAACCCTCATTCTTACATATCCTTGCATTTTTAATTCTTCAAAGACATGAAGATGCTCTCCTTTTTGGTCTTTGATTAGAGGGGCAAGAACCATCAATTTTGTTTCACCCGGCAATTCCAGAATCTTGTCACATATTTGATTAGAAGTTTGTCCTTCAAGGGATAAATTATGATCAGGACAAATAGGTGTTCCTGCTCGTGCAAAAAGAAGTCTTAAATAATCATAAATTTCAGTAACTGTTCCTACAGTTGATCTTGGATTATGAGATGTTGTCTTCTGTTCAATAGAAATAGCAGGAGAAAGACCTTCTATATGGTCTACATCTGGTTTTTCCATCATAGACAGGAATTGTCTTGCGTAGGCAGACAATGACTCTACATATCTTCTTTGCCCTTCTGCATACAATGTATCAAAAGCCAAACTCGATTTCCCTGAACCAGAAAGACCTGTTATGACAACAAGTTTATCTCTTGGAAGGTCTATATCTATGTTTTTAAGATTATGCTGTCGAGCACCTCTTACCTTGATGTGTTTCATTAAAAAAAGATAATGTTTTGGAACTTAAATTTAGAAAAGTGATTATAATCGGAGTTGGTAATATTAACTAAA
>Ga0208130_1000324_pt1 | contig 25457 bp, 20 predicted proteins | sample ETNtaG_31_FD_185771 | JGI IMG/M metagenome (GOLD analysis project Ga0208130, IMG submission 185771) | Marine microbial and viral communities from oxygen minimum zone, Eastern Pacific Ocean - ETNP201310SV78 (SPAdes) (version 2) | ecosystem: Environmental > Aquatic > Marine > Oceanic ... | reverse complement strand
AAAGATTTTCAAATTAATGTAGGTATAGGTATACACATGGCAGAGGTATATGAAGAAAATGGTGATCTCTTTGGTGATGGAATTAATCTTGCAGCGCGTATAAAATCAGTTGCTGGTGCAGAAGAAATATTAACCACTCAGGCTGTTTATAATTCCATAAGAAGCGAAAAAGATATTTTTGTTAAAGATATTGGCAGAGTAGTTCTTAAAAACATTGTAGACCCTGAAAGAATATTTAAGGTTTATAAAAATAAAACACACTATGAATCTGAATCATTAGATGGTTTAATTAATAATATGAAAAATAGAGGGGTTGAATTTTTTGATTATAAAGCTTCTCAAAATAAAAACACAAAAGTTGCAATGCACTATATAGAAAATTTAGGATCAGAAGAAGATGAATTTTTTTGCTATGGTATCACTGATTCAATCAATGTGGAATTAAATAAAATTAAAAGCATTGCTGCTCCAACAAGCGCAAGTGTTATTAAGGTCAAAGAGATTAAAGAACCGTCAAAAGTTGGTGAAGCATTGAGTGTTGATTACGTTATTTCTGGTAATCTTATGAAAATGGGAGATCAATTTCGACTTTCATTAAAAATGTTAAATGTAGTTAATTCAAAAGATATATGGGCTGATCAATGGGAAGGAAAAACAGATAATTTATCAGAAATAAAAAACGATATTTTAATTAAAATTTTAGATTCTTTAGATGTACAAATACCGGAAGATTTAAAAAAACAAGCAGCAAAAGAAAAAGCAATTGACCCACATGCATATGAATTATTGATGAAAGCTAAATATGCATATATAAATGCTAATAGCGCATCCGATTTAGAAATAGCTGCAGCCTTATTTAAACAAGCTTTTGACATACAACCTAGCTATATAACTGCAAGAAATTTTTATGCTGTTATTCAGTTTAGACTAAATAAAACTGATGAAGCCATTAATATTTTAGAAGAAGCAGAAAATATTGGAAAGAAAAATAAAGATGATATTGGATTATCTACTATTTATGATAGTTTTGGTATTATATATAAACAAATGGGCAATTATTCTAAAGCTGTGAGTTATTTAAAAGAGGGGTTAAGAATTGCCACAGTTAATGAAATTTTATCTAGAGAGGCCAATATTTTAAATACTTTAGGTCAATGCTATACGCAAATGACGCAATTTGAAGAAGCAATAGAATATTTAAAGCGATCAATCAATCTTAAAAGACAATTAGATAGGCCCTCAATAGAAATTTCAAATAGTTTAGGTAATTTAGCAGATGTACACAAAAGAATAGGAGATTATGCTAAAGCTATATCTTTACGTGAGGAAAGCATTGAAATTGCTAGAGAAAAAAGCCAAGTAATGCTAGGAAGGTCATTATCAAGCTATGCTAATCTTTTATACTATATAGGACGAACAGATGAAGCACATAAACAATATTTAGAAGCATCAGATTTATGTAAAAAGTTTAAAGATTTTGCTACATTAGGAATTATATATCGACACTTAGGATTAATTGAGTTAAATAATAATGACCCTGAAAAATCAATAAAATATTTAATTCAAGCAAACCAAATACATCAAGAAAGTAAACATCAGATTGCAATGGATACAACCACACTATTTTTAGCTCAAGCATATTTAAGAAATGATGATTTAGAAAATGCTACAAAATATATTGACCAGGCGATTATGTTAACAAATCGAAGGCGACATTCAGATAAATCAAAAGGTTTTGATGAATATTATACCTTGCCAGCTAGATGTGTTCAGGCATTAATTAATGCAAAAAAAGATTTAGTTAAAAGTGATAAGCTTAATACGATATTAGATGAGATAAAAACATTACATCAAGATAAACACAAAGGTAGAGAGTTATGGTGGTTAGCACAAGCATATTACCTTGCGAAAGATTTTAAAAAATCACAAGAATGTCAAAAGTTAGCACAAGATGAGCTTTATAGAAAGGCAGATAGAATTAGAGATGAAAAGATTAAAAAAGACTATCTAGAGCTGCCACCACTTCATAAAGAAATATTTATGAAAATCGAAGATGTAGATTTAGTAAATACTAAAGATAATTTAGCTGAAGAAGAAGATTTACGTAAAACTGATGAACCCAGTATTTACAAGTTTTGTCCAAGTTGCGGATTTAATAATGAAAATTTATTTAAATTTTGTCCTTCATGTGGGAGTCCATTAACATCATAAATCTAGGTCAATAAAATGAATACATATGTCATGTTTACAGATATGGTAGGTTATAGTAAACTCACTGGTGATGATCAAAATTTAGCCTTAGAATTACTTAAAGAGCATGATAAAATTATTGAACCTATTATTAACAACAATCAAGGTGCAATAGTAAAGCGAATTGGAGATGCTATTGTTGCTACTTTTTCACAATCAGAACAAATTATAGATAGTGCCGTTGAAATACAAAATGCCCTTAAAAAGCGGAATATTAGCAACACTAAGTCTAGACAAATTGTAATCAGAATAGGACTACATTATGGTGATGTTGTTTTAAAAAACGATGAAGTGTATGGTTTGGGTTATGATATTGCTTCAAGTATAGAGCCAATAGGTGAATTTGGTGGCATAGCATTTAGCCAAGATTTGTATGAAAATTCTCATTATAATGACGAATTGGTTGTTAAAGGATCAAATAATCATTTTTTTGTAAGACCAGTAGCAAAATTTAGTTTCAAAGTTTGCCCTGAACCAATTACGGTATATAAACTTTATTTAAGTTTACTAGATTGGTATGATGAATCTAGTGAAGAGTCACATTCATATTTAGTCAAGCAAAATATTAACAAAAACATATATGAAATTATCAATAATGATTTACGTATTAAACAAAATTCAAATCATTCAAAATTAGCTATTAATCATTTAGAAAATCATAATTTGTCCTTATCGATTTATCATTTACAAATGTGTTTAGACTATAAACTTAATCATTCATCATTAACTGAATTACAGATTGTACACATATTTTGCAGTGTTGGTTTAACAAGAATGGTTGATAGGTTGTGTTCTAAAATAAGTAATAGCTGCTACCTTGATTTCATTAAAGGGTTAAACTATTTTAATAAAAAAGAGTTTCCAAACGCACAAATCTATCTAGAAAAATCTTTAGAAGAAAAAAATGATGTCCCATATATATTAGATGCATATTTATATCTATTAATCATTTATTTTAATAATAAAGATTATGATAAAGGTTTAAATCTATTCAGTTTTAACGATAAATTTTTTAAATCTAACATTTTTAGTAGTGAAATTTTTATTATTAAAAATATATTTGAAAATTTTCGAGATGATGAATTTAATAATAAACTATTAATTGAAAAAAATATTTTAGATTTAGACCCTAATTATAATAATCAAAAAATATTATTTCTTTATTGGTTTTTAATACAATATTATCAAAAAAAGGAAAATATTGAAAAAGCATTAATTTATCAAGATAGTGCCAGAACACTAATTAATAACCTGGCAAATAAAATTAGCGGATATCAAATTAAAGAGACATTTAATCAAAGTCCTATTTTGCATCAAATGTTAATGGAAGAAATTGAAATTATTTTTAATTCAACTGAATCATCCTCAGGATTTATAGAAATTGAAGATAGTTATAATTCAGGTGACAATATTTTTAAATTTTGTACTGAGTGTGGTTTCAATAATCAAAAATTATTTAATTTTTGTCCAAGTTGTGGAAACAAGCTTACTAAGTAAAATGAATATTAAATTCACAATAGAATATAAAGGAACAAATTTTCATGGTTGGCAAGTTCAAAATAATGTAATTACTATCCAGGGAGAATTAAACAAAGCTTTTCATATTTTGCTACCAAATATCAAATTTAATATTATAGGATCTGGTAGAACAGATGCAGGAGTACACGCGTTTAATCAAATTGCTTCAGTAAAGTTACCTGAAAAATTAAATTTAGATAAATTTTTCAAATCTGTGAATGGCATTATAAATAATGATATTTATGTAAAACACTATGAAAAAGTTTCAGATGATTTTAATGCACGTTTTTCAGCAACAAGTAGATTATATAATTATCATATTCACACTAAATATTCACCATTTAAAACAGATTCTTCTTGGCACATAAATTCCTGCATTGATATTAATAAGTTGAATGAATGTGCAGATGCTTTAATTGGTGAGCATAACTTTTCATCTTTAAGTAAAAATAATGTAGAAGTTAAAAATAAAGTTTGTTCTATTACTGAATCATATTGGGAACAATCAAAAAATGAGTTAATTTATACCATAAAAGCAAATCGCTTTTTACATCATATGGTACGTTTCATAGTTGGGACATCTATAGAAGTGTCTAAATCAAATTTTTCATTTGAAGATTTTATGAAATTAATAAATAATAAGTCAATTTTAAGTCATCCTATTTGCGCACCTGCTACTGGATTATATTTAAATGAGATAAAATATGATTAATCGTATTATTTTTATATTATTTCTTTTCATTCTCTTTATGCCATTTTTGGATAAAAATATATCTAATGGTATTTATAATTCTGATGAATCACGAATCATTGATTCAATTGCATCAGTTTCTCAAAGTGTTGTTGGTATATCTGTAATCAATCAAAGTGAAAGCACTGAATTATCATGGAAAGTTAAGGATGGTATTTTTGCTCCATATACAAATAAAGACTCAATTATAAAAAGTTTAGGATCCGGGCTGATTTATAGTAACAATGGATATGTAATCACAAATTCACATGTAATACAAAATTCAGAGGAAATATATGTTACATTAGCTGGTGGGGAAAAATATTTAGCATCGATTGTTGGATTTGATGAACTAACTGATATTGCTTTACTTAAAGTTGATGGACATAATTTGCCAGTTTCTGATTTAGGAAATTCAAAAAATATTATTGTAGGTCAATGGGTTGTAGCATTAGGAAATCCATTGGGCCTATTTGATTTATCATATGAACCAACAGCTACAATTGGAATTATAAGCGGAGTAAACATTGATTTTGGAGTAAAGAATAAAAAAAATGCTTATCAAAACATGATTCAAACTGATGCATCAATTAATGAAGGTAATAGTGGAGGTCCTTTAATTAATTTAGAAGGTCAAGTTATTGGAATTAATACTTTTATTATGACGGGCTCAGATTCCAACCAAGGTTCAATTGGTATTGGCTTTTCAATTCCAATAAATCGTGTAAAAGATATTGTGCATGATTTAATTCTATATGGTGAAGTTAAGAGAAATTATTCTATGGGTCTAACTTTGAAACCAATGAATGTAACTGTTCAAAAATATTTAAATGTACCTTTTAATAACGGTGCAGTTATAGTTGATATAGAAAAAAAATCTACAGGTATGAACGCAGGTCTAAAAATTGGTGATATTGTAATTAAGGTAGATGGCATTTCTGTAAATTCTATTGAAGATGTAAATGAAATTAATAGACAAAATTTCAGAAAAGCAGGAGATGAAATACAATTAGAGATATGGAGACAGGGTGAAATTAAATTATTAAATTTAAAGTTAAAAGCATACATATAATTTTGAAGGGGTTAAGATGATAGAAAGATACACAACAAAAGAAATGGGTAGAATTTGGTCAGATGAAAATAAATTCTCTACCTGGCTTAAAGTAGAAATTGCAGTTACTGAAGTTTTAACTGATGATAAAATTGTACCGAAAGAAGATTTAAAAACTATTAAAGAAAAAGCTAAGTTTGATGTAAAGAGAATTCTTGAAATAGAAGAAGAAACTCATCATGATGTAATTGCTTTTTTAACTAATTTATCTGAAAATATTGGTCCATCTTCAAGGTTTATACACTTAGGAATGACTTCTTCCGATTTATTAGATACTTCTTTAGCATTATTATGTAAAGAATCTGGACAAATTATTTTATCTAAATTAGAAACTTTTCACAAAACTTTAAGATTGTTAGCCGTTAAACATAAGGATACCTTTCAAATTGGAAGATCACATGGAGTACATGCAGAGCCCATAACATTTGGTTTAAAGTTAGCATTATGGAGTGAAGAGATTAAAAGACACATAGATAGATTTAAACATGCTCTTGAGGACATTCAGTATGGAAAAATATCTGGAGCTGTAGGGACTTATCAGCATTTAGATCCATCTGTTGAAGAAAGGGCATGTAAAAAGTTAGGATTGAAAGCATCAACTGTTTCAAACCAAGTTGTACAAAGAGATCATCATGCAAATTTTCTTTCTGCTTTAGCACTTTTAGGATGTACAATTGAGAAAATTTCTGTAGAAATTAGACATTTACAAAGGACTGAAGTTTTGGAAGCCGAAGAATTTTTTGCTAAAGGACAAAAGGGATCTTCTGCAATGCCACACAAAAGAAATCCCATTATTACAGAGAGACTTACAGGATTTGCACGGCTATTACGCGCAAATGCAATGGCAGCAATGGAAAATGTAGCACTATGGCATGAAAGAGATATTTCTCATTCATCTGTTGAAAGAATTATTATTCCCGACTCAACTAACTTAATGGACTATATGTTGATGAAATTAAATAAACTTTTTGAAAATTTGATTGTTTACCCAGAAAATATGATGAAAAATTTAAATATGACCAATGGATTGATTTTCAGTCAAGAAGTTTTATTAATGCTAGTGCAAAAAGGCATATCAAGGGAAGATGCTTATAAGTTAGTACAAAAAAATGCTATGCAAGTGTGGGAAAAAAATAAAGATTTTAAAACTTTGCTTAAATCTGATAAAGATATATTAAATTTGTTAAACGAAAATGAGATTGATTCTTTATTTGATTTAAATAAAATTTTAATAAACATAAATAAAGTATTTGAAAGGTTAGATTTAAAATGAAAGATATTATTACAACACAATTAGATAAAACTTTGAATAACTCTATTGCAGACCTTGAAAATTTAGGGCGTCATTATAGAGGAAAAGTAAGAGATAACTACTATTTCAACAATCAAATTTTAATGGTAACGAGTGACAGGGTTTCAGCATTTGATCATGTATTAGGCACTATTCCTTTCAAAGGACAAATTTTATCTGAAATAGCATCTTTTTGGTTTGATAAGACTAAAGAAATAGTACCAAACCATTTCATAAAATCTATTGACCCTCAAGTATTGTTGGTCAAAGAAGCAAAACCATTGCCAGTAGAAGTCATAGTAAGAAGATATATCACAGGTAGTTTATGGAGAGACTATGAAAATTCAAAGCACCATGTTTATGATCTAGATTTTGGTGATAATTTGAAAAAAAATCAAAGATTTTCTTCAGCAATGTTAACGCCATCTACAAAAGAAGATTATGGAAAGCATGATATGCCAATATCAAGGAAAGAAATAATCAATCAAAAATTAGTTGATAAAGAGATTTATGAAAAAGCTGAAGAATATGCACTTGCGCTTTTTGCTGAAGGTGAAAAATGGGCCAAGAAACAAGGTTTAATATTAGTTGATACAAAGTATGAATTTGGTTTAGTTGATGGTGAGCTTATCGTAATTGATGAAATACATACACCAGATTCAAGCAGATATTGGATTGAGAGCGAATATGAAAAAAGGTTTTCTGCAGGTGAAGATCAATTAATGTTAGATAAAGAAAATATGAGACAATGGCTTATTAGTAAAGGCTTCTCTGGAGAGGGGACACCCCCTGAGCTTGAAGATGATATTCGTATTCTTTTATCTGAAAAATATATGGAGTTATATAAAATTTTGACAGGAAAAGATTTTATACCATCTTCTGGAGATGTGAGTAATAGAATTCAGAATAACATAAAAAATGCGGGATTCTAATAAATGAGAGTAAAAAAATATTTGCCAAGTATTATTACTTTGTCAAATCTATTTTTAGGATTTCTATCAATATTATATATCCAAAAAGGAGAATTTGCTTTTGCTTGTCATTTAATTTTAATTGCAGCATTATTAGATTCATTTGATGGAAAGCTTGCAAGAAAAATTGGTGTTGTTTCTTCATTTGGTAAAGAAATTGATTCATTAGCGGATGTTGTTTCGTTTTGCTTATCCCCTTCTTTTCTTGTATTCAATATATTATTTTATTCAAATATTAGCACATTTGATGCGGAATTATTTTTTATTTATTTAGCTTTAATTTCTTCTTTTCCTTTATTAATGGGGGCTATACGTTTAGCAAGATTTAATGTTGAACATGATGAAGAAAATCATAGTAAATATTATGTTGGCTTACCAAGTCCTATGTCAGCAATAGCAATTTGTTCTGTAATTTTATTAAAGTTAGAAATGATTGATAAAACATATAATATTACTATATCAGAAATTAATTTTTTTACATTTAATATTGTTTTGCCTGTTATCATTTTCCTATCATTTTTAATGATAAGTAAACTTCAATTTTCAAAATTTCCATTATTTTCTTTTAAAAAAGGTAAAGAAAATTCAATCAGATTAGTACTAATGCTGATTAGCATTGTTCTTATGTTTATAACTAGTGTAATGGGATTATTACACATTATGTTATTTATATTTTCAGCATATTATATTTTGAGTAATATACTTTTTCATTTTGTTAACAACTCAATTCGGTTAAACGAATTAAAAGAAAAATTAAAAAATAAAAAGAAAGATCTATAAAATTATGAAAGCAATTATATTTATTAACTATAAAGAAGGTATTTTAGATCCTGAAGGTGTCACCATCAGTAAGGCGCTAGATAATATGGGTATTAATGGTATAAATGAATTATCTGTTGGAAAATGTATTGAAATGAATTTAGACTGTAGCTCAAAAGATGAAGCAAAAAAAATCGTTGAAGCATCTTGCGATAAATTATTAGCAAACCCTAATACAGAAACGTATAAATATAAAATTATGGAAGAATAATATGAAATTTGCTGTTATAGTATTTCCAGGTTCAAATTGTGATAACGATGCTTATTATGTTGTTGAAAAACATTTAGGTTTATCAGTTGATTTTGTTTGGCATAAAGATAATAATTTAGATGGTTATGATTGTATAATCATACCAGGTGGTTTTTCTTATGGAGATTATCTTAGGGCGGGAGCCGTTGCAAGATTTTCTAATATTATGGAAGAAATAAAAAAGGCCTCCATTAAAGGAAAATTAATTATAGGTATATGCAACGGTTTTCAAATACTTGTTGAGTCCGGTTTATTACCAGGTGCATTAATTACAAATAATTCAACAAGTTTTATTAGCAAAAATATTAATCTACAAGTTGTTAATAACGAATCTATTTTTACAAGTAATTATGTTAAAAATGAAACAATTTCAATGCCAATTGCTCATAAACAGGGTAATTATTATGCAAACTCTGAATTATTAGCACAACTCAAAGATAACAATCAAATTGCATTTAAATATACTAACAACCCTAATGGGTCTTGTGATGATATAGCAGGCATTTTCAATGACAAAAAAAACATATTAGGTATGATGCCTCACCCTGAAAGAGCAGCTGAAAATATTTTAGGTTCAAAAGATGGAATCAAAATTTTTGAATCAATGATATCTAAAATTTAATTTATGTTAGGCGTCTGGGAAATTATCTTAATCTTTACATTCATAGCAATTTTTATAGGACCTAATAAAATTCCTGAATATTTAAATTACTTAAAAAAAGGAACACGCGAGTTTAAAAAAGCAGTTAATAATTCAAAGGAATAACATGTCAATGAATAATATATCTGAAAGAATAGATAAATTTGATAAGAATTATAGTATAGAAAATGAAAAATATAATTGCTTCACAAATAATTTGTCTGAATACGCAAGGTCTTATCTTTCTGATAAGAATGGGTTACTTAACGATAAATTGATTGCAATTAAAGATAACATTAATATAAAAGGTTATCCTACCACTTGTTGTTCTAAGTTATTACAAAGCCATAAATCAGTTTATGATGCAACAGTTATCACAAAAATTAAAAATCAGAATGGTTCAATTGTTGCTAAAACAAACATGGATGAGTTTGCAATGGGTTCCTCAACTGAATATTCTTGCTATGGTTCAGTATCAAATCCCTATGACATAACTAAGGTTTCTGGCGGTTCAAGCGGAGGGTCAGCTGCTGCTGTTGCAGCAAAATTAGTAGATATTTCATTAGGAAGTGATACTGGTGGTTCTGTGAGACAGCCGGCAGCTTTTTGCGGAGTTTATGGGTTAAAACCAACCTATGGCTCAATATCAAGATATGGTTTAACTGCATTTGCATCTTCTTTAGATCAAATTGGTATTTTTGCAAATGATACAATTGATATATATCATATGTTTAAAACAATTGCAGGTCATGACATCAATGATTCAAATACAATTAATCAAGATATAAAATTAGATTTTAATCAAAAAAATGTAGATAAAATTAAAATCGGATATTCAGAAAAATTATTTAGTGAATTACAGCCTGGATTAAAAGAAAAATATTTGGAAGTAATTAATTTTTTAAAAAATCAAAACTTTACTGTAGAAAATATTGATATTAAAATGTTGGATTTAGCAATTCCAACTTATTATATCATAGCAACTGCAGAAGCTTCATCGAATTTATCTAGATTTGATGGTATTAGATATGGCAATCAAAAAAAATCTAATAAAATTAACGAACTTTATACTAGTACCAGATCGGAGTTGTTTGGACAAGAAGTAAAAAGAAGAATCATGTTAGGTAATTATGTTTTATCATCAGGATATTATGATCATTATTATAGTAAAGCATTAAAAGTTAGAAGATTAATAACTGAACATTTATTATCACACCTATCTAAATTTAATGTTTTACTTTTACCAACTTCACCTTCAACAGCATTTTCTAAAAATGAAAAAAAAAATAATCCTCTTGAAATGTATTTATCTGATATATATACTATTCCAATTAGCTTATCAGGGCTACCTGCTCTTAATATACCCATTGGTCAAGTTGATGGATTACCCATCGGTATGCAAATATGCTCTAACTATTTAGGAGAAAATATTATATTTTTATTATCACATTATTTGGAAAAACATTATAAATAAGGAATCAAAATGTCAGGTCATAGTAAATGGTCAACAATTAAAAGAAAAAAAGGTGCAAAAGATGCTAAAAGAGGAGCAGAATTTACACGTTTAGGTAAAGATATCACCTTAGCATCAAGAGAAGGTGGGGGTGATATAAACATGAATGCCGCTCTTAGGTTAGCTGTAAAAAAAGCCAAGGCTGCAAATATGCCAAATGATAATATTGAAAGAGCAATCAAAAAAGGAACGGGTGAATTGCCTGGCATTAAATATGAAAGTTATATTTATGAAGGTTATGGTCCAAAAGGTATAGCTTTATTAATAGAAGTATTAACAGATAATAAAAATAGAACAGTTCCTGAAATAAGACATTTATTGTCTAAAAATAATGGAAATTTAGGTGAGTCAGGTTGTGTAAATTGGATGTTTGAAAAAAAAGGAACGATTTTGATAAAAAAAGAAAATTTAGATGAAGAACTTTTTATAAATGATTTACTTGAGTTAGATATTGATACTTATGATGAATATGATGATGAGTTTCAATTAATTGTTTCACCAGAAGATTTTTCTGATATAATTAAGAATTTAGAAGATAAAAAATATGATATTGAAGGAGATATTTCTTTGGTTCCTATAAATACAATTGCTATTACAAGTAATGATTTAGAACAAGTTAGTAATTTGATTGATAAGTTAGAAGATCATGATGACATACAAAAAGTACATACTAATTTGGAAGTTTTAGATTAATGCTTGTACTAGGAATTGATCCAGGTTTAGGTAATACGGGTTATGGAATAGTTAAAATTCAAAATAATGATTTTTCATTAGTTGATTTTGGAGTTATTAAAACAAACACAAAAGATAAATTGTCTTATAGATTAAAAGTTATTTTTGACGGCATAAATGATTTAATATCAGAATATAAACCTTCAATTTTTTCGATTGAAGAAATATTTTATAGTAAAAATGTAAAATCATCCTTACTATTAGGTCATGCAAGAGGTGTTTCCATTGCGGCTGCATCAACAAATGATTTATTAGTTTATGAATACTCTGCCAGAAAAATTAAGCAATCATTAACTGGTAATGGAAATGCACATAAAGATCAGGTAAGGTTTATGGTAAAAAATATGTTAAAATTAAATACAGCACCAAATTCATCAGATGCCTCAGATGCATTAGCTATAGCGCTATGTTATGCTTTACAAAATAAATTGGAATTCTAATGATAGTCCAAATTACCGGCATATTAAAATATAAAAATGTCAATGAAATAGTTATAGATGCTAACGGAATTGGTTATTCATGTAATATTTCAACAACTACATACAATAAATTACCTGATGTTGATGAAAAATTTACGATTCTAACCTACTTACATATTATGGAAAATAAGCATGCACTTTATGGATTTATAGATCAATCAGAACGTCAATTGTTCACCTTATTGATTAGTGTTTCTGGGATTGGACCTAAAATTGCTATACAGTTATTATCAAAAACTGACAATCAAAAAATGAGTCAAATGATTATTAATGGCGATGTTAAAATGTTATCATCGTTACCGGGAATAGGCCCAAAGACTGCAAAGAGATTGATTATAGAGCTAAAAGATAAATTTACATTCGCCACTGATGATACAATTCCAGATGATAATACTTATTCAAAAAGTCATCAAGATGCTTACAATGCTCTTATAACGTTGGGTTATAAATCTATTGACATTCAAGAAAAAATACAAAATTATGTAGTTTCAAACCCAGAAATAACCACAGAGGAATTAATTAAATTTTGCTTAAAGGATTTGAAATGAAAAAAACAGCATTATACAATTCACATATAGATTTGCAGGCAAAGATGGTACCTTTTGCAGGGTATGAGATGCCGGTAACTTATCAGAAAATATCTAATGAATATGAATCAGTTAGAAATAATTGTGGAGTTTTTGATGTTTCACATATGGGACAAATATGTATTAGTGGAGATGATTCTATATCATTAATTCAAAAACTAACGGTAAATGATGTTACTGACTTAAATGATAATGAAGCTCAGTATACAGCTATGTGCAATAATGATGGTAATATAATTGATGATTTAATTGTTTATAAGTTAAATAATAAAAACTTACTCTTAGTTGTAAATGCATCAAATACGCAAAATATATTAGATTGGATGAAATCACATCAAGATAATTATGATCTTAATATATCTCTACAAAATAATACAGACTCACTAATCGCAGTTCAAGGTCCAAACAGCAGACAAATATTAAATGAAATTTTGAATATTAATTTAGATATAAAATTTTACCATTTAATGCAAACTCAACTATATAATGACAATGTTATCATTTCTAGAACTGGATATACTGGAGAGCTTGGCTATGAAATTATGGCTAATCATGATACTATTAGAAAATTATGGAATCTTTTAATTCAAAAAAATGTTATGCCATGTGGTTTAGCAGTTCGAGATGTTTTAAGAATGGAAATGAAATATTGTTTGTATGGTAATGATATTTCTTTAAACACAAATCCAATTGAAGCAGGATTATCTTGGATTGTAAAATTCAAAAAGGATTTCATTGGTAAAGATTTCTTATTAAAATATAAATCTAGCAAAAATCAAAAAAGATTGATAGGATTTCGGATGATAGATAAAGCAATCCCTAGAAAAGGATATAGCGTTTTGTTTGATAATAAATCTATTGGTATTGTAACAAGTGGGACTCATTCACCTAACTTATCAAAAGGTATTGGCTTAGCATATATTGATAATCAATATAATAAAATTGGAAATATGATTAACATTGAAATAAGAAATAGATTAATGAAGGCAGAAATAGTTAAAACTCCATTTGTACAGAATACTTCAATTCATTCCTAATACAGGCACATAAATAATGAAAAAAAATAATGAAATTTTAGCCATTCTATTAGCAGTAATATCTTTATTTATTTTTGTAAGTTTGCTTGAATTTAAATCTATATATGAGCCAAATATTTTATTTTCATTATTTAATTCAGAAAATATGTCGCATATACAATTACCATTTACGGGTATTCTAGGAGCTAGTATTTCCGCGATTCTAATCAAATATTTCTTAGGTTATGGATCATTTATGGTATGCACTATTATGTTTATGTATTCATATTTAATTTTTACACAAAAAGATTATACAAATAAAAAATATGTGTTTTTATCTTTATATCAAATAGCTTCAGGTTTATGGATATCAGTTTTTTTAACTTGGTACATCGGCCCAAGTAATGAAGCAGGAATTATAGGGTATGTTATACATACTTTTTTAAATGATTTTATCAAAAATTTTATCTATATATTACTTCCCATCACTCTATTTATTATCATAAGAGGTTTTATTGATTTTTCTATATATGAGTTAAGTCAAAAAATATTATTGCATATAAAAGATTTATATAACACAAAAAAAACAAATACTATAGAAATTAAAAATGAAGAAACTAATGTATCTCAAGGCTTATCTGAAACACTTGAAGAATCTAAAAGTAATATCGAAGATATTGATAATAATTCAATTGATGAAAGTAGTGATGATCAGCACGAATTAGAAGAAAATATTCCAAATGATATAATTATTGAAGAACAAGATTTAATTGATGAAAGTAATATTGATGATATTAATAATTCTGATTATGATAATTATAAATTACCTTCTTCAAATTTATTAAACGAACCCATAGAAATTACTAACGAGTTAAATGAAGATGATTTGAAAAATCAAGCTTCACAATTAATACATGCGCTTGAAACATTTAATGTTAAGGGGCAAGTGATTCGTATTTCTCCAGGACCTGTTATAACACTTTTTGAAATTGAGCCTGCTGAAGGTGTTCGTGTGAATAAATTTACTACTTTATCAGATGATTTGGCGCGCGTTATGCAAGCAAGTAGCATTAGAGTTATAGCACCAATTCCAGGAACTAGATCTGTAGGTATTGAACTTCCAAATAAAAATCCTCAAACGGTTTATTTAAAAACTATTTTAAACTCTGAAAAATATGTTAATTCTAATTCTAAATTAACAATTGCTGTTGGCAAAACAACAACAGGTGATGCATACACATTTGATTTGAGTTCTTTGCCTCACCTACTCATTGCTGGAGCTACTGGAGCTGGTAAATCAGTATGTATTAATACTATCATAATGTCAATATTATATAAAGCAAAACCTGATGAAGTAAAGTTTGTTCTAATTGATCCTAAAAAATTAGAATTATCTATTTATAAACAATTAGTTGGTTATCATTTAATTACTTCCTCTAACTTAGATGAATATGTTATGACTACAGCTGAAAATGCAGTTGGTATTTTAGATGCTTCAATCAATGAAATGGAAAGAAGATTTTCTCTTTTTGCTGAATCTAATGTAAGAAATATTGGTGAATATCATACTAAGTATGCAAATGATAATACAATGGAAAAAATTCCATATCTAGTTGTTTTAATTGATGAATTGGCTGATTTAATGATGACATCTAGCAGAGCAGTTGAAGATCCTATAACAAGATTAGCCCAGAAAGCAAGAGCAGTAGGTATACATTTAGTTGTTGCAACACAAAGACCCTCTGTTGATGTAATTACAGGACTAATTAAATCTAATTTCCCAGCTCGTTTATCTTTTCAGGTATCATCAAAAGTTGATTCTCGAACTATATTAGATCAAATGGGAGCAGAGAAACTTTTGGGCAGAGGTGATTTATTATTTTTAAAACCTGGAACGGGGGCTCCCATAAGATTACATAATGCATTTATAAATTTGGATGAAATACAAGAAGTTTTAACTCATATAAATGATCAACCAAAACCAAATGAAATTAAATTGCCAGAAGCTAAAAAAGTGTCATTTGAAACTTCAGGTAACTTAGATGCAGATCATGATGAATTATTAGAAGATGCAGCAAGATTAATTATTGATACAGGACAAGCCTCAGTCTCTTTACTGCAAAGAAAATTTAGGATAGGATATAGTAGAGCAGGAAGATTAATCGATGAATTAGAATCACTTGGTATTGTAAGTGGATATAGCGGATCTAAAGCTAGAGATATATTAGTTGATTCTTCATATATTGAAGATATATTTAAAAAATAATTGATATGTATAGATATCTTTTTTTCATTTTTGTAATTACCTCAATATGCACAAGTAATACTTTTTCAAAATTTACTTTAAAAAACAGTAATTTCATTCAAAGCCCAAATAAACTAATTACATTTAAATATAATAATAATTTGGAAGGCCTGCCAAATTCAGGTAGTGGTAAAATTTTCATTGATAGCACTAAGTATAAAGTAGATTTAGGAAAACAGATTATTATGGTGAATGATAAAGTTTTAAAACGATATAATGTTAATACAAATCAATTATTCATTGAAAATAGTCACCCTACAGTTGATTCAATATTTTTCAATTTTTTTAATAATAATTTTTTAGATTTGATATATGAAAATAAAAATGATTATAATTTAAATTTTAAATTTAATCTAGATTCAACTGATATAGTTGAAATAAGTGCTTGGTACCAAAATTATAATATTAAGATTTATGATATTAAATTTACCTATCAAAATATTGATAATAGTACAGTATTTATGTTTAACTATCCTGAAGCATTTATATTTGATTTAAGAGATTAATATGCAAAGTATAAAAATATTTTTTAACATTCTAATTAGCATTTTTATTACAATTTTTAGCGTTAATTTATTTTTTAATAATGAAAAAAATAACATCAACTTTTCAGATTTAATACATATACTCAAAGATGGCTGGATATATTTATTATTAGCATGCATTTTATTGATTGTCAGTGTTTTTTTAAGAACTTACAGGTGGATTTACCTCTTTAAATCAGAATCAAGAATAAATTTTTTTCTTTTATTTAAATCACAATTAATTGGATATTTTTCAAATAATGTTTTTCCAATAAGAATTGGAGATGTTGTAAGAAGCTATGTAGTATCAAAACATACAGATAAAGAAACCAGCTACATAATTGGAACCATAGCAATGGAGAGAGTGGTTGATACATTAGCGATTATTACCTTAAGTATAATTACCTTGTTTTATTATGGTGCAGATTATTTAGAGGTGCAGTTTAATTTTATTAACATACCATTTTTAGTAACAGTACTATTTATAATAATTTTAGGATTTATATTCTATAATAATATTCTAAAATTTTCATTTTCAAAAAAAATTGATAAGATACTTCAAAATATTTGGACAGGCTTTTCTGATATTCAGTTAAATCATAAAAAATCTATTTTTATATTATCAATTTCTATCTGGTTAATTTTTGCAATTAATGTTTATCTAATACAATTAATATATCCAGACCTTAAACTTAATTTTTTTGATTGTATTTTAATACTAGTTGCCTCTTCATTTATACAAATGATACCAGTAGGTTTTGGTGCAGTTGGTGTGTTCCATTTAGGGGTTCAAGGTGTTTTGATTAAGCTAGGAATTAATAATTATAATAATTTTATTATAATGCTACATCTATATAGTTTATTTATTTACACTTTTTTAGGAGCATATTATTTTTTCACAGATAATAAATTAAGATTTAAAAATTTATTTGAATCAATAAATAAAAGTTAATTCAGATTTGAAAATTTCTTCTTTTTATGAAGATAATATTTTTTAATTACTGAAAATTTTTTCATCAAATCACTAGAAATAATAATATCGCTTCCATATAATTCATTGAATTGCTTTTTTCTTTTTCTCAAATATTTAATATTTAGTAACAACCAGATATTTGCTTTTATCACCGCATAGCCACCATTTAGATTTAATTTCATGATATAAAATAATACAGTTAATTTTTCTAAAATAATTCTCTTCATAATACTAGAATAGGAAAGATTAAAGTTATTAGTTAGAAAAAGAATCATACTATTTCTATGATTTAAAAAGATTTTTTCAGATGATCCATAAGGTAAAGTTTGCCCACCTTTATGATAGATCAATGCATTAGGTTGTGAGAAAATATCATACCCAAGCAATAAACATTTCCAATGATAATCAATTTCCTCCATATGAGCAAATAGTGATTCATCAAAACCTTCAACTTTATTAAAAACATCTTTACGTGTTAAAAATGCAGTTCCACTTGCCCAGAAAATTTTACTCTCTTTGTCATATTGGCCCTTATCCTGTTCTATAGAATCAAAAATTCGACCTTTAACAAATGGATAACAGAGGTAATCTATATACCCACCACAACCACCAGCATAATCAAATAAATTCTTATTAAAAAAGTTTTTAATTTTGGGTTGAACAGAAGATATTTTATTATTTTTTTCAATTGTATTAATTAAAAAATTAAAACAATCTGTAGTGACCACAGTATCATTATTTAAAAAGAATAAGTACTTACCTAATGCATTTTTTGCACCTAAATTGCAACCACCAGCATATCCTTTGTTAACTTTGGAATTTATTATTTTACAGTCAGGAAATTTTTTAAAAATATAATCAATGCTTTGATCTTGAGAATTATTATTAACTATAATCAATTCAAAATTTATTGAATCAATATTATCGTAAATGGATTGTACACATTCCTCTAAAATGTCTTTACCTTTTAAATGTGGAATGATGATTGATAAAATCATTTTATTCAATATAAAAATCTGGGAAATATTTTTTTACTAATTGAGGATTAACAGTAGATAATAAATTTGTAATATTTTTATCTATAAGTTCTATCTCCTGATTAAAGGATATGTCACTAATATTTTGTTCAATTTTAAATTGAATGACTTGTAATAGCGATTGACAAAAGGATAATGCTCCATAATCATATGAAATTTCTGTTGGTATTACATTGCTTGGTAAATATTCATTCATTAAATCAATTATAGCAAAACTTTCTTGCAAATGATTTTTTCTATTAAAATCTAAAGCAATATTAGTGGCAGTTTTGAAAAATATATTTCTATAATTTGCAGCAAGCCTTTCAATATTAGGGCCATAAAAAATTCCTTCTGTATCAAGTTGATTGTATCGATATATACCATTTTTTTCTAAAGTAGCAGAAAAATAATCATCTACATTTCGTATTACATCTTCACTGTTTGACTTTGTAATCATTTGAATTGTTTTATCAATATCCATTCTTATATCCATTGGAGTATTATTAAGTTGATTAGATAATTTATAAACTAAACCTTCTTGGATGAGGTAATCATCTAATCCTAAATTATTATTTCCTGTTGTTGTAGAAAAATATATAGGATTTTTATCAAAACATGTTTCTATAATTTTAAGAATAGTAATATTTGTTAATCCGACGCCATAAGTGCCAGGGTTAAATTTCCAATTAAAATTTTTGCCTGATTCTGTTTGTAAATTGATAGTATAATCACTTTTCAGCCAATTTTTAAATGCGTATTCCATTAAATTTTCATAGTTTTCAGATTCAACAATTTTAAGATACTCATCTACATCTTCATCAATATTAAACATATTTAAACTTGGACTATGTTCATCAAGTTGTCTTATATAACTTGGAAAATTTAGTAGACTGAGATTAACAACTTTAACATCTTTTCTTATATTCTCTACCTCTTGTATATACCATAGCGGGAATGTGTCATTATCTCCGTTTGTAAATAATACAGCATTTGGATCGCAAGAATTCAACAAATTATATGCATAATCCCAAGCTTCATATCTTTTAGATCTATCATGTTCTTTCCAGTCTACTACTCCCATTAAGAAAGGCATAAATAGAATTAATAGTATAGATGGGATTAATGATGAAATATTAAATTTTTTACGGAGTTCAGAAAGCAGCCCAAATATTCCTATACCAATCCATATTGAAAAAGCAAAAAAACTTCCAACATATGCATAATCTCGCTCCCTTGGTTGGGGGTCACTTTGATTCAAGTATACTACTATTGCAAGACCTGTTAAAATAAATAAAGTTAAAACTGATAAGGCTCTTTGAGGATCTCGCCTAAAATGATAAAACATTCCATATAAACCAATTATAAATGCTAGTGGAACAATATATCTAAATATATCAACACCCTGTAAAGGTCGCATGCTCATTAATGGTGTACCATCTAAGCTATTCCGACTCCATGTTCTTTCATTCCAATCTTCTTTTCCAATAAATTGCCAAGCAAAATACCTTAAATACATTTCTTTAAATTGATAATTCCAAACAAATTTTGTTATCTCTTCACTTGAAACATTATTTGGGTTAAGTGTATATCTTTTCCAACTTTCGTTATTGCCCTGACTATTTATAACTAAAGACGTTTTTCTATCTAAAATACTCCACTGCCCATATTGATCTCTATTGATATATTGGTAGGCACTTTTAATATCTTCAGGGTTGTTATAATTTATTTTAGGATTTTGCTGAGCCCTAATAAAGATAAGTGAATATGTAGAATAACCAATTAATACCATTAAAGTACATGTTATAACAATTCTTGAAATTTGTAAATAATGCTTACTATTAATTGTATACAATTTATTCAATGCCCAACCACATAAAATTAGTATAAGTAATGCTTTCAAAAGATTTAAAGCTTCCTGCTCTTTGATTAATTTTAAATAATTAATTCCATTTAGTTCATAATAATTAATTTGATTTTCAGAATTTTCAATTAACCAATTAGCCACATCAGTTTTTATACCATTTTCTATAAGATCCATATAGAAAAATGTTTTTGCTTCTTCATTTGGAGCTGATAAAAATCTGTCATAAATATCAACCTGTTTTTCATTAAGATGATAAGAGTAACTTTGAATTTCTTGTGTTTTATTTTTTAATGTAATTTGTAGATCATCAATGAAAAATTCATTCACAGTGATAAATGCTATAAATAATGTAAATATAATAGTTATAAAATATTTTAGATTTGTTTTTAAGTTAAGATTTATAAGAATTGATGCCAGAATTGCAACAATTAAAAATAAAATTAAAATAGTTGGGTCAGAAATTTTATTAGCTACTGATGGTAAACCTTTAATTATACCTTTATAAATAACTATAAAAATTAATCCGGTTGATATTGATAAAAAGAAATAATGTATCGGCTTAATTATGTTTGAGTCATTTAACTTATAAAAAATAATAAGTGCTATAAAAGGTATTGCTAATAAATTTAATAAATGAACCCCTATAGCTAGTCCAATACAATAACTAATTAAAATCAAATATTTTATATGATTAGAAGTATTAAATTTTGATGCCCACTTTAAGATAAGCCAAACTACTACAGCAGTAAAAAAAGTTGATAACGCATATACTTCAGCCTCAACTGCATTAAACCATTGAGAATCAGTAATAGCAAAAGTTAGAGAAGCTATTAATCCAGAAAAATAAATAGATAATGTATCCTTATCAGTAAAAATTTTTATTAACTGAACAATTATTAGATAAAGTAACATAATTGATAAAGCGCTTGCTATAGGTGAAACTAAATTAACACGTGCCCCCAAATCACTTAAGAAAGGAACTTGAGAAAAGAAATTACTAATCAGTAAATATAATGGTGTTCCAGGTGGATGAGGCACACCCATAATGATTGAAGTTGCTATAAACTCACCGCAATCCCATAAAGAAACTGTGGGTGCCATAGTAAAAAAATAAACTATAAATGGCACAAAAAATGATACTAAGGTAAATATTTTATTTATTTTGTTTAAATTAATTTTATCCAATTTTAACAAACTCCAACATATGATTATATTTTCTTTTAAAGACAGTTTTAATTTTTTTATTAGCATTTAAATTTAACTTTGGATCTTTAATGATCATTTCAAATGCTTGTTGCCTAGCTCTTCTAATAATAGGACCGTCGTTGCTAAAATCTACAACTTTTGATTTTATAAAACCATGTTGTTTTGTTCCAAAAAAATCGCCTGGGCCACGCATTTTTAAGTCCTCATCCGAAATGATAAAACCATCTAAAGTAGATGTCATAATTTTTAATCTTTTATCAGCGTTAGGTGTTTTTTTTCTTTGTACAAAAAAACAGTAACTCTGCTTATGGCCCCTACCAATTCTACCTCTTAATTGATGCAATTGGGTCATACCAAAACGTTCTGAATTTTCAATCATTATTACGGTTGCATTTGGTATATTTATTCCAACTTCAATTACAGTAGTTGCCACTAAACAGTTGATTTCACCCTTATTCATTTTTAGCATTTGTGCATCAATTTCATCTTTATTCATTTTTCCATTAATATATCCAACTTCAAAATCTTTAAATATTTGTTTTAGTTTTTCAAATCCTGATTTAGCAGCCTCTAGATCTAGTTTTTCTGATTCTTCAATTAAAGGATAAACAACAAAACATTGCCTTCCTTCTTCCATTTCTTTTTTCATAAAATCATATGTTGATTCAATTTCATTAGGTTGTATTAGACTGGTTTTAATTGGCAACCTATTTTTAGGTAGCTCATCTATAATCGATATATCCATGTCACCATGTATTGTTATGGAAAGAGTTCTTGGGATAGGTGTAGCAGTCATAGATAAGACTTGTGGAGATGTACCTTTTTCTATTAATAATTTTCTATGTTCTACACCAAATCTATGCTGCTCATCAATAATAATTAGTCCTAAATCATTAAAATTAACTGGATTTTGTATTAGAGAATGTGTTCCAATTATAAATTGTATTTCACCTGATGCTAATTCATTGAGAATTATATTTTTTTCTTTTTGCGGAATATTAGATGTGATCAAACCACATGTAATATTAACTTTGTCACAGTATTCTTTTATGCTTTCAAAATGTTGTTCAGCTAATATTTCAGTTGGTGCCATCAAAGCGACTTGTTTTTCCTCTGCTATTACTATTGCAGCTGTTAGAACAGCAACAATGGTTTTCCCTGAACCAACATCCCCTTGAATTAAACGATTCATTATTTGTTCAGACTTTAAATCTGACCTAATTTCTCTTAATACTCTAATTTGTGCATCTGTCAGTTGAAAATTTAAATTTTCATAAATGCCTTTTAAATATTTGCCTCTTTTTGTGTAACTAAGACCCGTATTATTTTTTTGATTATTTCTTTTTAGTGCCATAAGAATCTGTATAAAAAAGTGTTCATTAAATTTTAATCTATAAATAGCATCTTTTATATCATTATTATTTTTTGGAAAATGAATTTTATATAAAGCTTCTTTCAGGCTGATTAAGTTTTCTTGTTTTAATATATTTAATGGCAAAAAATCATCTATTTTATATTTATCATTAGCCATAATATTTTGAACTAATTTTCTAAATCCTCTGCTATCCAATCCCTTTGATTTTAAATCTGATGTTGAAGAGTATTGGGAAATGATTTGCCCAGTATTTTGATTGTTTGATTGGTTAAGCACATCAAAATCAGGATGAGTAATTTTTAAACCATTGTAAAATTCTATTTTGCCATAAGCAGCAATTTCATCATTAATATTAAATTTTTCTATTATCCATGATAAACCATTAAACCATACACATTGAAGTTCCCCTGTTCCATCAGAAATTGTTACTTGGAATAGACGTCTTTTACCTATCATTTTCATATTTTTACTAATCACTTTTCCAATTACAACTGCTTGCTCACCTATTTGTGCCTGATTAATTTTTTTGATATTTGTTCTATCTAAATACTTACGTGGTATATTATTGACTAAATCATAAATCGTTTCAATGCCATAGGCCTTTAACTGTTTAGCTCTTTTAGGCCCTACACCTTTAAGATAGGTTATATCATCGTATAGTGGATTAGAGTAATTCAAAATAATAAAATAGTTATTTTATTAATGATTTTAGGTTTTCTTTTAATTTATCAAGTTGCTGTTTATAGTCTTCAAACTTATTTCTTTCATGAGCAATAATTTCACTTGGTGCCCTATCAACAAAATTTTTATTTTCTAATTTTTTTGATACAGCATTCAATCTTCCTTGCATATCTGAAACTTGTTTTTCTAATCTTTTAATTTCTTGTTCGATATCAATTAAACCTTTCAAAGGAACAAATATTTCTAGATTTTCAACAACTGCTGTAGCAGATTGAGCAGGTTTAAGAATGTTATCACCTACTTCAAGCTTTTCTATTTTTAACATTCTACTCATTAATTCCATATTATTTTCTAGAATAGATGTAAATTTATCGTTTCCTCTTACCAGCATGTTGATAGGTTTAGATGGGGCGATATTTAAGCTAGCTTTAATATTTCTAACAGAACTTATAGTTGTCATTATGAGATTGATATCTTTTTCAATACTAGCATTCACATGATTGTGATTGTAGGGTACATTTTGACTATTAGCTAATAAAGAGGAATTTTCTTGATTTAAAAAGCTCCATATTTCTTCTGTTATGTGAGGGGTAAACGGGTGCAATAATTTTAGTATGTTTTTTAATACATATAAAGAAACGCTTTCAGCAATTTTTTTGTCCTCTATATCATCTCCATAAAAACGTGTTTTTACAAATTCAATATACCAATCACAAAAAGAATTATAGACAAAATCATATATTGTTTTTATTACCTCATTTAATTTATAGTTTTCATAATGATTATCTATTTTATTAATAGAGTAGTTTAATTTTGAGATAATCCACTTATCTGTAATATGTAACTTTTCATAGTTTTCAATACTTGAGTTTAAATTTTCAGAATTCATGAGAATAAATCTAGCAGAATTCCACAGTTTATTCATAAAATTTCTTCCATGCTCTAATTTATCATTAGAAAATAAAATATCAGATCCCTGAGGAGCTATTAACAATAAACCAACCCTTACAGCATCTGCGCCGTACTCTTCAATCAAATCTACCGGATCAGGCGAGTTTCCTAAAGATTTGCTCATTTTTTGACCTTTATCATCTCTGATAATTCCATTAAAGTATACATTTTTAAATGGTATTTCATTTTTAAAATACAATCCAGCCATAATCATTCTAGCTACCCAAAAGAAAATAATATCTGGACCAGTTACCAAATCATTTGTTGGGTAAAACTTTTCTAAATTTTTATTTTCATTTGGCCAACCCAAAGTTGCAAAAGGCCAAAGCCATGAACTAAACCAGGTATCAAGCACATCTTCTTCTTGTTTCCAGCCATTACCCTCAGGCGGATTTATTCCACAATAAATTTCTTCTTCTTTGTACCAAACAGGAATTCTATGCCCCCACCAAAGTTGTCTGGATATGCACCAATCTTTAATATTTTCAAGCCAATGATTATATGTTTTAACCCATCTGTCAGGATAAAATTTTACTTCCCCATTATTAACTGCTTCTAAAGCAGGCTTTGCTAATTGCTCCATTTTTACAAACCATTGTTTAGAAATATATGGTTCCACCACAGCATCAGTTCTTTCAGAATGTCCTACCTG
>Ga0208130_1000318_pt1 | contig 25960 bp, 27 predicted proteins | sample ETNtaG_31_FD_185771 | JGI IMG/M metagenome (GOLD analysis project Ga0208130, IMG submission 185771) | Marine microbial and viral communities from oxygen minimum zone, Eastern Pacific Ocean - ETNP201310SV78 (SPAdes) (version 2) | ecosystem: Environmental > Aquatic > Marine > Oceanic ... | reverse complement strand
TACTACTGATGAAAATAATCCGCGAAGCCATTGATCTGTGGCATCACTGAGTTGCAAGGTGAATTCGGAACCACGAAGTTTGCGATCCCTTAGAAGTCTTTTCCTTTCGTCAATGATTGACATGTCTCCACCGTATTCCACTTATTGTATTTTGGGAATACTCACGTCATGAAGAAGCGCTCTCTCAGCAAATAGTGCTCACAAGTTGTAGGCAGTTTCAGCATGTTGAGATTGGTCTAAGCCTGATTGTTCATCTTCTTCGGAAACTCTAAGTCCTATAGTGGCATCAAGTGCTTTGGCGATAGCAAAGGTCACTACGAAAGAGAATGCGATTACTGAGACCATTGCTACGACTTGGTCAATGAATAGTTCTCCACCGCCGAAGAAAAGACCGTCTTGAAACCATTCTTCTTTAAGTTCTTCATTATTAATAGCTAAACTTTCATCATTGATAGCTGAATTATCTGCAAAAAGGCCCAGAAGTAAGCCTCCAATCACACCACCTCCACCATGTACTCCAACAACATCTAGAGAGTCGTCGAAGCCTAGCTTGTTTTTAAGCCCTATCAAGAAATAACATCCCGCACCCGCTACCAAACCGAAAACAATACTTGATAGACCGCCTACGTAGCCGGCTGCTGGTGTAATGGCTACCAAACCGGCAACCACACCGGAACATGCACCTAGAGTTGTTGCCTTTCCATCTCGATACCACTCAATAATCATCCAACCAATCATTCCAGCCGCAGCGGCGACGAACGTGTTAAGTAAAGCTTGAACTGCTTGCCCATTTGCTAATCCTGCAGAACCGGCGTTGAAACCAAACCAACCAAACCACAATATTCCCGTGCCCAACATGACCAGCGGAAGGTTATGTGGTGGGGAAGACTCAGATGGCCAGCCTTTTCGCTTGCCAAGAACAAGTATCAAAGCGAGTGATGCTGCTCCAGCATTGATATGAATTGCTGTACCACCAGCAAAATCAATAGCACCCATTTCATGATGCCATCCGCTGTATACCCAATAAGTTACTGGAGTATAAACCACTAGCGTCCATATTGGAACAAATATTGCCCACGCTGAGAATTTCATTCGATCAGCGACAGCCCCAGAGATAAGTGCAGGTGTAATTGAGGCAAAAGTCATCAAGAAAGCTACAAAAATTAGCGATTCCGGATCCATATTCAGCCCTTCAAGTCCAAATTGATCCCAATTACCGATAAGGTCGCCACCCCAGAAACCTGACCCGTCAGAACTATTACCAAGTGTCCACGAAAACGTTACCCACAGAAGCGGGACTATACCAATGCAATACATGTTCATATTTAGCATGTTCAATACATTCTTTGACCTGTCCATGCCCCCATAGAAGAGCGCTAGCCCTGGAACCATAAATACAACTAGCGCTGTCGAAATCAACATCCAAGCAATATCACCTGAATTCATACACACTCCTCGTTCGTGAAAATAATGGCAATCATAAAAGTACATTGCGTTTGTTTCTGAATTGTTTCAGCAGTGTTAACTCTTGGTATGAATACCCTTGAACTCTGATGTAAAATTCATACGGTATGGAAGTTCGAAAAGATTGTAGGCACTATCGCAGTAGGTCTCTTCCCTCAGGTGACCAAATCCAAAAGTGCAGATTGGGAAGTAACGAAGAAACCCCATTTAGATGCCCCGAATTCTGCCTTTTCTTTGAAAAGAGAAATATTTCCGATGCAGGTTGGAATCGTTAGGCGCTAGAAAAAAATTCAATATGTGTGATTTCACTCCGTACTTGCGTAATCGCAGGTAGAGTGTCTCTTTGTGAGAAAAAGACTCAGCCTACTTTCAGGTTTTCTTATTTTAGTTTTCGGACTTCTAACAACTTTGCCTGCTTTGGCAAGTGCAGATACCAACGATGAACTAACTATCAGAGGAACAGTTCGAGTAGGAAGAGAAGTTATCCCAGATGCTAAAGTTATAGTTTCAAACGCTCAAAATATTGAAATTGGTTCAGTAGTTACAGGTGAAGATGGAAAGTGGGAAATACCGATACCTGGTTTAGGTGAATATACAGTAGTTCTTGCAGGCCCTCTGCCAGAAGGAGTATCTATTCGAGATGGGGCTTCCGACCAGATAACAGTTTTTGTTGAAGAATACCGATCAAAAGCTGTCGGCTTTCAATTAGTTGGCGAAGATCAGAAACCTATTCTTGAGATACGACCGACATGGGAACGTTTATTAAATCGAATGGTTAGCGGGCTGAAAGTAGGTTTACTCGTAGCTTTGGCATCTATAGGCTTATCACTTATTTTTGGTGTAACCGGGCTAGTAAATTTTGCTCATTCAGAGATGGTTGCGTTCGGAGCAGTGATTGCCTTATTACTCGAATCAACAGTCGGCCTTAACGGTGCTTTATTTCCGTTAGCGGTGGTACTTGCTGTTCTTGCTGGTGGCGGACTTGGTTTTGGTTTAGAAAGAGGAATTTTTGGTCCTTTACGAAGACGAAAAATGACGAATATTTCGTTAATGGTCGTTTCAATAGGTCTTGCATTCCTTATGAGATACCTAATTCTTATCTATCATGGTGCAGAACCGGAGACATTCGAGTCCTTTAGAATACAAAGCGGGGTTTCCCTAGGACCTATTGAACTTCCAGCGAAAGACTATTTTATAATAGGAATAGCTTTCACAACACTTCTAATGGTGGGACTTTTGCTTCAACGAACAAAGCTTGGAACATCAATGCGCGCAGTTTCTGATAATCCTGCTCTTGCCGAGTCATCGGGAATTGACGTCAATCGTACAATTATGTGGGTTTGGATACTAGGAAGTGCTTTGGCAAGCCTCGGCGGCACAATGATCGGATTGACACAAGTTGTAGAATGGCAGATGGGAGAGAAAATTCTACTCTTAATATTCGCAGCAGTTACTTTAGGAGGGCTAGGAACAGCTTTCGGCGCGATGGTCGGTGGTTTGGCAATTGGTTTTGCCTCTGAGACATCAACATTCTGGTTAGATAATGACCTGAAGTTCCTTATTGCGTTAGCAGTTATGATTGTAATTCTTCTAGTAAGGCCTCGAGGTATTCTCGGAGTCAGAGAAAGATTAGGTTGACATCATGTTGATGAATCTTTTCGCCGAAATTGATGTGAGTAAATTATTTGGTCTCGCTCTTAGAACGTCTATAAGCGTGCAGGCAGCCACTTTCGCTCTTGCGGCAGTAGGCCTTAATCTTCACTACGGTTATACGGGCCTCCTAAATTTTGGCGTTGTGGCTTTCATGGCTGCTGGTGCGTATGGAATGGCTATCTTCTTTACCCAAGGTTGGCTTGGCGGTTCTATTCTCTTGGCAATCGCAAGTGGTGTCGTATTCGCAGTGGTCATAGCGCTAAGTATTGGATTGCCTTCCTTGCGACTACGAGCCGACTACTTGGCTCTGACAACCATCGCTATCGCAGAAGTTTTACGGATCTCATTTCGATCCCAACGGTTGCTCGATTTCACCGGTGGTCCATTTGGTCTTCCCAGTATTGAAGATAGAAATGCGAATGTTTCTTTCGCTGATGTTATAACAGTTGACTGGAACCCAATAAAGGAAGGAAATTACGGAGCCTGGTTCCTTGAGTTTGATGAAAAGACATTGTGGGTCATGATTATCGGATGGTCCTTAGTATCGCTAGCTAGTTTATTGATCTGGGGCTTAATGCGGTCCCCATGGGGAAGGGTTATCAAAGCAATTCGTGAAGATGAAGATGCTGCAAGGGCATTAGGTAAAAATGTCTTTTCTTACAAACTTCAGAGTCTCATTATTGGCGGAGTGATCGCTTCATTCGCTGGCATTGTCCGAGCCTTTGACATGGGTTTTGTTGAGACACAACAGTTCCGACCGCAAACAACATTCTTCATTTGGACCGTCTTGATACTTGGTGGCGCTGCTTCAATTTGGGGACCAATAATCGGATCCATGACGTTTTGGTTTGTAATTATCTTTTCAGAAGAACTTCTTCGCCAAATGGTGGACTCTGGGTGGATACCTGACGCAATATTACAATCAAATGATATAGCGAGCGTCAGAATGATTCTGATGGGAATTATGTTAGCCACGCTCATGATATGGAGACCTCAAGGTCTAGTTGGCAAAAAAGAGGAGGCACAAATTGACATCCGATAACCAAGCTTCCGAACAAGTGACTATTGAAGCGACCCCAGGGTCACCCAAACAAGACCCCATATTAAAAATTGACAATGTAGTTAGATCCTTTGGCGGCCTACGCGCTGTTGATATTGATCATCTGGAAGTCCAGCGAGGAATCATCACTGCATTCATTGGTCCAAATGGAGCTGGTAAGACAACATTGTTCAATTTAATAACGGGCTTTGATAAGCCGGACTCAGGAAAATGGACTTTTCATCAGCTATCAAATGCAGAATCTTGGACTACAGACCTTTCAGGACTTCGGCCGCACCAAATTGCCAATAAGGGAATGGTTCGCACTTTTCAATTAACGAAATCTCTTGCAAAAATGACTGTTATAGACAACATGCTTTTAGGTGCCGCTGAACAAAAAGGAGAGTCTCTGAGAAATGCTCTTTTACCTTCACGTTGGCAAAAGCAAGAAAAAGAAATTTTGGAAAAAGCAGAGGATCTATTAGAGCGTTTCAAGCTCTCACACATGCGAGATGAATATGCTGCAACGCTATCTGGAGGCCAACGAAAGTTGCTTGAGATGGCCAGGGCGTTGATGTCTGAACCGAAATTAATTTTACTTGACGAGCCCATGGCAGGAGTAAACCCAGTTCTTGTTGAATCATTATTAGTGCATATAGAGAATCTCCGTGATGAAGGGGTGAGTGTACTTTTCATTGAACATGACATGGATGCAATCATGGGTATCTCTGACTGGATTGTTGTCTTGGCGGAAGGCCAGGTAATTGCTGAAGGAACACCATCAGATGTTTCCAAAAATCCGGCTGTAATAGACGCATACCTTGGAAGCGCGATCGCTGAGGAGCTTAAAGATGTCTAGCAGAAGAGTCGTTCTTGAGTCCAAGGATTTAGTCGCCGGATACCTACCTGGCGTTGATATTCTGACAGGTTGCAATTTCAAGCTTTATCAAGGAGAACTCGTTGGAATTATCGGTCCTAATGGAGCAGGAAAGTCGACTTTAGTGAAGAGTATGTTCGGCCTTGTCGAAGTGCGAAGTGGAGTGGTTCAATTACTCAACGAAGAAATCACGAATTTAGCTGCGCACGAATTAGTTAGAAAGGGAGTCGGTTATGTTCCTCAAACCGAAAATGTTTTCCCATCTCTAACGATCGCCGAGAACCTTCAAATGGGCGCGTACCAATTAAAACCCAATGAAGTTCAAGAACGAATGAAAAACATCACAGACCTTTTTCCTAAACTTGGTCAACGTCTAAAACAACGCGCAGGCCTACTATCCGGTGGAGAGCGACAAATGCTTGCAATGGGAAGGGCTTTAATGATGGAGCCCTCTGTACTGCTCCTTGACGAACCTTCCGCAGGTCTTTCACCAGCTCTGCAGGTAGACGTTTTTGAAAATGTAACTGCGATCAATAAAACAGGAGTGTCGATAGTAATGGTTGAGCAAAACGCCACCCGTTGCTTGAAAATTAGCGATCGCGGCTACGTCCTTGATCAAGGCAAGAATGCCTACGACGGCACCGGAGAAGGATTACTTCACGACCCCAACGTTATTAAGTTGTACTTAGGGACAATGGCTGAATCTCGTTAACAAATAAAGACTATATAAATGGGTAAGCCAAACGACCACAGGTTAGGACTACTTAACATCTTTTCAGTTATAGTAAGCTGAAGATCAATAATTTGTCTTAGGAAATGATTCATTAATGATTTCTTCACGAATCTTAGGAACAGGAAAGGGTGAATGACAGTCAAGCAAGCCCATGGAAGCGGCGACTCTTCTCCACCAATCGCAGGTGATATATCAACGTTCCCGACCGATGCTGAATTAGCTCGGACTTTAGTCGCATCTACAGGGTCAGCTACTTTAAGCACATTGACTCCAAAGGGATTTCCATACGGAAGCATTGTTTCCTATATTCATGACGACTTGGGCAACCCGATCATCCTCATCTCTGACATGGCGGAGCACACAATCAATGCACGTAAGAATGAAAAAGCGTCCATGCTTATCAGCGAACCAGCAGGAGACGGTGACCCGCTAGGAAAAGCTAGACTTACGCTTGTTGGTTCACTGCATTTGCTTGAAAACCCAAAAAAAGAGCGTGAGGATTACTTAGAAAAGCACCAACATGCTTCATTTTATGTTGATTATGAAGATTTCAATTTTTGGAAACTAGTGGTCAAGGAATGTAGGTACGTTGGTGGGTTTGGTCATATGAGTTGGGTGGAAAATCATGCATACCAATCAGCTGAAATTGATCCATTTTTCCTAAACGCCCAAGAAATTATTGACCACATGAACGAAGATCATCGTGACGCCAATCTCTTGTATGTGAAGAACCTTGCTAATTTACAAGATTCCTCTGAAGCGACCATGCTAGGAATCGATCGCTACGGTGTCACCTTGCGCGCATCAACCTCTAAAGGCCCAAGAATGGCAAGAATTGGATTCCCTACTCCACTCAAAAGCCAAGAAGAAGCTAGACCAGCAGTAATAGAATTATTGGAGCTCGCAAGAAGCACCAGCAATCAACAGATCAAAGCAAACGAGTAAGAGATGTATGGTGAAGTAGAAGAAATTTCGACCCTCTCCCCAAGCATGATCAGGATAGTTTTAGGAGGCAGCGGCTTAGACAACTTCACACCAAATGAGTCAACGGATCAATACATAAATGCATATTTCATTCCAGAAAACGCATCATACTCCCCGCCATTTGACCTTGAAGAAGTCCGAACTTTAGGTGATGACCAAAGGCCAAGACCAAGAAGATTCACTGTTCGCCGCTGGAATTCCAATACACAAAAGTTAACTATTGATTTCGTAACCCACGGTGACCAAGGTTACGCAGGGACATGGGCCCAGAGAGCTCAAATAGGCGACAGATTACAATTTAAAGGACCTAATGGAAGCTACAAACCAGATATAGAAGCTGATTGGCATTTACTCGCAGGAGATGAAAGTGCACTTTCTGCCATCAGCGCCTCTGTTGAAGCTATTCCAGAGAGTAAACCTTGTTCGGTATTCCTTATCGTAGATGGACCGGAAAACCAAATAAATTTTGCTTCATCTCCTAATCATAAAATTAATTGGATTTACCGGTCTGCTGTACCTAACCCTGAAACAGCTCTGCTTGAAGCAATCCGTAGCCATGCGTTTGAAGATGGGAAATTCGATGTCTTCATACATGGTGAGGCCGGAGAAGTTCGAGATATTCGAAAGTATCTGATCCTTGAGCATCAAATTGAAATTGAATCAGCTTCAATATCACCATATTGGAGGAGAGACCATACTGACGAAGCCTGGAGAAGTATAAAGAAGCAATGGTTAGCAGACCAAGAAATGGACACATAGTCTAAACACTGAGTTTAACTACTTCTCCTATCTCGCCGACAACGCCCGAGTAGAACGGGCCAAATTCAGCATATTCTGCTGAGGCTATATCAAAGCGCATCGTGTAGACGACATCTTTAAGGTCGTCAGGATTTACGCAAAATAAGGTAACCCCCCACTCAAAATCATCAATACCAGTGGATCCTGTTATGACCTGAAGTACGCGACCGGCAAATTTTCTTCCTGAGGCTCCATGCTCGTACATAAGATCTTTTCTCTTGTCAAAGTCTAATGTAAACCAATTCTGAGTCGGATTCCGTCTCTTGGACATTGGGTAAAAGCACCATGCTCGCTTATCAGAGGGAGGAAGCTCCGGATACAGTCGCGCTCTGCGCATCTCTTCGGGGACTCCAGCTGCGTATTCAGATATCTCTGTCAAAGAGACATAGGAATCTACAATATCTACTCCGCAATTTCCTATATCTCTTTGGGTTTCCCGAAGTTGAACCCAGTCACTGCTTAACATCATGAAAGCGAAATCAGCTTTATGACCTAGGATAGAAATGGATATAATCTGCACATCCTCTGAATTTTTCTTACCAATAACTTCTACTAATTTTTCTGAGTCAAAGCTTTGGTTTGATTTGCAAAATAAATGCAGCACACCGAGACCGGTAGCCGGTATTAGTGGGTCCATAGAGAAAGTGTAGTTAATTTACAAGAGCTTTACGCCTCTAAAGTAACTAGAAGTCCATATCTGGCATGCCTGGCATTGCTTCAGCATCATCAGGAGCATCAGCGATTACGGCTTCAGTTGTCAGGAACAATGCTGCTATCGATCCAGCGTTTTGAAGTGCTGACCTAGTGACTTTAGCCGCATCAATAATTCCAGCCTCTACAAGGTCCTCATATTCACCGGATGAAGCATTCAATCCATTTGCTCCATCTAGATTACGAACCTTTTCTACTATCACGCCTCCTTCGAGACCCGCATTTATAGCAATTTGATTCAACGGACCTTCAAGTGACTTTGCGACCAGTCGAGCTCCTGTATTTTCATCTGGGTTTCCTAAACTTTCAGATATCGCTAATACAGCCTCTTGAGCTCTCAATAGGGTCACTCCTCCACCTGCAACAACGCCCTCTTCGATTGCTGCCTTTGTTGTGGATACTGCGTCCTCAATTCTATGTTTTTTTTCTTTCAGCTCTACTTCAGTGGCTGCTCCAACTTTTAGAATTGCTACACCGCCGGAGAGTTTTGCCAAGCGCTCTTGGAGTTTTTCGCGATCATAGTCTGAGTCGGTATTTTCAATCTCTGCTTTAATTTGGGCAATTCGGCCATCAACATCTTCGCGACTACCAGATCCCTCGATGATTGTAGTTTCGTCTTTTGTGATAACTACCTTTCGCGCTTCGCCAAGGAGATCCAATGTTGTCGCATCCAGTTTTAAGCCAACTTCTTCACTGATTACCTGACCTCCAGTCAAAATAGCCATGTCTTGCAACATGGCCTTGCGGCGATCTCCGAAACCAGGAGCTTTAACACTTGCAGATGTGAAAGTACCACGTATTTTGTTAACTACGAGAGTAGCCAATGCTTCACCTTCAATATCTTCTGCAATTATTAGTAGCGGTTTCCCTGATTGCATAACTTTCTCAAGAACCGGTACGACATCTCTGACAGCTGAAATCTTTGATGAGACAAAAAGAATATAAGGATTTTCGAGAACAGTCTCCATACGGTCAGCATCAGTCACGAAATAGGGTGAGATGTACCCTTTGTCGAAACGCATTCCTTCGACAAAGTCCATATCCATTCCGAAAGTTTGGGATTCCTCAACAGTTATTACACCATCTTTTCCAACCTTGTCGATTGCTTCGCTTATCTTGGCACCAATGTCAGCATCTGCAGCAGAGATAGCAGCAACATTTGCAATCTGGTCTTTGTCGGAAGATACATCTTGAGACTGATTAGCTATTGACTCGACAGCTGCAGCTACACCAGCTTCTATGCCCTTCTTGAGCGACATTGGGTTTGCGCCAGCTGCCACGTTTCTTAGTCCCTCACGAACCATGGACCAAGCTAACACAGTTGCAGTAGTCGTCCCATCACCGGCAACATCATCAGTTTTCTTAGCTACTTCCTTGACTAATTCAGCACCAATTCGTTCATATGGATCTTCAAGGTCAATCTCTTTTGCGATTGAAACACCATCATTGGTTATGGTTGGTGCCCCCCATTTCTTATCAAGAACAACATTTCGTCCTTTTGGGCCAAGCGTCACTCTCACTGCATCAGCAAGTGTGTTCATTCCTCTTTCCAAACCCTTTCGGGCTTCTTCGTTAAATGAAATGATTTTTGCCATCTAAACTCTCCTTATTTTTAAATATTTAACAATTTGTCTCGGTAATTTATTCCAAAGGATCTAATCTTTTAAATTTTCATTTTAAAGACCCAAATTTGCATACACGCTTTAGGTTCCCTCATTAACCAGATTTGCTATGTGTATCCTCCAGCGACTGCCGGAACAATAGAAACTATCTGCCCTTCTTCTAATTCCGTATTTAAACCGCCTAAGAAGCGAACATCTTCATCATCAAGGAAAATATTTACAAACCGTTGTAAATTACCTTCGTCATCCAAGACTCGATTTACAAAGTCTGGATATTCAGTTCGGATGTGCTCTAATAGCTGCCCTAGTGTTCTACCATCTGAGGAAATTGAAGAGTTTCCTTTTGTTAACTCCCGAAATGTGGTGGGTATTCTAATAGTTACCGCCATAAGGTAAATCTACCGCTGTTATATTCTTTTCATGCTGAAGAATTTGAATTCGTTTGACTGGTGACTTTATTTAAAAGACGAGTACGTTAAAAGAGTGAAATTACATGGTGTAATTAATGCATCTGGAGATTCATTAGCTGACTTTTCTATTGCTCTAGATGTCGAGAGCGCAGTCAAACGTGCGGAAGAATTAATTCAACAAGGTTGCGTTGGAATTGATTTAGGCGCAGCAGGTTCAACGCAATTTGCAAGCCGTGTTGAGGTGGAAGAAGAGTGGGAACGCCTTGATGGGAAAATTCAAGCAATCGCAGAGTTGGGTGTAGAACTTTCTGTTGATACGTGGAAGCCAGAAATAATGGCAAGGGCGCTAGAAGCAGGAGCTAACTTTATGAACGCTTCTGATGGTATGCAAAATCCTGAAATGGTTGAAATCGCTGTGAGTTCCGGAGTTCCAGTAGTCCTTCCGTTCTTGAGCGGTGAGGACCCCAAAAGTCTTGAATTCGTCACTGGTGACCCTATTGAAGTAATAGTCCGATGGTTTGAAAAGTCTCTAGATGAGCTTGAGAAAAGAGGTTTAAAGAAAAACCAGTTAATCTTGGATCCTGGTACTGGATTTGGTCCCGCAAATTGGGATTGGAAAGACAGGTTTAAATATCAGGAATGCGTTTACAGTAATTTGGATCAACTAAAGACTTTCGGTTTGCCCGTATATGTAGCCCTTCCTTGGAAATTTGAGGATGGGCGGAAGGACTTGTTAGAGATTCTACTGAAAGTAGGATTCGATTATGGTCGCACACATCTTCCACAAAGAATATTAGAGATTAAGAAGGAATTAGAATCTCATTGATTAATATTCTTTACTTTGAACGATAAATATTAACTGCTGACGATTCTAAGAATTCTGGTACGGGTGGACGCATCTTTCTAAGATTAACTTGAACACCTGTGACAGTGGGAATTTCGAGTACCTCTGTTGCAATCCTTGTTGCGACTTTTTCGAGAAGCTGGTGAGATTCGTTCCGAATAATGCCTGCAACCAATTCAGTGACTTCACCATAATTTATGGTGTCATCAAGATCATCAGATGCACCAGCTACTGAGAGATCCGTTTCTATAGCTAGATCTATCTCAAAAGGTTGTGCTCTGTTCTTCTCTTCAGGAAGAACGCCTATCGTTCCAAGAGCCTGTATTTTATTTAATTCGATACGATCCATCATCTTAAGGTTTTACCCCTTTGAGTGATTTCCTGACCAATCATCAAGTGCTTTCATTGATATTTTCGTAATTGATTTTGCGGGTGCGGAGAAAGCTTCATCAAGGCCAACATGCTCTATAAGCGAGTACGAAGGAACAGGAAGTCTCACATTTGGGTCAATACTTCCAGCAATAATAAGTGAAGGAGTTGACATGAGTTTTGATAACTTGAGCACCTCTCCCACAACTTTTCCGTCGAAACTTGATTCGTTAACCTCTCCTTCACCCGTTATAACTAGGTCTGCATTTTCAATTTGAGCAACTAAATTAACCCGTTCTGAAACTGCTTCAAAGCCACTTTGAAGATTGGCACCTACTGTTGCAAGACCGCCTGCCAAACCTCCAGCTGCTCCAGCCATCGGCAAAGATGTGACATCAATATGTCTCTCTTCATGAAAGACTTGAGCTAGACGCCTTAGTCGATTTTCGAGAAACCTAATCTGTGTATCCGTTGCACCCTTTTGTGGACCAAAGATTCCTGCACATTCTATAAACCCAGTTTGCACATCGCAAGCAACGTTTATTGCAATACTTGAGTAGCGCTTCAATGGTCTCATAGCCTGTAAAGCTCCCAAACCTCCGTCAATAGATGCTGAACCTCCAAGACCAATAAGAATATCTTCGGCCCCCCTCTCTAGCGCTGTTCTGATGAGTTCTCCTGTGCCGAATGTTGAAGCATCAATAGGGTTGGCAAAGGATTTATCTTGTATCAAGTGAAGCCCAGAGGCTTGTGCCATCTCAATAACAGCTGATTTGCCGTCAAGCCTCCATGAGGCATTGACTGGTTCACCGAGTGGACCAGCAACTACTGACATTTTATTGCCACCACCAAATATTTCTAATGTTCCTTCCCCACCATCTGCTAGAGGTTGAATAATGACCTGATGCGAGTCATCAATTGCCTCAGCAATTGATTGAGCAACTTCAGTTGCGGGTATTGTCCCCTTAAACTTGTCAGGGGCAATTAGAACTTTCATGTATTTTCTATCTCATCCACCTTGGTCAGGAAATAGATCAGCGCCTACGTGAACAAGAACATTTGCGTCAGAAAGATCATCTATTGGAAGAGTTTCCGGCAAGGGTAAAACATTACTGCTATCAGCATTAATGATTAGACGAACATTCTGGGCATCTAAATCATAGCCTTGTGAGTAATATATGAAGGTTTCAAGTAGCACCTCTTCCCCAAGATCATTTACAGCCCCAACTCCGTTATAGCCTGCATTGGCTACAAGAGTGTCAAGAGTAGCTCCCGCTGCTCCGGTTACGTCAGTCCCGTTTGCTACTAGAACTCGAACTTCTGCTGGAGGATGGAGTACTGAGGTTGAAGTTGACGGGCTTCCTTCGTTTACTTCTCCGCCATTATTCTCTTCTGATGATACTTCTGGTGGAGTGGTAGTTTCTTGCTCAATTTCTTGGTTTTGTTCCTCGGTCTCTTGAGTCTCTTGAGTACTTGGAACTGACACTGAGGAGGCTGAGGTATCTTTATCAAATCCTTGATTGAGAACAATAATTCCTACCGTGATCACGGCGATAATTAAAAGAACTCCTTTACCAGCAATATTCATTAGTGATTTCTCCTGAATCTAACCTCGTTAAAACTATCGTAAATCTGATCATTTGTCTTAGCGAATCGGATTATTCGAAATAGAAATTCCTAATTTCTTTGACCTTCGTAATTTTCTGGCTCTTTGTAATCTCTTTACGACCATTGGGTCAAAATCTACTGCCTCGGGTTTATCAATCAGGGCATCGCGAAGCTGATAGTACCTTGCCGGAGAAATAGAGAACGTCTTCCGAATAGCTTTCTGTTTAGTATCATTGCTTTTCCAAGCAGTTCTTTCGAAGTCTAAAATTGCATAATCTCGTTCAGTTAAAGCCACTCGTAAATGGTAACTTTCAGGACAAGTGAGATGATGGACCTTCTGGCAAATTTCTTGAGCCGGGTGTCGGAATCGAACCGACGACATCTTCTTTACAAGAGAAGTGCTCTACCAACTGAGCTAACCCGGCATTACTTCATTTTATGAGGAAGCGTGTTGAGTTTATCACCGTTTGACTTTAGTTAATCGCTGCCTTGATATTTCAAAACATCCAATCGCCGCCGCCGCTCCAACATTCAATGACTCAGTGATTCCAGATAATGGAATCTTGACTATCAAATCGCATCGCTCTCGTGTAAGGCGACCTAATCCCCTGCCCTCACTCCCTAACACAAGCGCTAACGGATCATGAACTACTCGTAAATCGTAGATATCTTCATCTGCTGCCATGTCCATTCCAACAGTCCAAACACCAAGTTCTTTTAACCTTGTGAGCGCTTTTGGTATTCCACCTGTTGTCGCAATCGGGATATGTTCTATCGCTCCTTGAGCTGTTTTTGAAACAGTTGGAGTTATGCGGACAGAACGATGTCGTGGCAATAAAATACCAGTAGCTCCTGCACATTCTCCACTACGGATTATTGATCCTAAATTTCCTGGATCAGTGATACCGTCGAGAACCAGAATAAACGGATTTTCTGTTTCTTCTACAAGGTCTTCAATCTCCAAGTCTGGTAGAGGGTCACATATTGCTTGCACCCCTTGCGCAGACTCTACGGTGGTCATTGATTTAAATTTAGATTTTGCATGCATCCTTAGAGGTATTCTTAGCTCCTTAGAAAGATTGGCAATATCTTCAAGAACTGTGCCTGACTCTAAACCCTCAGACATATTCACTTCTCGCACTTTTCGTGTTCCCGCCAAAATAGCTTCTCTCACAGCATGGCGGCCCTCTACTATTTGGCTACTTTCTGAGTTGGGTTTTCTGTGACTGAGATTCTTTTGATTTTGTTTGTGCTTTGATCTTTGATTTCGTCTATTCATGTCTCTCCTGAATAAGTGAAACTGCTAAACACATAACTCCGTTCAAGGTCTCTAATCCCTCTGGGTGTTTACCTTTGACAGAAAATGGGGCATTAAGAATTTTAGACATCTTGCTTTCAATGTCTGATTTTCTTGATGAAATCTTCGGTCGCTCTGCTATTACAGAACAATCTACGTTAATTATTTCCCAGTTTTCATCGTGCAACTTTGAAACAACAATTTTAAGCAACTCGGAACTATCAACGTTCTCATAAGCAGGGTCGTTATCTGGAAAAAGCATACCTATGTCTCCCAAACCTGCCGCACCAAGTAATGAATCTATACAAGCATGAATTATTACGTCGCCATCAGAGTGACCCTTTAATGAAGAATCCGAGTCAAATTTTATTCCACCTAGCATCAGCGGTTTGGATAAATCATCATCCCATTGATGTGAGTCAAAACCTTGCCCTATCCTCATACAGTAAATTTCCTTGATTTCTGAATTTCCTATTACCTTTGCAAATGCTATCCATTAATCCTTATGACCACCATCAACTTGTCTAATTGGAGTGGGATTAGTGGATAACTTGATTGCGTATTATTGTAAGAGCATGACAACTGCTGACTTTCTTCGATCTATAGATATGTTCTCCGAACTTGATGACGCAATGCTAGAACCTATCGTAGATCAGTCTAAAACACTTGACCTTCAGCGAGGTGACGTTCTGTTTCAATCAGGAGATGACTCCAGTGATCTCTATATTGTGACTCATGGGAGAATTGCTATAGGAAACCGCTCATTTGATGGGAGGGAATCTTTAGTTGCATTGATGGAATCAGGTGACTTGTTCGGAGAAATGCCATTATTCAGTAATGATGGTAGATCTGCCGAAGCACGAGCATTAGAGGAATCCTCTGTTGTTGTCATTCCTTATCAACCTGTAAAGGATTTATATGATGAGAACCCTTCACTCCTATGGCGCGTAGTCGAGATGCTAGTGAGTCGATTAAAGAGCACCGATATTGCGCTTGCGGACACTATGTTTTTGGACGTCACTGGAAGAACAGCGAAGCGACTGTTAGAAATGGCAGGAGAATCCGATGAGTTCCAATTACCGATTACGCAAGAAGAGTTAGCAGGAATGATTGGTGCGTCTCGAGAGCGTGTCAATAAATCAATTTCATCGTTTATAAAATTAGGGTGGCTATCTCAAAGTGGCGAGAAATACATCATTCTTGACAGAAAACAACTTGAAATAAGGTCTACGTAAGGGTTATTGGCCTTTGAAAAATTCGTTGAGTCTTCGGACACTAGGGTGTTTCTGATTAGCATCTGATTTATTAGCTTCAGGATTCAAATGGACCGTTTTCATACCCAGAGTTTGTGCAGTATCAAGAAAATTTGTTGCTGTATCTAGCACGAGACAAGATTGGTAGGCAATACCCGAAGATCTGTTTAGTATTTCTAAAATTGCAGCGTCTGGCTTTCGTACACCATAATCAGAACTGATGATCCAGGGATGAATACCTTGAAGTCCATAAATTTCACAAATCTGAGTAGACCAATCAGTTAAATCATTAGTTATGACTGAGACAGCAATTCCGCGTTTATGAAGATTTTTTAGAAAGTCTTTTCCGCCGTTGCGAAATTGTAAGCTTTTCACATATTCACGGTTAAGAGAATCAGGACTTTCAGTTAAGCCTACTTGATTCCAAAATTCAGATGCTGTTAAATTTCCCATTGTTCCAGAGCGGTGAAGGTCTAAAAGTTCATCAAGATTACTACTTCCTTCTTTTTTATTTATGAACGCTCTTAGATGTTCTAGGGGTGTATTTTCTTCCTTGAAAATAGTTGTGTGAGGGTCAATTACTAGTAGTTGCAGACGCTCCGTCTGAGTTGAGGGTTGTTGATGGACTGGGGTTTCGTTTCCTGGAATCTGTTGCGCAATAGGAGATGGACGTCGCTGTAATTGCCGTTGCTCATACCGTTTATCCAAATACCAGTTTAGAATCGCAAGCATTATGGATAAAGCTAGAAGTGCTATAACTGCTAGAACTACCCAATCAAGGATCTGAGCGACTCTGTGTTCACTATTGCCTGTTACTTCAACAACTCTTTCTTCTCCCAAAGGAATATCAATTATCTCTTCGTTGCTTTGATCTGGAAGATTTATAATTACTTGTAACGAGATAGTTTCGTTTATTGGAGTTCCTAATGCTTCTTCAATGGTCTCTATTGCTATTCCTAATGGAGGCTCGTCTAATAAATTATTTAGCGATTCATCGGTAAATAAATTGAGGCCATCTGTAAGATCAACGACACCGGAAACTGCAAAATCTCGGGATTTGCTTGTTATCTCTGAAGAAAATTTCCAATCTTTAAAAGCTTCAGGAGAGTTTGTCAGTTCATTTAATACCTTTTGTAAGTCGTCAGGGTTAGTAAATGATTTTGTTGACTCAAACCACTCTCTCCCATCGGAGCCAAGCCCTGTACTTTCGAATTCCCAACCAGCTTCAATAAGGTCGCTTATTCGCAAGGCCTCTTCGATGTTTTGGAAAGCAGGCTGATTTCTAGCCTGTTCATCAAGTCCTACACCTGCAGTTATCTGTCCAGATCCATCTTCGGCTAAGTCTATTTTAACTCGCAATTGAATTGTGCAAGCAGAAACCAACAGCAATGAAGCCAGGAATAATAGCGCTAACGATTTCGTTTTAATTTGCACAATTGCATCGTACCGCCAACAAGTGTGTACGCTTGCGCATGCTGACTATTCAGCTGTAATAAATTCTTCCACTGATGGTGGCTCAAAACCTTCTACAGCTTTGAACACAATCTTACTATTGGTTTCATCAACTATTTCATTGTCTACATCAACAACGATAATTTGGCCTGCAGTGAATTCTTTCAAGAGCAGTCTTTCCGATAGTGGGTCCTCAACGAGCCGCTGTATGGCCCTTCGAAGTGGCCTTGCTCCCAGTTCAGGGTCATAGCCTCTATCAGCAAGATAGTGCTTTGCTTCGACGGTAACCTCTAATCCCATTCCCTGCATCTCAATCTGTTCTTTGAGTCGTGCAACCATCAAATCTACTATCTGGGTTACTTCAGCCTTTGTTAACTCGTGGAAGACGATGGTCTCGTCTACGCGATTTAAGAATTCAGGCCTGAAGTGATTTTTCAGTGATTCCGTGACTTTTTCTTTCATCTTCTGATAGGAAACAGACTCGTCATTGGCAGTGAAACCAAGATTAGCTTTCCGTAAATCTCGTGTACCGAGATTTGATGTCATGATTAGTACCGTATTTCGGAAATCAACAGAACGTCCTTGACTGTCGGTTAACCGCCCCTCTTCAAGTATCTGGAGGAGAGCATTAAACACATCTGGATGAGCCTTTTCAATCTCATCAAAGAGCACTACCGAAAATGGTTTTCTTCTTACTGCTTCGGTTAGTTGTCCACCCTCTTCATAACCCACGTATCCTGGGGGTGAGCCCATCAAACGACTAACAGTGTGTTTCTCCATGTATTCAGACATATCTAAGCTGATGAGTGACTGTTCATCGCCGAATAGGAACTCAGCAAGGGTCTTTGCTAGCTCTGTTTTCCCGACTCCTGATGGTCCTAGGAATATAAATGATCCTGAAGGCCGTTTAGGGTCTTTTAACCCTGCTCTGGTTCGTCTGATTGCTTGGCTTACAGCCTTTATGCTGTCTTCTTGCCCAATCACACGTTTGTGCAGCTCATCTTCCATACGTAGAAGTTTCGCTGTTTCTTCTTCAGTTAGTTTGTAGACGGGAATTCCTGTCCAGACTGACAGAACTTCAGCTATTGCTTCTTCGTCAACTTCATCAAAGAAATCAATTCCGGAATCTTTCATGTCAGCTTCCATTGTTTCTTTTTTGCCTATGAGTTCCTTTTCTTTGTCTCGAAGTCGACCAGCTTCTTCAAAGTCTTGTGATTCAACGGCGGCTTTTTTGTCGCTTGTGACAATAGCTAGTTCATTCTCAATCTCTTTGAAATCTGGAGGTGTCTCCATTCTTTTGAGCCGTAGCCTTGAGCCAGCTTCGTCGATTAGATCAATCGCTTTATCGGGAAGGTGGCGGTCTGATATGTATCTATCAGCGAGGTTTGCTGCAGCAACTAATGCTTGATCTGTGATTGTTACCTTGTGGTGCTCCTCGTACCGGTCCCTGAGTCCTTTCAGTATTTCTATTGTGTGTGATACTGAGGGCTCATCAACAATAATTTTTTGGAACCGTCTTTCAAGTGCCGCATCTTTTTCAAGGTGTTTCCTGTACTCGTCAAGTGTTGTGGCTCCTATAGTTTGGAGCTCCCCACGGGCAAGCATAGGTTTAAGAATGGAAGCGGCATCAATAGCTCCTTCAGCAGCACCCGCTCCTACGAGTGTGTGTAATTCATCAATGAATAAAATTATATCTCCGCGTGTTTTTATTTCTTTTAGGACTTTCTTAAGTCGCTCTTCAAAATCGCCTCTGTAGCGTGACCCCGCTACTAATGCTCCGAGGTCAAGCGTGTAGAGCTGTTTTCCTTGGAGAGGTTCTGGTACATCATTTGTAGCGATGGACCGTGCTAAACCTTCTACAATGGCTGTTTTACCTACACCCGGCTCGCCGACGAGGACTGGGTTGTTCTTGGTTCTTCTGCTAAGAACCTGCATGACACGTTCAGCTTCACGAGACCTTCCGATAACGGGGTCAACTTTTCCTTCTTTTGCGAGCTGGGTTAGGTTTCTGCCAAATTGGTCTAGAACCATTGAGGAACTCGAATCTCCGCCTCTTCCTCCAGTTCCCGCTGATGCTCTCTCGCCCTTACGACCGCCTTCACCTTCTTGTTCACCTGAGCCTGAGTACCCAGAGAGCAGTTGGATGACTTGCTGCCTTACGCGAGATAGATCTGCTCCGAGTTTGGTAAGAACTTGTGCTGCAACACCTTCTCCTTCTCGGATTAGGCCTAACAAGATGTGTTCAGTTCCAATGTAGTTGTGGCCTAGCTGAAGAGCTTCTCTTAAGCTGAGCTCAAGCACCTTCTTGGCTCTGGGGGTGAATGGGATGTGCCCACTTGGAGATGATCCACCCTGTCCGATGATTTCTTCAACTTGCTCTCGAACAGCTTCAAGGGATATTCCTAGCGATTCAAGAGCTTTTGCTGCTACTCCTTCTCCTTCGTGTATTAATCCCAGAAGTATATGTTCTGTCCCAATGTAGTTGTGATTGAGTAGACGTGCCTCTTCTTGAGCTAGAACGACTACTCTTCGTGCCCTATCTGTAAATCTTTCAAACAAAGTGATGACCTTTCACTGACATTTTTAGTGTACTCTGCGCCCGCTTTTCTGTCAGACCGTATAGTCGAACTTAGACGGCATATTTGTTATAACGCAATCATGATTGCTTTTCTTCCAATTTTTTGAAGAAAATCACAATCAGCCGCAATTATATGAGGTCACTCATTAGGAATGAGTTAGATGTGCCATACGGCATTTCTAGGTGTCTATGAGATTTGTCACGCTTAGACTTTAATTTATGGCACTCGTTAAGTCACTCTCTGTTCTTCCAACCTTGGAAGATGACCTATCACGTTTAGAGCAAATACTTGTTGACTCAGTTGTCGCCGAAAACGATTACCTAACTGAAATCGCTAGCCACCTTATAACTGCTGGTGGTAAGCGCGTTCGTCCTGGTTTTGCGATTGCAGCGAGTGGTGTGGAAACAACAATTGCTGAAAACGTATCACGATCAGTCCTCTTGGGGGGAGTTGCCGTTGAGCTGGTTCATCTTGGCTCTCTTTATCACGACGATGTAATGGATGAAGCTGAGTTACGAAGAACTGTTCCATCTGTGAATGCTTTATGGGGTAACTTAACGGCAATTTTAGCTGGGGATTTTCTTCTTGCACGGGCATCCGAAATAGCTGCTTCATTAGGGACTGAAGTTGCAGGGCTTTTGGCAAAAACAATCGGAGAGCTTTGCGAAGGCCAGATTCTAGAACTTCAGTCAACATTCAAGATTGATCGATCGCTAGATTCTTACGAAAGGTCCATATCTGGAAAGACAGCTTCGCTCTTAGCCACAGCTTGTAAAATTGGTGGTTTAACTGCTGAGTTATCTCGTGAAAATATTGATGCCATTAGTGCATTTGGTCATTCGTATGGAATGGCATTTCAGATCATAGACGACATTCTTGATTTGACTGCTACTGATGAGGAACTTGGCAAACCGTCAGGGAATGACCTCATTGAGGGGGTCTACACTCTTCCAGTCATAGCTGCGTTCTCTACGAAGTATGGAGATGAGCTAGAGACTTTGCTTGGAAATGAGATTTCACTTGCTGAAAGAGATAGGGCTCGTGATTTAATTAGAAAAAGTGGTGGAGTGGCTGATGCGCTCTCAAGGGCAAAGTATTGGACGAGTCAAGCTGTATCCTCACTGGATTGTCTTCCTGACTCGGAAGCTACGACAGCTTTGAATGCAGCCACTGAACACCTTATAAATAGGGCTTCATCTACTGGACTTGATGGGCTGCATCAGTAGCAGCCTCTTAAGAACAGTGATCTACTGTTCTGGTCGAAGTGTTGGGAAGAGAACGACATCCCTGATCGTCTGAACATCTGCCAGCATCATCACCAAGCGGTCGATTCCTATTCCAATTCCTCCTGTTGGCGGTAAACCAAACTCAAGGGCACGTATGTAATCGGTATCGACTCCCATAGCCTCTTCATCCCCAGATTGACCCTTTTCTAATTGATCTTTAAATCGTTCCATTTGTTCTTCTGAATCAACCAACTCAGAAAATCCGTTGAGGATTTCTCGTCCCGCAATAATTCCTTCGAATCGTTCAGTTAGGCCATCTTTATCTCGGTGGTCTCGAGACAAAGGTGAAACTTCTTTGGGGTATTCTGTTACAAAACAGGGATTCCAAAGATTGGGCTCTACTGTTTTCTCATAAAGTTCAAGAATTAATTTCCCAGGCCCATATGAGGATTGGACTTCAATATCATATTGTTTGCACAAAGCTCGTAATTCATCTATCGGCGTTTCCAAGGAAATAGCATGACCAGTCTGTTCTAGGATCAACTCAAGCATTGATGCCCTTCTCCATGGTGCAGATAGATCGATATCTTTCCCGTCGAAAGAAACTGTTGAAGATCCAGTAAGTTCCACAGCTAGATGCTCGATGAGATTTTCAGCGAGTTCCATAATGTCATTCCAGTCGGCGTAAGCTTCATAGAGTTCCAACATCGTAAATTCGGGATTATGTCTACTGGAGATTCCTTCATTACGAAATACCCTCGCTATCTCAAATACTTTTTCAAAACCACCAACTACTAGCCTCTTTAGATAAAGCTCTGGGGCTATGCGGAGGTATAATTCTGTATCTAATGCGTTGTGATGAGTTATGAATGGCTTGGCAAGTGCCCCTCCCGGAATGGGGTGGAATACAGGAGTCTCAACTTCCATGAATTCTTTTTCTTCTAGCCATTTTCTAGTTTTTGAGATCAGTTTGCTTCGTAGAATAAAGGCTCTTTTAGCTCCTTCTGTTACCCACATATCGACATAGCGTTGTCGATATCGTGTGTCAGGGTCACTTATTCCATGCCATTTATCTGGAAATGACCTCTTAGTTTCAGCAAGAATTTCCCATTGTTCAACTTTTACTGAGAGTTCTCCGCGTTTAGTTTTCATGACCTCACCTTTGACGCCAATCCAGTCGCCGATGTTTAGAGCTGAAAATGCTTCGAAGTCTGGTGTTGACTTTGAGGGAGCAAAGAGTTGGATCCTTCCTGAGCTGTCTTGTAAGTTCCCAAAGACAACTTTTCCTTGGTCACGTCTTTGCATGATTCTTCCAGCGATTGAGACATGAACGCCTGACCCAGTTCCATCGGGAATGGATGAGTACTCGGAAATTAATTCCTCAACTGTTTCTGTTCTCTCATATTTGTACGGTGTATTCATGTTTTCTAAGTTTCGCAGGGACTTTACGGTATTTCAGGGATTTAAATGAGTAAGTTAAAGATTAAGTCCCTCTAACGCATTCATATTATCTATGAGTCGTGCAGCACCTATTCTTACAGCAACTAATACTCTTGTTTCCTCATCTATTTGATCTGTTATTGAAAGATTTTCCCCGTTAACTAACTCCACATAATCAATATCAATTACAGATGACCTGTCTAGCCGTTCAGAGATGATTCCCTTGATGACTGATGATTGTCTCTCTCCATCTTTAATTTTCTCATGCGCTTTCAATAAAGATTCTGGTATGTGCGAAGCTTGTTTTCGTTGCTCTTTAGTCAGATAAACATTTCTGCTCGACATAGCAAGGCCGTCTTTTTCTCTGATAATTGGACACCCTTTTATCTCAACTCGGTATGACAAATCTTGTGCCATCCGCTTAATTACTTGTATCTGTTGCCAATCCTTTTCGCCGAAATAAGCTGAGCAAACTCCAACAATATTAAAAAGCTTTGCAACAATGGTCGCAACACCTGAGAAATGAGTTGGGCGTGAAGCGCCTTCAAGGACAGTTGAGATCTCTTGGACAGAAACGGTAGTTAGGACATCGTCACAAAACATTTCTTCGTTGGTTGGAGTAAATAAAAGATCAGTGCCCGCCTCACTAGCAAGAAAAGTGTCCTTCTCTATGTCTGTCGGATAAGTATCCAAGTCTTCTGTTTCTGCGAATTGGAGTGGATTCACGAAAATTGTCGTTACAACAGCATCATTTTCAGATCTAGCCTTACGAATAAGCGAGAGATGCCCATCGTGAAGATACCCCATGGTAGGAACCAAACCTATTGACATTTGACTATTTCGGAGGTCATCTAGACGATTCTGTAGATGTTTTGTTTCAGTTAGTATGTCCATATCTATTCGCTCTCATTAATAATAGATTGGTTTGTGATATCTTTCGCTCCTTGTAACAAGCATTCATATAAGTATCTTTCCGCTTGGGGGAGGGATTCTAGATGGGTTTCGACGGTATCATCATCACCTCTTGCTGCAGGACCAGTTAAGGCCTCATCTGGTTGTAGTTCAGATAAGCCCTCTAGAGTGTTTGCTGAAAGTTTTAGAAAGGGGTCAAAAGGGATGTTTAGTTCATTGGACAGCCTCGCGACTTGAGCCATTAATACAACTAGGTGATTTGACGCAATGCACGCTGTTGCATGGTAGAGAGGTCTGAGTTCATCAGTTACGTAAAATCTTTGGCCGCCTAATGCGTCAACTATGAGTTCTATGTGAGGATCTCCATCAATTGCGAACCAGGTGTTTTCAAGAAGCCTCTGTTTTCCTATTTCCGGTGTTGGCATTGACACAAGCGGATGCAAGGAAGCTCGCTTAGTATGCGGGAGTAAAGAACTGAGTCCGGTAACTCCTGATATGTGGGCAACAGTGGCTTTCGTTTGGTTTAGATTTTGAGCAACAGATCGAATTTCGTGATCAGGAGTCGTGATCAGGATAAAGTCAAGATCTGTTTCAAGATTGCTGATGTCATCTTCTTTTCCCAGTGGCGGCCTTACATCCCAACCAATTGAATGAAGTGCTGAAGCAAAGCTTAGGCCTGCTTTACCCGGCCCTATTATTCTTACGGTAGGAGGTTTCACCAGTCACTCAATCGGTGAACTTCGCCTTCTTTAGGGTCATTCCAATCTTCTAAAAACTGGGGCTCTAATTCACCTAATGGAATCATTACGAAAGCTCTTTCTTTCATTCTCGGATGCGGAACTATAAGGTCAGGTTCATTCACTTTTTCGCCTTCTACCCAAAGAACATCAACATCCAGCGTTCTTGGTCCCCACCGAATTTCTCGTTTACGGTTAGCTCTTTTCTCAAGCATTTGAGCATGTTCTAAAAGTTCTCGGGCTCCAAGATCAGTGTCGAGTTCAATAACTATGTTTAAATACGAATCCTGATCCGGTCCACCTACTGGTTCAGTTTCGTAAATCCCTGATACTGCTTTGAGGTTTTGAAAAGAATCTACAGCTTCCCTTAGGAAGATTTCCTTTTCTCCAAGGTTTGAACCTAGTCCAAGAAATGCACGTCCCATTGCGAAATTATTCTACGATTTGCTCTTCAGCTTGGATAGCTTCTAGTTCAGCTAATCTTTCTTCATCTAATGCAATCATTTCTTCTGGAGTCGGTAAATCCGTTGAGGCAGATGCTATTTCCCTACCTGTCGGTCCTATAACACGCTTTAGCGTCTTTTCCATTTTGGTTATTGCTTCAGGAACAGATTCAATAAACCCATTCCAAACAAGATAACCTGCAAGAGTTCCGCCCACAGTATCTCCAACTTCTTCATGATGAAGAAGCAATCGTTCATTATTCTTTATCAATTTATTGAGGTCAGAGTACAAGACACTTAAAACTGTATTTAAGTGACCGCCTATAGCTATAGGGCGGTGGACGCATTCAATGTCAAATTCTTCATAGTTATGAAGATTATGATTTGCTGGAATTATCGAAATAACTCTTTTAAAGTCATTTCGTCGTATCCAAATTAGCTCTTCAACACGTCTCACTTTTCTATGTTGCGGACCATATCCTCCGGGTCGTTCACATACTGCTAGCCGATCTGTAATGATCCAAATGAGGTTTCGTGGCTGTATACCTTCAGCCCATTTCCCTCTCATATTTAGCTGGCGCAACTGTTTCTCCTGTTAGGTTTAGCCCTCACAGAATCTTAGTACCTGTGTGAGCTGTTCCACCCCTGATATTGGTATCTTATGCAAGATTTTTAGACACTTGACAGTTTTTAATCCAGAGATGGATCATAACTCCAAAGATCTGGAAGGTTTCTATACTTTTCTGCTACATCAAGCCCATAGCCAATTACGAAATCCGGAGGAATTTCAAAACCAACGTATTTCAGCCCTAATTCACCAACTTGCCGCCCGGACCGAACGAGTAGTGCGCAAACTTCAAGTGACGTTGGACCTCTAGATTCAAGGTTTTTTCTTAAGTAATTGAGTGTAAGTCCACTGTCAATAATGTCTTCGACAACGATGACATCTCGTCCGCTTAGATCTATGTCAAGATCTTTGACTATTCGAACAACCCCACTAGTTTTTGTAGCATTTCCATAGGAAGACACTGCCATGAAATCAAACTCAATAGGTAGTGAGATTGCGCGAGCAAGATCTGCCATATATATGAAAGCGCCTTTTAGGACTCCAATTAACAAAGGAGCTTTGTTTTCATAGTCATTTGTGATTTGTTGTCCGAGTTCTTTTATTCGGTTTTCTATTTGTTGCTCACTGAGCAGGATTTGTCCTGGAGGTTTTAGTTGATCATTCATAACGTCGGCACACTAACCCAGATATTGAACTGAGTTGTGCATCTCTTAGATTTCTTTTGGCGGAACAATCCTTAGAACTCGATTAGTTCGTTCTACTCTCCATCCGGATCCAATATCAGTTGAACGCATTTCTAGAGAAGCAACTGCGAGAACTCGGTCAATAGTTGCGATGTCCGGTGGGTGGTCATCACCCCTATTCTCCCATATCCAATTCCGAATTGCTTCTCTTGCAACTGCCGTGTGAGCTTCTGATAACTCATCACAATTTGTAGGGTT
>Ga0208130_1000317_pt1 | contig 25966 bp, 25 predicted proteins | sample ETNtaG_31_FD_185771 | JGI IMG/M metagenome (GOLD analysis project Ga0208130, IMG submission 185771) | Marine microbial and viral communities from oxygen minimum zone, Eastern Pacific Ocean - ETNP201310SV78 (SPAdes) (version 2) | ecosystem: Environmental > Aquatic > Marine > Oceanic ... | reverse complement strand
AGAGATCGTCTCAGGGAGTATGGCGAGAAAATGGGGTAGTCGGATATTTAGCAGGCTGACATGGGTCCTGGTTCCCAGCCCTCACCTAGATACTCAATGCGGCCTCAAAGGATTCACGGCTCAAGCCGCTGAGCAGATTTTCGGTCACACCAAAGTGGATGGATTTGCGTTCGATGTGGAAATTCTCTTTGTAGCTAAACAACTGGGGCTGACCATTACCGAGATTCCAGTGACTTTGGAGCATATAGAACAAAGCACTGTGAGGTTTATACCCCAAGCGATAAGAATGCTCTACGACGTAGTAAGAATCAGGATCTGGTCGGTTCTTGGCAGATATAACGACGCGTCGTCAAGGCTTGGCTAGCCTGCTAGGCGCAATGGAAGACCTAGTGGTAATCCCACCAATCGAAGAAGACCGTTTAGCGGCGGTGTTTAAGGCATACGACGTCCGGGGACTGACCCCCGAAGAATTAGATGAGCCGATGGCCACATCCTTGGGCGCTGCTTTTGCGAACTTTTCAAATGCCACTGAGATCGCTGTAGGTCGCGATATGAGGACTTCCGGTGAAGCATTATTGGACGCTTTTAGTGAAGGAGTGGTTTCTCAAGGTGTCGATGTGCGAGATATTGGTCTTGCATCGACTGACCTTCTCTATTTCGCTTCGGGGTACTTGGATGTGCCAGCGGTTATGTTGACAGCCTCCCATAACCCAGCTTCATACAACGGCATGAAATTTTGTCGTTCGCGTGCCCGAGCCATAGGAATCGATAGCGGGCTTGCCGACATACGCCAGTTAGCCTCAAAGCCAGCCATAGTTGCAACCAGCATAGGCAAGGTCGAAAAACTTGATCTCCTCGACCAATTCGTGCATCACGTTCACTCGTTTATCGATGTTCAGGCGCTTGAACCGCTGAAGATTGTTGTTGACACAGCAAACGGCATGGGGGGGCTGGTAGTACCAGCTGCATTGAGGAATTTGCCCTTTCAATATGAGATTCTTTTTGAGGAGTTGGATGGTACGTTTCCGAATCATCCGGCAGACCCGTTGCAGGCTGAAAACCTTGTTGATTTGCAGCGTAGGGTGATCGAATCGAATGCCGATGTGGGGCTGGCGTTCGATGGAGACGCAGACAGGGTTTTCTTGGTTGATGAGAATGCCGATTTGATCAGCGGTTCTATAACAACAGCGTTAGTAGCTTCGGCGCTGTTGGAAAGCGATGGTCCGGGCCCGATCCTCCACAACCTAATCTGCTCCCGATCGACGGCGGAAGTGATCAGAGAAGCTGGTGGCGACCCGATCAGAACTCGGGTGGGCCACAGTTATATCAAACAAGTTATGGCTGAAACCGGGGCCATGTTTGGCGGCGAACATAGCGGGCACTACTACTTCGCTCGAAACTATGGAGCAGATTCAGGCTTGATAGCGGCTCTCATCGTGCTGGAACGCCTGTCGCTAAAAGGGGGAACACTGTCCTCCTTAGTCGCCCCGTTACAGAGGTATTCGAGCTCTGGTGAAGTAAATGCCGAAGTTGTCAACACGACTGAAGCCATCGAAAAAGTATCTGCTTTCTTTACGAAATATCAGCAAGACCGACTAGATGGTTTGACTGTTGACTGCGGGGAATGGTGGTTTAATCTCAGGCCATCAAACACGGAGCCATTGCTGCGACTCAATGTTGAAGCGCCTGATGAGAAGCAGGTTGCACAGCGAGTTGAACAAATTTTGGCCCTTTTTAGTTAGATGCTGCCGTACCCTGACTTGTATTGAAAAACTCATGACGTGATGTCAACGTCGAAGGGTTGAAGGAGATTACCCATGGCTCTTGATCCAGGTTTACTGGAGATTCTTGCTTGCCCTGATGACAAAGGTCCACTTCGTTACTTTCGCGACGAGAACATTCTTTACAACCCGAGACAAGGTCGCACCTATCCGGTCCAAGAAGGAATTCCCGTCTTATTGGTGTCGGAATCGACGTTGGTGGGTGAAGATGAACAACGACGGCTAGATGCGCTCACCGGAGATGAAACGGGTAATCGGACTTCTGAGAGTTGACGTGATCACCGCACCCGATTCACTTGGCATGCAGGAAGCTACGCTTGACCTGCCGGACCAGATTGAACGCTCATCCACCGAATCTCGGCAATTCGATGGGCTTCCAAGTGCTTCAAAGATTGACCAAGTGGTAGTCCTCGGCATGGGAGGTTCTGGTATCGCAGGTGACATCGTGGAGGCCGTGGCTGGTCCGCAAATGACAGTCCCAGTCGTCGTTAGCAAAGGATATGAATGCCCCAATTTCGTGGGTCCGAGGACGTTGGTATTAGCTGCTTCGTTCAGCGGAGAAACCGAAGAGACACTTGAAGCTGCATCCACGGCCTACGAACGTGGCGCGCAAATGTGCGCTGTGAGCTGCGGGGGCACTCTTGCTCGCTTGATTGGCGAGTGGGGTGGGTCTTTCCACGAAGTTGATTCGACTATTCCCATGCCTCGTTGTGCTGTTGGTGCCATGTCGATCCCATTGCTAATTGCCTTCGATCGAATTGGGCTGGTCAGGGGAGCCCAGGACCAAATAGACGATGCTGTAGCCACGCTTCGATTGCGGTGCGCCTCGATCCGAGGCGGTGCTGATATTTCCAAGCAGGTTGCTGAGAGAATAGGTTCGGGCGTGCCTCTTATCTACGGGGGAGGAAAAATCGGCGAAGTAGCAGCAGCTCGCTTCAAGAATCAGGTCAACGAGAATTCCAAATCCCCCGCATTTTTTAACGCGCTGCCGGAAATGTGCCATAACGAGATGGCTGGATGGGGAAATGTAGACGGTCTTAGGGATTTAAATCTTGTGCCTGTGCATCTTCGACATACATATGAGCACCTGCGGCTAGCACCACGGTTTGACTTCAATGAGGCTCTGATTGATCGGCAAAGTCTTGGAGTAATCGGGGTTCGGGCGCAAGGAGAGACATCTCTTGCTCAATTGTTTGATCTGATTCTGGTTGGAGATCAGACGTCGCTGGAGTTGGCGGCTATGCATGGGCAAGATCCGGGCCCGATTGACGTCTTAACCGAATTAAAGCAGCAGCTTGGTAAATGATCATGGCAATCGGATGCGGCGCGTACCGGTAGAGTTTCAAATGTTGCGCCCAAAGTTCCCACGGGCGACGAAGCTGACAGGAGCGCCGCATGGCACCCAATAGTTCTCTCGACGGAGACTACAAAGTCGCTGACCTGAGGCTCGCCGAGTCGGGTCGGAAGCAGATTGAGCTAGCAGAAGAAGAAATGCCAGGCCTGATGGCCCTTCGGGCACAGGGATACGACTCAAAACCACTGGCTGGTGCCAGAATCATGGGTTCGTTACACATGACTGTGCAAACAGCCGTACTGATCGAAACTCTTGTGGATCTGGGTGCAGAAGTTCGATGGGTGTCGTGCAACATTTTCTCAACACAAGATGACGCTGCCGCTGCAGTAGTAGTTGGCAGAAACGGAAGTACCGATGACCCCAAGGGTGTGCCAGTTTACGCATGGAAGGGGGAGACTTTAGAAGAGTATTGGTGGTGTACAGAGCAGGCTCTTAATTGGCCAGGCGAGACCGGCCCCAATTTGCTTCTTGATGATGGTGGAGATGCAACGTTGCTAGTTCATCTCGGCGCCAAGTATGAGGGTGTGGGAGCTGTACCCCCCGTGGAAAGTGCAACTTCGCATGACGAAGAAGAGATCCTCAAACTACTTTCAACTGTCGCTGAAACTCGCCCGAGTTTCTGGTCGGACATGATCTCAAATATCAGAGGCGTCTCAGAAGAGACGACCACTGGAGTTCACCGTCTATATGAGATGGTGGAACGGTCGGAGCTGTCCTTTCCGGCCTACAACGTCAACGATTCCGTAACCAAGTCAAAGTTCGACAATCTATATGGGTGCCGTCATTCTCTTATCGATGGCATCAATAGAGCCACGGATGTGATGTTAGGCGGAAAGGTCGCTTTCGTAGCTGGATATGGCGATGTCGGTAAAGGGTGCGCCCAGTCCTTGAGGGGACAGGGCTGCCGAGTGTTGGTGGCAGAGATAGACCCGATAAACGCCCTGCAAGCAGCGATGGAAGGTTTTGAAGTAGACCGATTGGAAAATGTGATAGGCGAAGTGGATATCTTCGTGACCACTACGGGAAATCGCGACATTATTTCTGCTGAACACATGGGGGCGATGAGACACAATGCCATCGTCTGCAATATCGGTCACTTCGACAACGAAATTGACATGTCTGGACTAGAAAAAATGTCCGATGTGCAACGGCGAAACATCAAACCTCAAGTTGATGAATATATTTTCCCTAACGGCAATAGCGTTCTTGTGCTAGCTGAGGGTCGGCTTGTCAACTTAGGTTGTGCTACAGGTCACCCTAGTTTTGTGATGTCTATGAGTTTCACCAACCAGGTGCTGGCCCAAATGGAGCTGCACGAAAAGGCGGAAGCTTTGGAGAATGATGTGTATCTCTTACCTAAACGTCTGGATGAAGAGGTAGCAAGACTGCACCTTGACAAGCTCGGGGTGAAGTTAACATCGCTGACGCCTGATCAGGCGGAGTACATAGGGGTGCCAGTAGACGGGCCATTTAAGCCTGATCATTACCGCTACTAGGTTAAGCACGATAACTACTCAGTGGCCCTCGGGAGTAGCGATACGCCGATAGCCTTGAACTGATGTCCGTGTTCCAAAGACTTTTGCGCGCCGGTGAAGGTAAGAAGATCCGGGCGCTTGAATCGCTCGTTCCTGAAATAAATGCTGTAGAGGCTGACTACGAGAAACTTTCAGATGACGAGTTGCGGGCCAAGACAGGCGACTTCAAGCTCGAAATTGACCGCGGTGCAGATCTAAACGACATTTTAATTGATGCCTTTGCTGTGACTCGTGAAGCGGCACGAAGAGTTCTTGGCCAGCGCCACTATGACGTTCAGCTTGTCGGCGGCGCGGCATTGCACTTCGGTTGGGTTGCTGAAATGCGGACAGGCGAAGGCAAAACGCTTGTCTCAACGTTGCCGGTGTACCTCAACGCTCTATCGGGCAAAGGGGTCCACATCGTTACTGTCAACGATTACCTTGCAACGAGAGACGCCGAGTGGATGGGGCGAGTTCATCAATTTCTTGGACTAGAAGTTGGGCTTGTTGTCCCAGGTCAGACCGACCCTGAGGTAAAACGGAAGCAATATCTCGCAGATATCACCTATGGCACGAATAACGAATTCGGATTCGATTATCTCCGAGACAATATGGCTCCAACAAAAGATCAGCAGGTTCAGCGCGGCCATAACTATTGCATCGTCGATGAGGTGGACTCGATTTTGATCGATGAAGCTAGAACTCCACTGATCATTAGCGGTCGGCTAGCGGACGCAGCGAAGCTGTACTCACAATTCGCGCAAATAGCTCGGACCATGACGCGCGACCTGGACTACGAAGTCGAAGAGGACAAACGAAATGTTGCTGTCCTTGAGCCTGGAATCGAAAAAGTCGAACGAGCCTTAAACATCGACAACCTATACGACCAAGTCTCATCGAACCTCGTTCATCAAATGAGCGCCGCTTTAAAAGCTAAAGAGTTGTATCGACGTGATCGTGATTACGTTATTCAAAATGGCGAGGTTCGAATTGTTGACGAATTCACTGGTCGTATTCTCGAAGGGCGCCGCTGGAGCGAAGGTCTACACCAAGCGGTCGAAGCCAAAGAAGGCGTAAACATCAAGGCAGAAAACCAGACCCTTGCAACAATTACTCTTCAAAACTATTTTCGGTTGTACGACAAACTTGCCGGGATGACGGGCACGGCCACGACCGAGGCGGCTGAGTTCGGTAACACCTATGGGCTAGATGTTGTGCCGATACCAACTCATCGCCCAGTCAAAAGAAAAGATCACGCCGACCTCATTTACAAGACGGAAGCATCCAAAATCGACGCGGTCGTTGATGACATCGAAGAACGACGAGCGACCGGACAGCCAATTTTGGTTGGAACTGTGAGCGTCGAAAACAGCGAAAAGATTTCCCGAGCGCTAGATCAGCGGGGGATAAGTCATAACGTTCTTAACGCTAAAGAACACCATAGAGAAGCCGATATCGTCACTCAAGCAGGACGCCTAGGCGCAGTAACGGTTGCGACCAATATGGCTGGCCGAGGTGTCGATATTCTGTTGGGCGGTAACCCAGAGGGACTAGCTCGCCAGGATCTATATCGGGATGGGAAAGACCCTGATGATGAAGCCCATAAAGAAGATCTAGCCGCCAAAGTCGCGCAACACGAACCTGAGTGCACAGCTGAAGGCGTCAAGGTTCTGGAAGTTGGTGGGCTTTATGTCCTTGGAACGGAAAGACACGAATCGCGCCGTATCGATAACCAATTGCGCGGACGTTCTGGTCGACAGGGCGATCCTGGAGAGAGCAGATTTTACTTGTCGCTTGAAGATGACCTCATGCGCTTGTTTGCAAGTGGGGCAATGAACTGGGTGATGGACAGAGCCTTACCTGACGACACGCCCATCGAAGCGAATATGGTCACGAAAGCTATTGAACGAGCGCAGAATACGGTTGAACAGAAGAATGCAGAAGTTCGGAAAAACGTTCTCAAATACGACGAGGTAATGAACGAACAGCGCAAGGTGATATACGCGCGCCGAGCACAGATTCTTGAAGGTGAAGACTTGAGAGAAGACTCTCTCGAGTACATCGAATCAGCAGTAGCGCAGGTGGTAGATCAATTCTGCATCGAGGAATCAAGTTCTGAATGGGACTTGGAAGCTATGCACGCGGAGATGCTTACCTACTGGCCTACCGAACTTACCGTTGAGTCAATGGCTGCTACCGATGACGTAGCAACTCTTGAAAAAACCATGGTTGACGATGCTGTTCGGTATTTCGAAGGTAGAGAAGCAGAGCTTGGTGAATCGACGATGCGCGAAGTGGAAAGACAAGTGCTTCTCCGAATCATCGATCAGCGTTGGCGAGAACATCTCTATGAAATGGATTATTTGAGAGAAGGGATACACCTACGAGGAATTGGGCAAAAAGACCCAGTTGCTGAATGGCAACGCGAAGGGTTTGAGATGTTTTCTTCGATGTTGACGTCTGTTTACAGCGACTTTGTTAAGTACGCGATGCACGCGGAAGTTGTAATTGCCGATGACCAGAAAAATCGTGCTGATGGAGTCAGCTACTCATCTTCGGAAAGTGCCCCTGAGCTTAGTTCGATGGCGGCGCCACCGAAATCGCCCGTCCCAAGCCAGACTGCGAAACAAAGTCAGGTAGTTCGGACTGAAGAGGAAAAAATTGGGCGGAACGATCCGTGCCATTGCGGGTCAGGTAAGAAGTTCAAACATTGTTGCGGTCGCTAAGTATCGAGATTCCCAATGTCGGATAAATCAGAGATTTTCGAAGAACTTGAACGGCGAGTGGCCGAAGCCCACGTCTATTTGCGCATTGATCAAGCGCGTGAGGAATTAACTCAACTTGAGTCACGGGCGGCGAGTCCTGACCTTTGGGATGATCAGGAAGAGGCCCGGAAAATCACGGGTCGACTAGCAAATATCCGAGACGATATCGATCGCTGGGAAAAAGTTCGTAGTGAATTAGATGATGCGGCGATCCTAGAGCTGCTTGCCAGAGAAGAAAATGACGAGTCGGTTGCAGATGAAATTGATTCATCGATTGCCTCTCTTGAACGTCAGCTAGACGACATCGAACTTCTGGCACTGTTCAACGGAGAACATGATGAAAACGACGCTGTCTGTGAAGTTCATTCAGGCGCCGGAGGAACTGACGCGTGCGACTGGGCTGAGATGGTCTTGCGCATGTACCTCCGCTGGGCCGAAGGTAAGGGGTTCTCGGTAGAAATCCAGGAAGCAACCGACGGGGGAGAGGCAGGAATAAGTTCTGCCACCTTCATCGTGAAGGGCCGTTTTGCGTTCGGCTTCCTGCGGGCGGAACGTGGCGTCCATCGATTGGTCAGAATTTCACCATTTGACGCTCAAGCTCGGCGCCATACAGCCTTCTGTTCCCTCTCGGTTGTGCCATTTTTTGATGAGGTATCGGATGAAGTTGTTATTGACGAAAAAGATCTTCGTGTCGATACCTATCGATCGTCTGGCGCGGGTGGCCAGCATGTCAATGTCACTGATTCGGCCGTAAGAATTACTCATTTGCCAACCGGCACTGTGGTGGCGTGCCAAAACGAACGTAGTCAGCACCAGAACAAAGATCGTGCGATGCAGATGCTGGCGGCGAAGCTAGCTGATCTGCAGAGGCAAGAACGCGAAGCCGAACTTAATGCACTTGCTGGCGAGCAACGGGATGTGGCTTGGGGAAGTCAGATCCGTTCGTATGTTCTTCATCCTTATCAGCAGGTGAAGGACCTTAGGTCTAATTTCGAAGTGGGGAATGTGGAGGCTGTCTTGGATGGAGACCTTGAGTCTCTTATGGAAGCATTCCTTCAATGGCAGCGGAGTCAACGAGATTCTGACGCCCAAACTTAAGGATCCTTGGTTCCGCTGACGCTAAGCACGGTCAATCCTGTCGTACGCTGGGGCTGTCCCGCTTCGTTTGCAGATCTTTGATGGTTGGCTTCTCCGTATGATTCGTCTCGACAATGTCACCAAAATTTATAAAGGTGAAACCCGCGCTGTTGATGGCGTCACTCTGAATATAGAAAAAGGAGAATTCGTTTTTTTGGTCGGAGAGTCTGGATCGGGAAAGTCAACGATGCTCCGATTGCTAACTGCCGAGGAGCCGGTGTCTCAGGGAGACGTTCACGTTGCCGGAAAAGATCTGTCTCGAATTAGTAAGTGGCGGGTTCCCTATCTTCGCCGCAACATTGGCTCGGTCTTCCAGGATTTTAAGTTGCTCCCGCAGAAGACTGTGTATGAAAACGTTGCTTTCGCGTTAGAAGTAATTGGGCGCCCTAGAAATATCATTAGTACTCAAGTTCCAGCCATTCTCGAACTGGTTGGCCTTTCCCATAAGCAGCAAAGTTTCCCTAACGAGCTTTCGGGCGGAGAACAACAGCGAGTTTCTATCGCGCGTGCTTTCGTTAACCGTCCTCTGATTCTCTTGGCAGATGAACCAACCGGAAATCTAGATCCCAAAACTGCTCAGGAGATAATGCGTCTCTTGGATCGGATTAATCGGACAGGTACGACCGTAGTTATGGCAACCCATGATCAAACCATTGTTGACCAGATGAGACGCCGAGTTATTGCTCTACGAGCGGGACAAGTTGTTCGTGATGAACAGCAGGGAGTGTACGCGTAGTCGTGGCTGGCTTCTTAGGCCGAGCTGGGTATTTCTCTAGAGAAACCTGGCTTAATGTGCGTAGAAATTTGACTTTGACGGTCGCCGCGATTTTGACGGTAGCTGTTGGGGTTATGTTAGTGGGCTTGGGTTTGATGGCTCGATATGCAAGTTCTAACGCATTAGGGCGATGGCAAGGTGGCGTTCAATTCGAGATATTTCTCGAACCTGAGATTGCTGGAGGGCAAGTAGATGCCCTGGGCGAAGAGTTAAGAAATCATCCGGATATTGAGAGAATCCAATTCGTTACACAAGATCAGGCGTTTGCTTTGCTTGAAGAAATGTTGGTTGAAGAACCGGAATTGTTAGCTGAAGTTTCAGTGGAAAGTCTTCCACCTTCATACCGGGTTGTTCCTAGGGTCGCCGAGGGTGAGATCATTGAGTCATTAGCCGCGCAGTTTCGGCAGAGACCCGGCGTGTATTCGGTTGAAACTGGGAGACAACAAGTCGACGCGATCCGAGAGTGGTTCAATTCGTTTCGGTGGATTGTCCTCTTAATGTCGATTGTTCTTGCGGCTGCTAGTGCCATGTTGATTTTCAATATGATTCGGGTAGCTATGTTCGCGCGCCGGCGAGAAATTGAGGTAATGAAGTTAGTCGGGGCAACGAATAGTTTCATTCGGCTTCCATTCATTCTTGAAGGCATGCTTCATGGTTTGGCGGGTGGAGTGGTGGGAGCTGTAGCTGCTGGTGCCTTGCGAAGCCATGTAGAAGAGTTGTTTGGTCGTTCCGAGATACTTGCATTCTTTCGTTCCTTCACCGTCACTTCTGGGCAGTTCACGACGGCAACCATTGCCACGGTTCTCATGGGAGTAGTTGTAGGTGCCTTGGGGTCAGCTGTTGCTGCTGGCCGTTTCTTAGATGTCTGACACTTGCTCGACAGTCGATCAAGTGTTTTGTTATGGGACCCTGCTCCCGGGCGAAGAACGGTGGCAGTTCCTAGCACCTTATGTTTTGGCGTACGAATCGGATCAGGTAACGGGCCGGTTATATGACACCGGGCTTGGTTACCCAGCTGCCTACTTTGATCGAGTTGGGTTGATCCATGGTGTTCGATTTCGTCTAGACGCCAATCGATTAGACGAAGCCTTTTCATTGCTCGATGAAATCGAAGGAGCAGTTGAAGGATTTTATCGCCGGGTCGGTGTCGTTACAGAGGCGGGGGCGAAGGTATATGCCTATCAATATGGGGGGGAGGGCCAAGGTCTTACAGATATACCTACCGGCAACTGGCTCAGGAGATGACCTAGCGAGTTACAGTGTTCGTCGTTGTCGCAACTTGATACTTAACGCAAAGGACGCCGATGCCACAGTTCAACACTCTCCGATATGAAGTAGCTGATCACATTCTTACTTTGACCATGAATCGGCCCGAGCGTCTCAATGCGTTTAACAGCGAGATGCAAAGAGAGTTTCTTGAAGCGCTTGATCACGCTGATGCTGATGATGACGTTCGGGTCGTGATTGTCACTGGTGAAGGCAGGGGATTCTGCGCTGGAGCTGATCTCGAAAAAGGCGCCGAAACCTTTGATTATGACAATCAAACAGCTGAAGCTAAAGAGGAAAGAGCATCGAATGAAGGTCGTAAAGACGGGGATAACGCCTGGATGCGCGATGGTGGAGGCCTGCTGTCACTAAGAATCTATGAGTTCAATAAGCCGATAATTGCTGCGATTAACGGCCCTGCCGTCGGTGTTGGAGTAACGATGACGTTGCCGATGGATATTCGCATAGCGTCCTCAGCAGCCAGAATTGGTTTTGTCTTTAGTCGTCGTGGAATAGTGCCGGAAGCCTGTTCCTCGTATTTCCTGCCGCGAGTAGTTGGCGTTAGCAAAGCCCTTGAATGGGCCTATAGCGGCAAAGTGTTTGAAGCCGAAGAAGCTCTTGAGGGTGGGTTAGTGCGCAGTATTCATGAACCGGAGGACTTACTGCCAGCCGCGCGCTCTATCGCCTCGGAAATAGCAACGAATACATCAGCGATTTCTGTGACAATGATTCGACACATGATGTGGCGGATGTTGGGAGCCGATCATCCAATGGAAGCTCATAAAGTCGACAGTCGAGGGATTTTCCATCTTGGGCAGGGGGCTGATGCCCATGAAGGAGTGGTCTCCTTCTTGGAGAAACGCCCGCCGGATTTCAGTCTGAAAACAAGCGAAGATATGCCTGATTTTTTCCCTTGGTGGGATGAGAGACACTTTGAGTGACGTTACACAGGTTGTGGATCATCTAGCTTGGCTAGATGGTTGAGCACGTATTAGATCTTTCGGCTCGTTTTATCGATAGCGGCCAAGTTGACGGCCCTCCGAATCGTGTTACTCACGAATTAAGTGAGCTGGGTGATGACATAGCGTTGGTTGAAGCGTTTAGCCACGTAATAGTCGTTCGAACTGAAGATGGGCTTGTCGCTTTCGACTCAAGCGGTCCGGCTAGCGGTAGCCGCGTCTTGGAAAGTCTGAGAACTTGGAGTAAGGATCGGATTCACAGCCTCATCTATACCCACGGCCATATAGACCACGTTGGTGGAAGTGGAGCGATAGCAGCCGAAGCTGAGCGATTTGGCTATGAACCTCCAGAAGTTATCGGGCACGAAAACTTGCCTCGCCGGCTTGCTCGCTACAGGTCAACAAATGGCTACAACAAAGTGATCAATGCTCGACAGTTTGGTGGTCTGCCAGTTTCGGCGCTTGAAGGCGGATCCGGAAAACAATCTTTTGTTCCGGATGGAACCCTTGATTTGACCATTCAATACGACGAAATGATGACTGTTTCTGTGGGCGAAGTGGACTTAGAGCTGCATCACGCGATGGGCGAGACTGACGACCACACATGGACATGGCTGCCTCAGCACAAGATGATTTCCGCTGGCGACCAGTTCATCTGGAATTTTCCTAACTGTGGAAACCCTCAAAAAGTTCAAAGGTATCCCTTGGAATGGGCTCAGTCTTTGCGTGAAATGATGTCTACCGATGTCGAACTCTTCGTTCCAGCTCATGGTCTCCCGATTTCAGGTCATGATCGGATTGTTTCTTGCCTAGAAATAGTTGCCTGCACCCTTGAAGAACTTGTGGGCGATGTGCTTTCAGCGATGAATGCGGGGGCAACGTTGAACGAGATCGTGGCGTCTGTGGGAGTGAACCCTGAGTTGCTCGAACTTCCGTATCTTCGGCCGCTTTACGATGAACCAGAGTTCGTCATCCGAAATATTTGGAGACTTTATGGCGGTTGGTGGGATGGAAAACCTTCGCATCTTAAACCAGCCGCTGATGACTTGTTAGCAGTAGCTCTTTGCGAAATGGTAGGCGGAGCCGCTGTCCTAGCTGAGCGAGCCAGGGATTTAGCTGACAGAGGCGAATTCCGAGTTGCTTCGCATTTAGTTGATATAGCAAGTGATGCTGCACCCGAGTCGAGCGAAGTGCATGAAATTAGGGCTTCTGTATATATGGATCGGCGGGCTCAAGAGTCTTCGCTAATGGCGAAAGGTATTTTCGAATCAGCGGCGAATGAATCCCGTCAAGCGGCTGGTCAACCGATTGAGTCGAGACGACGATCGTTGTCCCTTGAGTGATGACTGGTCAGGTAGTTGTTGCAGCTGATAGCAGGTCCTGGGTCGAAGTCGAGAAGACTCTCGGGCCGGGCTCGTGGGTCTTTCTTCGCGCTGGCCGTTGGGTCGCTCGTTACGAGGTTGAGAGCGAGGGCGCTGCTAGAAAGTTTGTTACTCAACTTAGGGCTGATCAGCATCCCGCCGTAGCCGGACCACCAGACTCAGCTCGAGCTGTTGCGTGGAATAAATGGAACCGTCCGACACGAGTTGGAAGTAGGGCTGAAGTTTGTTTCCCATGGGTGTTTTCTGAAGCGGAAATAGTTATCGAAATTGACCCCGGTTTAGGGTTTGGTGTTGGCAACCACCCATCTACTCGCCTATTGCTTGAGGAACTAGACCACAGGATTCATGAAGGTGATTCGGTGCTTGACGTGGGATGTGGATCAGGCGTCTTGGCGATTGCTGCGGTTTGTTTCGGCGCCAGCGCTGCTTTTGGAATCGACATTAACGAAGCCGGTTTGATAGCTGCGCAAGCCAATGCTCGTAGGAACGGTGTATCGGGCAAGACTCGATTCTCTGCAGTCGAATTGAGAGAAGTAGTAGGAAAGTTTGATGTAGTGGTGGCCAATATTCATGATGCGACGCTGCGGGGAATAGCTGATGACCTCATAGCCCATATGGCGCCAAGCGGCTGGCTGGGGCTGAGCGGGGTGTCTCCCGGCCAAGTTTCGCGCCTTCGTTCCGCATTCCCAAATATTGATTTTGAAGAGGTGAAGGAGATGGGGGAATGGAATGCGCTGATTGGACGAGCCAATATCGAATAACCTAGAGGGGACCGCAAAAGCTGGAGATCGAAATGCATGTAGGTATGAGCGTCATATTTCAAAATCCGGGAGAACGAGTCCCTGATCAGCAGGTCTACCAACAGGACCTAGCCTTGGCGTTGCAAGCTGAAGGGCTTGGATTTGACTCGGTGTGGAGTGTTGAGCATCACTTCACTAGTTACACGATGTGTCCAGACGTGCTGCAATTTTTGACCTATATGGCAGGAGCCACGCAGTCGATTCAATTGGGGTCGATGGTCTGTGTGTTGCCGTGGCATGACCCGTTAAGAGTGATCGAACAAATATCGATGTTGGACAACCTTTCAGACGGCCGTTTGATCCTCGGATTGGGTAGAGGTACAGGGAAAGTCGAGTTTGATGGATTCAGAACTGAGATGGCTTCGGCCCGTCTTCGTTTCAAGGAATCGACTGAGATGGTGCTTAACGCGATCGAGAATGGATACGCGGAATATCATGGAGAAGTAATAGAACAGCCCCGAGTTGATATTCGTCCCCGACCGATTAAGTCGATGCGAGGCAGAGCCTACGCTGCTGCTGTCTCACCGGATTCTGCTCGCATCATGGCGGAGATGGGTGTTGGAATCTTGATCGTTCCTCAAAAACCATGGAAAGCGGTTCGACAAGAACTTCAGGACTACAGAGAGATTTATCGGGATGCCAACGGAGAAGAGCCGCCACCACCAATGGTCGCTGGGTGGACGTTCGTTGATGAAAACCCTGATCGTGCCGAAGAAAAGGCTCGTGAGTTTATTGGCGGATACTGGGACACCATTATCGATCACTATGAATTCGACAAGCCTCACCTGAAAGACACCCCGGGCTACGAACATCATGGTCAAATGTATGACCGTCTAAAAGCGCCAGGAGGTTTGGAAATGATGACGGATTTCTTTGTTGACCTTCAGCTATGGGGAACTCCTGAGCAGGTGTATAACAAGATCGTTGACTTGCAAGAGCAGACATTCATGGATGGCTATATGGGTGTATTTAGTTTTGCAGGAATGGAACATGCTGAAGCTGATCGAAATATGAAGCTTTTCGCTCGGGAGGTAATGCCTGAGTTGCAGGCTTTAGCTCCGGTACATGAGCGGCTGGGGATGCCAGCCTAATCATTCGTAATTGTTGGTTTTCGATCAAGAATCGTTAGGAACAGCCCTCCAGCGGAAAAACAAGAGGCCATCACAAGCGCGGGTTGGAAAGAATCTGTGTAATCAGCGATGATGCCCCCTAATTGGGGGCCAATTGCGAGACCTGCGCCAAAAACGATCGTGAATACTGCGTAGGCAGCACCAAATGCTTCTGGAGATAAGTGGCCGCTTACCTTTGCCGTGATGTTGACTACGACTCCATTGAAAGCCATCCCGAATAGGAGGGTTGATGCAGGAGCAGCGACAGGGTGACCGGTCGCGATCGCAGCGCAGCTGATGGTTAGGCACGTGAACGAGACCAACTGGGCGGAGTTCCTTCCAATGTGGTCGCTTAGCCAGCCCATGATTGGTCCACCCAAAGCTAGACCCAATCCGATTAACGCGAATGTGAGTGAAGCAGAACGTTCTTTGAAGCCAGCATCTTCTTCAAGTAGCGCTGCAGAGAATGTCATTGCAAGCGAAACGCCAACTGCGAAGAGGCCATAAGTTACGCAAAGGTTGAGCCAGCCGGGAACCTGACGAAGGTGGGTGGGGCTTAGGCCAGAACTCGCAGGTGGGTCTTGAGAGGTTTTGACAGCGAGGGTTAGTAGCCCGAGGCTAGCGACTCCAATAATGCTCTCAAGCCCGTAGACGGCTCGCCAGTTGGTAATCGCTGCGTCGAAGGTGCAGGCAGCAAAAAAACCGATGCCTACTCCGGTAGTTACCCAACCGATGGCAAGACCTCTGCGCTCTAATCCCAAGATGTTGGTGGCTAGGGCTGGTGCTGTAATCCATACTCCTGCTGCGGCAAAGCCAGTTAGGAACAGAGCTAAGAGTGCTGTGAGGGTATTGGGTGCCCAACTTAGGAGGAGTAATCCAACGACGACTCCTGCAAGGCCATATTTAACGGTTTTGATGAGTCCCAGTTTCCTGATTGTTAGTGCGACAGCGAGAGAGCCGATGAGATAGCCGACGAGGTTTAGAGAACCGATGCCGCCAGCCGTGGTGTTTGAAAGGCCGAAGTCGTCACGGATTTCGATGTACAGAACTGAGTATGTGAATCGACCAAATGATTGGGATACGGCTGTGGCAATAACTAAGGCAGATAGTGCAATGAGCCGGTTCACTCGTGTGGCCAAGTAACTCTTGGGGTAGGTGGGCGAGTTCCGTAGATAGTTTCGGTGGTGACGACCCGTCGAGGTGAACCAGGATCGGCGAAACTTGCGACGTCGCGATAAATCACATCGCGGTCGTTTTCGTCCCCGAAAAAGCGTTCTTTCATGGAGTTGACTGATTCGAAGCTGACAAGAGCAAATCCGTCTATTTCGGGGCCGCTGAGAGTCCGGGTGACACTGAGTTGGGTGTAATCCCACATACCAGGGTGATGTTGGAGGGCCAACGGCGCATGAATGTCTCGCCAGTGGGCGTCAGACTGCTCGTGAGTAAGGTCAGGGTGGTGTAATAAAGGGAAAATTGCTGTTACACCGGGTGAGGGGACTCCGCTTTCGATTTTGGTGTTTCGCTCACGAATGACGCGACTAAATACTAGATAGGTGCCATGTTCCGCTGCTCCCCTTAGATCTTGTGGGTTGTCGGTCACACATCTGACCAGAGTGCGAAAAGACAAGGCTCGTTCATCGTTGGGGTCGGCTAGGTAACATACGCCACCTAGTTCGGAAGAAGCTTTAACAGCTGCCTCGATGTCATTACCTACTGCGACTATTTCGAACATACTTCTAGTTTCGCATGTCCGTTAAGAGAGCGTGAGCTAGAGCGCTCATTTGGGAAATCGAAGAACTTTGAGGGTTGGGCTATCGGCCTTGGAACTTTGGATCTCGTTTATCCAAGAAGGCGGCGACTGCTTCTTTGGTGTCTTGGGTATAGAAGTTAATCGTTTGAGCCATTCCTTCGGCTTCTAGAGCTGACTTAAAGTCGTTGCTTGCATTAAGGGTCAGCATTCGCTTTGTCATAGCTAACGCCAATGGTGGGCCTGCGGCTAGGCGGTTAGCCCACTCGTTAGTTTCGGAGTCGAGTTGGTTGTGAGGTACGACCTTGTTTACGATGCCGAATTCAGCGGCCTGTTCGGCGGAAATGACATCAGCGAAGAAGGCTAGTTCCTTTGCTCGATGTAGCCCTATGAGTCTGGGTAGGACCCATGTGCCGCCAAAGTCAACGCTTAAACCGCGACGGGCAAAAATTTCGCTGAAGCGAGCTTGGTCGCTTGCCAGAATTAAATCGCAAGCGAGAGCCATGTTCATGCCCGCCCCTGCAGCGACACCGTTTACCTTGGCAATGACTGGAACCATGATTGAATACAGTGCTTCTACGGTCTGGTGGATCAAGTTCATGCTTATTAGTTGGTGCCGGTCGCGTCCTTGTCCTCCGAGATCGGCGCCACTGCAGAAGGCGTCTCCGGCGCCAGTCATTATTACGGCGCGGACATCTGGATCAACAGCGAGAGCATTCCAGGTGTCGCGTAGCTCGTCCCACATAACAGCGTTGGCAGCGTTCTTTTTTTCGGGGCGATTCATAGTGACGGTCACTACTCCGTTGTCCGCGACGTCGACTATCAAAGTTTCGAGCTCTTTTGATTTCATATGATCACCATACGCTTAGTTCGGGTTCGCGCGCTTGGAGAACTTCCCCGCATTCCACGTCATCTCAACAAGAATGGAACCAATGCATCAAGAAAACCTGTGGTGTTTTGTCCGTGGACGTTGTGGCCACTGTCGGGGACAGTTTTGAGCTCGCCGTGAGGAAGGGCTTCAACGAAACGTTTTGCTGCTTCATCTGTGAGGACGTTTGAATCTGCACCCCGGATAACCAAGGTCGGGTGCAATAGTCCGGTCATGTCTGTAATTGAAAGCCGGTCGCTTGTTTCTCGTTGATTTTGAGTTGTGGCTAAACGTGGCCCGTGGTCGCGTTTACTTATAAATTTTCCATCGGCTCTTTGAAGGAGGTTGTATTTCACGGTCCGTTCTATGTGTTCTCTAGATCGATAAGGGTCGTACTTTTGTACGTTCTGGATAAATGCATCGAGATCTTCGAATTCTCGATTCTCCGTCACAAAATTTCGGATGCTTTTGGTACCCACCTCTGACAGTTCAGGCCCAATATCTACCAAGACGAGGCGTTGAAGACGGTGAGGGTCCTGCATAGCTAGTCGCAGGGTGTTCATGCCGCCCATTGAATGCCCGAGAACGGTTACCGAATTGATATCTAGCTCAGACAACACAGAGGAGACGTCGGAAGCCATTGCATGTGATGAATAGTCAGCGTCTCGAGCCCATTCACTATCGCCGTGACCTCGTTGGTCTAGAGCGATTATGTGGAATCGGTCAGCTAGATGAAGGCTGACTAGATCCCAAGAGTGAGCAGACTGGTTGCCTCCGTGGAGTAAAAGCAAGTTCGGTAATGATGGGGAACCCCACTCCAAGAAATGAAACCGTTGATGTCGCGCCACAACATTTCTAGATAGGTAGCTGATCTTTGGGTTGTACTGAATGCCTAAATCGTCTGCGCTTTGACAAAGACTCAGAAACTCTTGAGTCTTTGTCATGTCTAATGGGCTGCTGGACGATGAAAAGTTGTTGAGATAGGGCATGACAGTTCAAATTCGACCCAGGTTGAGGTCAAGGTATCCACGAGAAATATTTGCGTAGAGAGTATCTGTGGGCCCTTCTGCTAACCGGCTGGCTCTCATCCGCTGAAAAATGGAAGCAAGCGGGTGGGATTCGATAAGGGCTTCACCTCCAACGACCTGGATCGCAATATCAGTAAGTTCGGCGATAGTTTCGGAAGCCAAAATTTTTGAAGCCATGATTTCGTTTACACATTTTTCGCCAGCTTCTATGAGACGTGCTGTCCTGTAAACAGAACTGCGCGCCGCAAAGGCATTGGTGCGCATTCGCCCAAACTTTACTCGGATCTCATGATTTGGGTAGGACACCGTGTCAGTCGATGCGAGATTGTTTGCGACAAGGTCACAAACGAACTGATTTAAACCAATGCAATTTGCCGCTATGGCCATGCGAACTGAATTGACCTGCTCAAGGGCTCTTTTCATCCCCGTTCCGGCCTCGCCGATAATGTGACTCTTAGGCACGCGAACGTCATTAAACGAAAAACTTGCGTGATGGCTTCCATCAACAGAGCTGAAGGTGGTTTTTAGCTCTACCCCCGGCCGACTGGTCTCTATCAAGACCATGGCCGAACCCATATCTTCTACTTCAACCAGCGTATTGATGAAGTCTGCATTCGAGCCGCCCGTAACATATGACTTGGCGCCGTTGATTACTAGATCTTCACCTTTTACCTGTGCCCAAGTGTGTCGTTGAGCATCTGATGGTTCAGTGAAACCGAAGCCACCTTGGATATCTCCTGCCAAATACGGGTTTAAAAATTTTTCTTTTATTCTTTCGGAGGCTTTGGAGAGCAAACCTGGACTTGGTCCAAAAATTCCTGGTAAGTGGCCAACATTTTTGATCGCCAACGACTCGCGGGCGATGGTCAGTTCTAACGCCGTTCCGCCAAGACCCCCATATTCGATGGGCTGGGTGAGGCGGAAAATGTCCGCTCGCATGGACTTCTCCCTTATCTGGATTTGGATCTCTTTAGGGTTTGAGGAGTCCAGATCCATCTCTGATATTTGGTGAGCGAGGGCGTTGGCTCTTTGGCGAAGTTCATTTTGCTCATCGGTTAAAAAATCTGGCATCCCTGAACGGTAGCCGGATAAAAGGATTGACGAATTCTTCGGTCTAATCTCAGATAATGAACAAACTTGAAGGAAAGACCGCCGTTGTCACTGGAGCAGCCTCAGGTATGGGTTTGGCAATGGCCAGACGCTTTGCTGTGGGAGGAATGAATGTCGTTCTTGCTGACATCAATGAGTCGAAACTTGATGAAGCAGTTGATGAGATTCGAACTAGCGGGGGGCAAGCGCAAGGTCTAGTGACTGATGTCTCGCTAGAAGCTGACAATATCAACTTGTTAGATTTCACGGTCGATAGCTACGGAACGGCGGACGTTGTATGCCTAAATGCTGGAGTCCAAGGTTCTATTGGCCGATCATGGGCGTTGTCGAAAGACGATTACAGTTGGACTCTCGGGATTCTCTTAGATGGAGTTATCCACGGGGTAAGAACTTTTGTTCCCGAAATGGTTGAACGAGACGAAGGTCATGTCGTGTTGACAGCGTCTATAGCAGGTCATATTTCATCGCCATTTGGGGCTCCTTACAACGTGGCGAAGCACGGCGTCGCGACTTTGGCTGAAACTCTTTTCCATGAGCTCAAAGTAGAAGGTTCTAATGTAGGAGTGACGTGTCTGTGCCCTGGGTTTGTCAACACCAATATTGTGAATGACACAGCTTCGCGGCCGGCTGGATCCGTAGGTTCAGCGGTTGATGACAGAGGCGATCAGATGCTTCAACTCACTCAACGGGTTTTAAGTGCTGGTCTTGATCCAGAAATTGTCGGCCAACAAGTCTTTGATGCTGTTGTTAACAAACAGTTTTGGCTCTTCACAGATGACAATTGGGACGCCCCAATTATGGCTAGAGCTAATGAGGTAGTTACCCGAGGTGTTCCGCGCTTCCGCGGAGAAGGACAAGGCGATAAGGATAATTAGGCGACTCAAAAAGTTTCAGCGCCTTAGGCATTAGATGTGTCAAGGTAATAGGCGCTAAACCGATTCTTTGGAGGCACAAATGCGCATAGGTATCTTCAGCGGCCCAGCTGGCAAACTGTTTAACGTAGAAGAGGCGACCCAGGACGCGCGGGATGCTCACGCAGCTGGATTTCCGTCTTACTGGTTACCGCAAATGCCGATGGGCGTTGACGCGCTGACAGCGTTGAGTCATATCGGAGCATCGGTTCCCGATATCGAATTGGGTACCGCCGTGATACCTACCTATCCACGACATCCGATTGTCATGGCCCAACAGGCCTTATCTGTAACTTCGATCATCGGAGACCGCCTAGCGTTAGGTATTGGATTGTCCCACAAACCGGTCATAGAGAAACAATACGGGTATCAGTTTGATAAACCAGTTCGTCATTTGCGTGAATACCTTGAGGTCTTGAATCCGCAGTTACGAGAAGAGCCTGTGCGCATAGAAGGCGAAACTCTTACTGCTCGTAATCCAGCGATGGGTTTGGGAGCACCAGTTCCCCAGGTTCTAGTCGCAGCTTTAGGTCCACAAATGCTCCGTTTAACCGGCCGGCTTGCTGATGGGACCATCACTTGGATGACCGGTAATAAAACACTGGCGGAGCTGACTGTTCCTGAGATATGTGAATCGGCGGAAGAAGCGGGACGATCCAAGCCCAGGGTTCTAGCTGGAATGCCTGTCTTGTGTACCGATGATGTTGATGCGGGAATGGAGCGGGCTGCCAAAGTTTGGCAAATGTACGGGACGCTGCCGAGTTATCGGGCGATGCTTGACCGGGAAGGGTTAGCTGGACCCGAAGACATCGCTATCGTTGGTAACGAAGCTGAGATAAAAGACAGATTGCAGGAAACGTTTGACGCAGGTGCTGATGATGTAATTGTCGCAGAGTTCGGTGGAAATCCTGACGAACGACAGCGGACCCGTGATGCTTTAGCAGCCCTGGTCTGAATAGATTCGATGAGTTGTTGCGCAGCGTATTCCCAGAACTATAGGTGTGTGTTTTTCGTCGTAAACTAACCCAGAACGTCGCTGCGCCACCTTCGCGGTTTAATGGTGACTTTGGCTTCTTCATGACCGGGAAATGCATCCGCGTACCCGTTCCCAAGTTCTTCGCCGAGGTATCGAATAGCGATGTCGCGTAGGAGGTCATCTCGACCTTCGTCCGTTAATGCTTCAACGGTTACTTCGCCTTCAGCTGTCACATACCGGTAGGGGAGTTGCTCGTCTTGGACGCAGATGGTCGCTGATCCGTGACGGCGTAGCAGAATCGACTTGGCTGAGGCGTAAGCCATCGCTATTTCGAAGCCGGTGTCTTCGGAGTAGCGATACCAGACAGGAGCACATAAGGGACCCTTATCGGACCGCTCGATCGCTAACACGCCCACGCGCACTTCATTTAAAAAGGCGTCACGTTCTTCATTGGTCATCTCAGCCATCAAGACTCCTCAGTTTCAAGTTGCATAGCGAAGGGTAGCGCTGCGATGGCGAGTATGACGGTCCACCCGAGAGCTAGCCGAATGTCGCCTAAGGTCTCACCTAGTGCTCCGACTACTGGTCGCGCCGCTGCCCCCAATAGGCCGCTAACTCCAAAAACGACGCCGACGGTAAAACCCGTTCGCGAGTCGCCACCTATTTTGCTTGCTATGGCCAAGGAGACTGGGAATAGGCCGAAGCCGAAGGTTGCTATTGCTGTGACGGCGACTAGTGAGGCTGTGCCCGATGTTTGGGAGAAAACTAAGACTGAAAGAATGGTTCCGAGATTCGCGCATATAAAGAGTCGTCTTCCCCCAAAACGGTCGTATATTCGGCCCCCTACAGGTTGAGCTATAACACCGATAAATAGCATTGTCGTCAGCGTCGCTCCGGCTTTTACCTCAGCCCAACCTTCGTCGACGAGCATCTTCACGACGAAAGTAACGAAGCTATACAGCACAGTGTTCAACAACCCGAAAGCTAGGGCCGCCATAACTATTGGTCGACTCAGAGCACCCTTGAGTACAGCTTCAGGATTTGGTGTGCTTTCAGGAAGGTAAACCCAAAGACCTGACCCTGCGGCGATAATTGGGATAGCCACGATGGCCATTGCCCAACGCCAATCGAGAGCAGCGATTGCTACTGTCGCTATAGCCGGTGCCAGAAAATGGCCGACTGATCCACCCCACCCGTGAATTCCCAGCATCCTTCCACGATCATTCGGGTAGGCGTTGACGACAAAAGCAGTTGCTTGAGGGTGGTATGCCGCTGCGCCGAGGCCACAAAGAAGACTTACAACAGTTATAAACCAAAATGACGGTGCTACTGCCATTAAGAGAAACCCCGACCCCCCGATGAAGAATCCAAAACTGAGAATTAACTTTCGTCTTCCTTGTTTGTCCGCGATATGGCCAATAAATGGCTGAAGCACCCCAGTGAAGAGAGTAAAGGAGAACGATAAGAGACCCAGCTCGGTGTAGTCCAGGTCCCATTCTGTGGCGAGGGCAGGCAAAAATGCTGGAAGAACCGTTGCGTAGAAGTCATTGATGACGTGGACGGCGACAAATGTCCCTAAAATTGCCCGAGGGGAAGACGACATCAGGTTTCCTTGGGGACACCTGAAATAAGAACTCCTGTTGCTTCTAATTTCTCTATTTCCGCTTCTGACATACCTAATGTACGAAGCAGTTCTGTGTTGTGTTCGCCTTGAAAAGGTGGCAACCCGGCATCCGGCAATTCGCAGTTACTGAAGATCCAAGGCGGCGCGGGAACTCTTGCTGTCCCCCCTGAACGATCCTCGACTTCGCGAATGGCCCCTCGTTCGATTGCCCAATCAGATTCTGCGATTTCTGATACGGACCGGATTGTGCCAACCGCAAGACCAGCTTCGCTTACCTGAGCTTCGAGTTCTTCGATCGTTCTGAATGTGAGCACCCATGAACGTATCTCTGCGAGTAGGTCCTCCCAGTTATCTCGACGAAACTGCGCGTTGATAAATCTTGGATCGAGAAGCAGATCGTTGCGTCTCATCATTGCGCAGTACCTCTGAAATACGAATGTAGAAACTGGACTAGCGGCGATCGTGATTTTTTGGCCGTCTGGTAGCTCGATAACTGGAGACTCGGGTGCGCTGAGTGCCAAAGGCTCGCCTTCAACGTCAATGCCTGAAAGTTCGTAGCTGACTCGATCGTTGACGCTGAGAAGAGATGAAACCATAGCGACGTCAACGTGCTGGCCTTCACCTGTGTGGTTTCGATGAGCCAAGGCAGCGAGAGTTGCTATGACTCCTTGCAGGCCGGTGTAAACGTCGGCGTGGTTATATGCGTCATTTTCAGTCCGTATTAACGCATCACCATAGTGACGACCAATTATCTCGGTGAAGCCAGCTTCCGCTTGAACGGTGGGAGCGAATGCCGGCCGGTTCCTCCATGGTCCCGACTGACCGTATCCGCTGATAGAAACCATAATGAGATCGGGACTTACAGCGGTCAGATCTTCGAAGCCTAAGCCAAAAAGATCTAGTGTGCCTGGCCGGAAATTTTCAACGACGATGTCTGCGGTTGCGACGAGGTCCTTTACGATTTGTTGCGCTTCAGGGAAGTTGAGATCAATGGAAATCGCGCGTTTGCCGGCATTTTGTTGGGCGAAGTAGAGAGACATTGGGCCAACGTGAGGCTGTCCACTGCGGCCTGTGTCGGGCGCTGGGGGCTCAATCTTGATTACCTCCGCACCTAAATCTCGTAAGGCTTTAGTGCAGTGTGGGCCAGCGAGAACTCTAGTGAAATCGATAATCCGGATACCGGACAGCGGCGCAGTCATGTGCCTTGGAAGATCGCTGTGCCAGGCCCGGATTCTTTGAACGCCTCTAACCCAAGTTGAAGGTCTTCGGAACCCCAAACGGTTTGGCGGGCATGTTCTTGAGCTTGGTCTGCTGCTCGGACTCCGTCGTTTGATGCTATAGCCGCAAGTTTTTTGATAGCGGCATAGGCCACGGTTGGTCCCGCCGCTAGTTGCCGTGCCCAGGATCGAGAAGCCTCATCAAGGGCGTCATCGGCAACAACCACGTTGATGACTCCCCACCGTTCAAGTAATTCAGGGTCATGTCGACGTCCGAACATTGCGATTTCTTTGCCGCGTGCCATGCCTGCTCGTTCTACAACCCGTTGAACTCCGCCTAATAGGGGCATAAGTCCAATGGAAGTCTCTACGAGACCGAGTCGAGCGGAACTCGATGCCATGATGAAGTCGCAGGCCAAGGCAACTTCGAAACCACCGCCTAAAGCTAAACCGTGTACAGCGGCGACAGTGGGGAGGGGAAGTGCTGCAAGGCGATCGAGCACCTCAACTGCGGAGGCTTCTTCGCTGTCCTCTGAGTTGAAGCCGTCGACATCGGCCCCAGCTGAGAAATGTTTCATACTGCTTCTTAACAAGATCGACCTAGCGCCCGACTCGGCGGCACCTTCGAATGTTTGCAACAAATCTTCGATAAATGCTCCGTTGAGGAGATTGTGAGGGGGTTTCGCCATCGTGACGATGGCCACCGCTCCATCCATCTCAACTTGTACGTTCGCTGTTGATGAATCTTGGGACACCATTTGTCCTTCCTGTCTGCTGTGGAAGTCTTGCAGAGATGGAGAGGTGCTGCTCAAGTCCGCAGCGTGGAGCGGTTTTTGCTGAGCAATTAGTGACGATGATTCAGCTAGTCCTCAAACCCGACGAAGCTAGCTACTTCCTGCACTGCCCGCCTTGTTGATTTGACATCATTCGCAACGAAATCTTTGTCTGGGTAGCCCATTGCTACACAGGTCATGATCACCTGGTCTTCGGGGATATTCGCGTGTTCCCGGACAACATCGGATTGCATAATTCCTTGCCCGTTGATGACGCACCCGATGCCTTTAGTGAAGGCTGCCAGTACTAGGCCGTACGTGACTGCGCCGCAATCGAAGTGGCCGACGGTGTCGTGTTCGAGGGTGCGGTCACACGTCACTACAACTGAGACTGGAGCGTCGAATTGGCGGAAGCCGCGCATAGCCCAGTCTCGGCGACGTTCTTTGTCATCCCATCCGATGCCCATGGCCTCAAATAGTTGAACGGCGATCTCTTTTTGTCTATCCCGATGGACACCTTCGTAGCCATGATTCAAAGAGATTTCTCTTTGCGGAGCAGCTCCGCTCACCATCCGTTCAGTGTTGCCCTCGCGGATTAGATCTAGAGGCGCCCCTGTTAGGGCGTGGAAGTGCCATGGCTGGGTGTTCATGGAAGAAGGTGCGCCAGCAGCGATTTCGATGATTTCTTCGAGGACCTCGCGCGTAACAGGCTCGTCTCGGAAACCCCTTACGCTGCGACGTTGTTGAACCATATTCTTAAATGAAGCGGTATCCATCAGAAGCCCTCATTTCGTAGTTGATGAATTGAACTAAATGGGGTTGCTAGCAGCAACTCAACCTGCTGCAACATAACAGTGTCTAGGATTGTTG
>Ga0208130_1000315_pt1 | contig 26023 bp, 18 predicted proteins | sample ETNtaG_31_FD_185771 | JGI IMG/M metagenome (GOLD analysis project Ga0208130, IMG submission 185771) | Marine microbial and viral communities from oxygen minimum zone, Eastern Pacific Ocean - ETNP201310SV78 (SPAdes) (version 2) | ecosystem: Environmental > Aquatic > Marine > Oceanic ... | reverse complement strand
CTAATGCAACTACTACAGCAAGCCATAAGTTTCCGGTTTGGAGAACTGTCCAGTATGAGAAAAAAGCGCTTAAGAGCATGACGCCATCAACACCTAAGTTGAGTACTCCGCTTCGTTGTCCAATGGTTTCCCCCAGCGACGCAAGTAAGTACGGAGTGGCGAGTCGTATAGCGGAGGCGAAGGTAGCTACGAGCACACTTGAGGTGAAAAAGTCGTTCATGTCGTCACCTCAGTTGTGGAGTTGATTTCTTCGTCATCCTCGTCGTCTTCTTCTTTCCCGAAGAGATTTGTGTTACCGAGGGTGGTTTGAAGCCACGTTCTCACCCTTGAACTACTTATGACGAAGATAACAATTATGCCATTAAGGGCTACCGCTAATGAAGAGGGGACTTGCAGTACACGTTGTAGTTGTGTCGCTCCGGTTAATAAAGCTCCGAAGAGGAAAGCTGAAGGGACAGTCCATAGCGGATGCAGCCCGCCAAAGAGTGCTGCAACGATGCCATTAAATCCTGCGCTGCTGGTGAATCCTGCAGCGGATCCATCGGTAACCATTCGTTGCCCTTCGCTGCCGAAGACCAAGATGGCGCCCGCAATGCCGGCTAAAGATCCAGAAATTGCTAAAGCGAGAGTGATGTTTCTTTTTACGTTGATTCCGGCTGCTTTTGCTGCTTTTGGTGAATGTCCTACAGCTCTTAGTCGAAAGCCAACTGGGGTTCTCCAGAGGATGATGTAAGCAACTATTGCTGCCGCTACAGCTATGAGAACTCCGAGATGAAATCGAGTACCGCCAATGATGGTAGGGAGAGCAGCATTGTCAGATAAACGCTCAGTTTGAGGGATCCGTGTGCCAGCTTCAAGTTCGTAGGGATCAATGAGTGGGCCTCGTAGCAGGTAGTTCATGAATTGAACCATCATCAAGTTCAACATAATGGTGCTTAATATTTCGTTTACGGAAGCGTAAGCCTTCAACGCTCCAGGTATAGCGCCAAGAATCCCTCCACCTATAGCTCCAGCAATAATCACAAGGGGCACAAGAAGGAAAGCGGGAAGGTCAGGAAGTCCTAAAGCAACAACTGTTGAGAGAAGAGCCCCTCCGATGATTTGGCTTTCTCCACCGATGTTGACCACATTGGTTCGAAAAGCAATAGTTATTCCTGCTCCGACGAGAATAAGGGGAGTGGCTTTCACTGCTGTTGCGGCTAAACGTTCACCGCTACCGAAAGCACCATCAAAGATTGCTTCTAAACCTTCGAAAGGATTTGCTCCTAGGGCAATGAGCATGATCGCTCCAAAAGCGAATGCCACTAAGGCTGCGAGGAAAGGAACAAGTCCGCCTAAAACTTTATTAAGCATGCCCCTCCTTCCCAAGAGGACACTAGCCCTCTTGGGAAGAATATAAATAATTGGGAAGGGTATATATATGAGACTTGGTTGACCGGTAGGGTGATCGGTTCAAAGCGGGCTGTGGCGCAGCTTGGTTAGCGCGTCGGTCTGGGGGACCGAAGGTCGGAGGTTCAAATCCTCTCAGCCCGACCACTTCACCAGTTATCTAATTCTTCTTCTTCGTCCCAGCGATTATCTCTTTGACACTTAGAGCACCATCTATCTGCCGGTTCCATTTCTGAACCACAGTATGAACACGTGTCTTTAGTTGAAGATTTTGGTGCAGATGCTGAAGTTTTTTGCTTTGGAGGCTTACTCCTTCTCTTAAAAAACGACATAAAAGAACTATATATCTTGAAAAGTCTTGTATGTATCACGTTCTTTGAAGTCGCACGTCTGTGGTAGAACTTACTTATGCCTCATATGCTCTCACCTTCAAAAATTACAGCGTGGATGGTTTGCGAACATTATTTGACCCTCAAATTTCGTGATGATGATAGAGCGCGTAGAAATGGTTTTGGAAATAGCGACCAGAATAAGACTAATGAAGTGCTTACGAGAAATGAAGAAGGCGATTTCGTTATTTCTCCACCGACAGATTTTGCTGACTTGTTGCAGAAAAAGGGAATTCTTCATGAACAAGAGTGTCTAAAGAAATATAGAAAAGAATACCCAGATCAAGAGGGAATGAATTCTGTATTTGAAGTTCCTCAAGCAGTTTGGGAGAAGGAAACTTTTTCAAACTGGACAAAGCGTGTAGGGGATCCAAATCCTTTGGAAGTTGGCTATCCAATTATTTTTCAAATGCCATTTATACATAAAGGGATTCGGGGAATTGCGGATTTCCTTGAAGAAGGAGATGGCACCTATAAACCAGTTGATTCCAAGTTGTCTCGAACCGGGGCTAAGCCGGGTCATTTATTGCAATTACTTTTTTATGCAGAAGCAGTTGAAGCGAATCCTGCTATTTCAAAACGCCCCTCAGAAGTTGCTGTAGCCCTCGGATCGGGCGAAAAGGAGTCTTTTAAGGTTTCAGAATTTTGGTGGTACTGGAGTCGGCTTCGCCGCAAATTAGAAAAGGTGGTGGAAATTGGGGCAAATGCTGAAACTAAGCCGAAAAAATGTTCGCATTGTGGGATATGCGAGTATTGGAAAGAGTGTGAGTCTGAATGGCGTAAAGATGATTCTTTGAGTTTCATCTCAGGAATTCATTCTGGACACAAAGAGGCGTTGGAAGAAGCAGGTATAACCACTATGGCTAGGTTGGCCTCCTTGCCTAAGAAAACTCTCCAATCTCTTATTGACGAAGAACAAGAAGAAGCTTCTGTGGTGTCTTTGACAGCAGACATGGAAGAAGAAATAGAAGCAAATTTTCGTGAAGTCATGCCGAAGGTAGATGACAGTTTCTTTGAAGAAGTAAGACCCGAAATAAAAACTAAACAACTTGTGAGACTATGGAAACAAGCTCGGCTTCAACTGATCAGTCGCGAGAAAAATTTAGAAATTAAAGATGCACCGATTCATTTTTTCTCCAAAGCGGAGATGAAGGAAAAGATGAAAGACAGGGACGCCTGGAAGAGAGAAGAAATTCTTTTGCATCTACCGGAATGCACTGACTATGACATCTACCTAGATTTTGAGGGGCATCCTTTCTTAACTCCGCAGTCAGAAATTATTTTTCTTTTCGGTTACTTGGAAAAAGTTGATGGCGAATGGATTTACCAAGAAAAATGGTCAGAGGATAAACAGGGCTATCCAGATAAAGATATCGAAAAAGAGAAAGCGAAGGCATTAGTAAGATTCTTTTACGAACGCTATAAAGAATGCCAGGCAATGGTGCCACCCCAAGAGATGCACGTATATCACTACAACCATACTGAAAGGTCGCTGTTGGGGAACCTAACCACGGATGCTGATCAGGCATCAAGCATGGTGGACATTTTTCAAAACATGCTTGCGACAGAGGATTTGTCTGACCGAGTGTTTTTAGACGAGTTAGTAGAGAACGGAGTGTTTGTTGACCTTTTAGCGGTTGTGCGTAACAGTCTTCAAGCAGGATTAGAGTCGCTTAGTTTGAAATTTATGGAACAAGTTGCTGGATTTGATCGCTCATTAAATCAAGAGGGATTAAGTGTGGTAGCTGAAATAACGAGTGATTCAGTAGCAGATTCGAGAAGTGATGGAGACATTACACAAGGAGCAGGCGCTGTTTTTGAATATGAACTGTATGCAAATCATGCGATTTATGGAATACCAAGAGATGAGAATCGTAAGCGGGCAATAGCTAAATACAACAAAGAAGATGTAGACGCTACCCAGTTGCTCCACATGTGGTTATTGGAGCAACGTCGTGAAGCAGAATCCCTAGAAGACGCAGGAGTGGAGGATGCTCCACCAAGTATTTTTTCTGACCGAATCCAAGAATTAAAAGAAAAAATATTGGAACAGGTACGTGGTTGAATGTCTTTAACAATAGAGCAGTCCTACGGATTGCTATTTCATCTCATGGAGTATTGGGACAGAGAAAAGAAAGCCGCCAAGATGGCAGCCGTAATTCGTCTCGAATCAGCAGACATTGATGACCCAGAAACTCTTGTTGGTTTGGAACATGTAAAAACATTTCCTCCCAAAGCGGGGGTAAATAAAACCAGATTGAAATGGGTTCAGTACAGTTTTCCACCACAACCAAATAATCCTTCATTGGAAAAACTTCACTTCCTCACCCCTGAGGGGTACCTAGAAGGTCTTTCTCTAGCGAAGGAGAAGGATGTTCCTGATAAAGAGAGATTGACTAATTTTGCCAAAGGAAGGGTCTGCTTCCAGATACCGGGGAAGTTAGATAAGGCCACTTGGTTTTCTGAAGAGAGTGTTCATACGCTCACCGAATATTCTGATTTCCCTCCTGGCGCAAAGCAAAGTGCATTCTTGGGGAATGTGAGCGACTTGACTAAATGGAATTTGGAGATCGAAGAAATAGGTCATCAAATCAAAGAAGAAGAGACAACACTTGAAGCCGGAGAAAAGAAGATCAAGAGCCTTGAGGAGAAATGTGAGGAATTCGAGGAATTTAAAGGGTTTGTTGACCAGTTCATCGACGACCCTGAATTGAAAAATATTACGTTCTCTTTATTGCGAAGGGATATGCCTGTTCCGGCTCTACCGCCGCATTGGGAAATGCAAACTTCAGCTCCAGAAATCTCGGAGCTTATAAAGGTTGCTGCATCGCTCAATAATTCTTACTTAGCTATACAGGGGCCTCCTGGTTCGGGCAAGACGTGGACCGGCGCTCGCATCATTCATCATTTAGTAACCGTTGAAAAAAAGAAAGTTGGAATAACAGCACAAGCTAAAGCAGCAATAGACAACTTGTTAGAAGAGACAGTGGTTTATACGAAAGAGAAGATGGAACAAGACCCGGGAGTACTCAATGCTCGTAGAAGGTTTGAATCTGAAACTTCACTTGACGGAGTGGTGCTAGATGAAAAATCAAAACCATCAGATTTAGCTAATGAAGAAGGTTTGTTGTTTGCTAGCACTACTTGGTTTTGGGCCCATCCGGATTTTGATGCTGAAGAGAACAAGTTTGATTACTTGGTTATAGATGAAGCAGGCCAACTCTCGCTTGCTGATGCTTTAGCGGCTTCAAAAGGAACAAAAAATGTCATACTTCTCGGAGATCCGCAACAGTTATCTCAAGTTGCTCAAGCTTCTCATCCAGCAGGAGGTGGAGTCGATTCAGGCGCGAGCATTCTTGGGCACCTTTTAGAGGGTAACGCCACAATATCAAGTGATCGCGGAGTATTTCTAGATAAAACTTGGCGTTTAGATCCTTCAATATGCACCTTTATTTCTGAAGAGTTTTATGAAAGCAGGTTGAAACCTGTTGAATCTATAAATCGCAGAATTGATGGCAGAGAGAATGGGTTATTTTGGATTCCAGTACCGCATGATGAAGCAGATCCTTGTGTAGATCAAAATCAGAAGGAAGCTGAAAAAATTGCAGAAATAATTTCTTCTTTACTGGATGGTTCAAGATTTGTTGAAGATGAGAAAGAGCGGCCTATTACTATCAAGGACTTCATGGTTGTAGCGCCATTTAACAGACAACGCAAGATGATTAGAGAGATTCTTCAGAAGAAGCTAGAAGGAATAGATAGTTTTACCGCAAACAGTATCGTTGGAACAGTCGACAAATTCCAAGGTAGGCAAGCACCCGTTGTTTTGTATTCTTTGACTACCTCCAGTCATGATTCCATACCTAAAGGACGAGAAGATTTTTTGTTCTCTCCTAATAGGTTTAATGTCGCGATTAGCAGAGCGCAATGTATGGCATTTCTTGTCGGCTCAGAAACATTAATTGACGCTCGAGCAAGTTCAATCCCGGAAATGCGTGCTCTTAATCATTTTTGTCGGTATGTGGATGACCCGACGCTTAACAGCTCCCAAGATTTTTAGTTGCTAGAAAATAATGGTTCTGCGTCCAGATGTTCCAACTCGTAGAGCGTTGAAGGCCTCGTTTATGTTCTTTAACTCATCGTTTTTTTGATGAATCACATCAAGTAGTAATCTTCCTTCTAAATAAAGATCAACATAGTATGGCATGTCAACACGAAATCGGTTTGACCCCATATTTGAACCTTGTAAAGTTTTTTCGCTTAAAAGCTCTGAACCCATCACTTCCACTTTTTGTCCTTCAGGAATCATGCCAATCACTGTTGCTGTACCACCCGGACATAGCATCTCGAAACATTGTTCTGCGGTTTCTTTTTTCCCTAACGCTTCAAAAGAGAATTCAACCCCTCCGTTACTTATTTCTAGAACAGCTTCGACAGGGTTAGAAACAGCTGCATTTATGGTGTGTGTGGCACCAATTTGACGAGCCAGATCAAGTTTCTCTTCTGATACATCTACAGCGATGATCTCTGAAGCACCAATGATTGAGGCACCGTTTATAGCTGAAAGACCTACTCCGCCACAACCCACAACAGCCACAGTTGCCCCAGAAGGAACATTTGCAGTATTTGTGACCGCACCAAAACCTGTAGTAACCGCACAACCAATTAACGCAGCCCGATCTAGAGGCATATCTTTACGAATCTTCACTAATGCACTTTCATGTACCAGCATTTTCTCAGCGAAAGCACCCAGTTCGTAAAGCTGAGTAACCCGTTTCTCGTTAAAACGTATACGTGAAGTATCACTTTCGTTTCTTCTGACACTTGGATCCATGCAAAGATACGGACGATCACTAGAGCAGTATTTGCATTCACCACAGAACACTGACATGCAAGCAATCACATGATCGCCAGGTTGAACATAATCAACGCTTGAACCCACAGACTCCACCACCCCGGAAGCTTCATGCCCCAGCACCACCGGAAAGTCAACGTCGTAATGGCCGTCAATGAAATGAAGATCGCTATGGCACACGCCGCAGCCGAAAGTGCGAACCACTACCTCGTTGGGCCAAGGATCATCTAACTCAACGTCTTCGATGACAAGAGGTCCACCGACATTATGTAAAACCGCAGCTTTCATAAAAATCCTCACTAGTAGAGCAAACCATCTTCTAAGTTCATTGAAACACATACACGTGGCGCAACACTCCTCGGAGTGTTAGTTTAAATTTGCTTCAAAAAGAAGAGGGGGAGAAGCAATGGGAACATTAAAAGAACTCAGATATGAGGTAAGTAAAGCAAACCGGCTTCAAAAAATGATGCAAGCCTTCGGTTCAAGCCGAGTAGGGGCATGGTTTTTTTCTAAATCGCTGCACGGGCCGGATCGCCTATTATTCAAACTTACAAATGGACGATCGACACTTCCCACGATTCTTGCTGGCTTACCTGTCATTATGCTCACCACCACAGGGGCTAAAACAGGCAAAGAACGCACCATGCCTCTATTAGGAGTTCCCATAGAAGGAAACATCGCAATAATTGGTTCAAACTATGGTCAGAAAAAAACTCCGGGTTGGGTCTACAATCTGGAGAAAAATCCATCTGCAGTTGTCTCGTACCAAGATCGATCTACCACAGTCGTCGCTCGTCTAAGTGGAGAAGAAGAAACAAATAAGATTTTCGAACTCGGTGGAGCGTTTTATCCCGGCTACCCGAAATATCGGGTGCGAGCGGATCACAGAGAAATTCGTGTATTTGTTCTTGAAGTAGCAACTTAGTCAAATAAAGAAATTCTTGATTTCAATCAAACTGTATGACTGGTCTATGTTTTTAAAATGAACGATCCGCTGCTAGAACCCTTCCAGCTAAAGCATTTAAAGATTCGTAACCGAATCTTCACGTCGTCACACGAGCCGTCTTACTCGGTTGAAGGAATGCCAACAGACCGATATCGCCTTTACCACGAGGAAAGAGCGAAGGGTGGGGTAGGTCTCACTATGACCGCTGGTTCAGCTGTAGTGGCTGAAGATAGCGCCCCAGTTTTTGGAAACCTTCACGCCTATGACGATGCAATCGTTCCTTGGATACAGCGATTAACTGATGGCGTGCACGAGCATGGCTCAGCATGCATGATTCAACTAACTCACCTCGGAAGACGTTCAATCTGGTCGCACGACAATTGGCTGCCGGTTGTCGCTCCAACCTCTTTAAGGGAGCCAGCTCACCGAGCAATACCTAAAGAGGCAGAAGACTGGGATATAGAACGCATAATCAGAAAATTTGCTGATGCAGCCGAACGTATGCAAGCCGGGGGAATGGACGGAATAGAAATCGAGTCCTACGGGCATCTCTTTGATCAGTTTTATTCACCAACTACTAACTTTCGAGAAGACGAATTCGGCGGACCTCTAGAAAATCGTCTTAGATTCTCCACCAGGGTCTTAGAAGCGATCAGAGAACGAGTAGGACCAGAATTCATTTTGGGTTTGAGAATGTCAATAGATGAAGTCGTACCGGAAGGCCTGGATTACAACGCCGGAATCGAGATACTCAAAAAATTTGAAGCCACAGGACTAATAGATTTCGTCAATGTCATTCGCGGGCTAGTAGCAACTGACGCTCAACTCTCCAATGTGATTCCCATACATGGAATGCCAGCCGCACCTCATCTAGATTTCGCTGGGTTAGTGAAAGAAAACACTGACCTTGCAGTCTTACATGCTTCAAAAATTGATGACGTGGCAACAGCGCGTTATGCAATTCAAGAAGGCAAAGTCGATTTAGTCGGAATGACAAGAGCGCATATGGCTGACCCTCATATTGTCTTAAAGGTCATCGAAGAGCGTGAAGAACAAATTCGTCCTTGTGTCGGGGCGACTTTTTGCTTGGATGGAATTTACGAAAATGGTGAAGCTCTCTGTGTGCATAACGCGGCAACAGGACGCGAAGCAATCATGCCGCACAAAGTGTTTCCAGCTGAAAAACATCGACGAGTAGTAGTTGTAGGGGCTGGACCAGCAGGACTAGAAGCAGCAAGAGTGGCCGGAGAACGCGGTCACGCCGTAACAGTTTTTGAAGCTATGCCTAAAGCCGGCGGCCAGATCGCGTTAACAGTAAGAAATAAGCGCCGGCAGGACTTCCAAGGAGTAGTGGATTGGCGACTCGCTGAATTAGAACGCTTAGGGGTTGAAGTCCTTTACGACCAAATCGCAGAGGTCCAAGACATAACCGTGTTGGAACCGGATGTGGTAGTCATAGCCACCGGCGGGCTACCACAAATCCCAGCTCTCGAATACGGTGCTGAACTGGCGGTCACATCTTGGGAAGTTCTAAGTGGAGAAGTGACTCCTCAAGGAAATGTTCTTCTCTATGACGACAACGGCACTCATTCTGCGTTATCTACTGCAGAAATAATTGCACAATCCGGAGCGAACCTAGAAATAGTCACTCCAGAACGAATGCTAGGAATAGACATAGGAGGGGTGAACCATGTTCCCTACGCTCGAGCATTCAATGAAACAGAAACACGTATCACACTTAACCAACGCGTAGTTAGTGTCAGTAAAGAAAACGATCAGCTTCTTGTTGAATTAGGTAGTGACCACTCTCCGCACCGAACGAAACGAACCGTGGATTGCTTCGTTGTTGACCATGGAACTCTTCCCAACGCAGACCTGTACTTCAGCCTCAAAGCTCTTTCTTGCAATCAAGGTGAAGTTGACCATGCCGCTCTACTTAATGGCCAGCCACAGCCATGTTTTGAGAAAGAACAGGACTCTTTCGCCTTGTATCGGATAGGCGATGCGGTAGCGAATCGAAATATCCATGCCGCCATTTATGATGCTCTTCGTCTTATGAAAGACATTTAGGAAGAACTTTTAGAGGCCACCCATTCGCTACGGGCTTTGCCATCTCGGATCTCTTGTCGTCGTTGAGTAACAAAAGCATCTAATTCTTCAGCTATGGCTTCGTCTAACGCCGGAGGTTCGTAGTTGTTGAGCATCTCTTTCCAAACAAGGTTTGCTCGTTGGCCAGCGTCAGTGCTTCCTTCATCTTTCCATTTTTCGTAACTGTCTGTATGAAAAACCTTTGGCTGGAAAAAAGCATCTTTGTAATGTCTCATGGTGTGGGCCGTTCCCAGAAAATGATTACCTGGCCCAGCTTCTTCGTAAGCATCCCAAGCAAATTCTTCTTCAGAAAGATCAAGGCCCTTTGAGAATTTTGTTAATGCTCCAAGAGTTTCTACATCAAGAATGAACTTCTCATATCCAGATGTCAATCCGCCTTCTTGCCATCCTGCTGCATGAAGAATGAAGTTCGTGCAAGCTTGAACTGTAGGCCAAACAGTTCCGGCAGATTCATACCCAGCCTGTCCATCTGGCACACGCGATGCGGTGTAATTGCCTCCTGAACGGAAAGGAAGCCCATAGTAACGAGCCATTTGAGCGCAGGCATAAAGAGCCAAATTGCTTTCTGGGCTACCAAAAGCAGGAGCTCCAGTTTTCATATCAACATTTGGTAAGAACGGCCCCTGTATGCAAGGGGTTCCAGGATTTAGCATTTGGGCGTAAGCGATAGCAAAAAGTGATTCAGCGTTTTGTTGAGCTATAGAAGCAGCGATCGTGCTTGGGGACATAGCACCAACGATGATGAATGGAGCCAAAATCATGGCCTGTTTGGCTTCCGCGTAAACCTCTAGAGCGCTCAGCATTCGTTCATCCATGCGCATAGGAGAAGAAATACTTACGATAGAAAGCGCTGCTGGGTTTTCCCGAATAGCTTCAGCGCCGAAAATGATTTCACTCATAGTCACTGTGTCACGTGCATTATCAGGATGTATGACGTTCCCCATATAGGCCTTGTCATTTAACGTGATATGAGCGAGCAGCATGTCAAGATGTCGTTCACCTAAGTCAACATCATTTGGTTCAACTAGAACGCCACCAGCGTGATGCAATTCCGGGGTCATATACGTAAGTTTCGCGAAATTATGAAAGTCCTCTAACGTTGCTGGGCGACGTCCTTTATCTAAATCAAAGGCAAATGCCGGCCCATAAACCGGAGCGAAAATTATTTGATTTCCACCTACTGTTAAATTGTTCAGCGGGTTACGAGCCAACTGTGTGAAAGTGCGTGGAGCCATATTTACGAAATGCATGAGCGTGTCTTCATCAATCCACGCCATCTCACCTTCAACTTTCACTCCGTTAGCTTTCAAATTCTCAAGAGCAGGTGGATGATCTATGAGGAGCATTCCTGTTTCGCTAAGGAGGCGCATTGATGCTTTATGAATGGTTTCAATATCTTCACTTTTTAAGATTTCAACAGGATCTAAATCGTAAGTTAAAGGCTTTACACCTTCAAAAGATAAGACAGGCTCGTCTCGTCTCCGCCTAGTGGAGCGACGTTTACGAGTTGAAGATCCAATTACTTCAGAGTTCTTTTCATGTTCCATTTAATTACTTTCAGAAAGTTTGGTTTTTATGGTTACTGAGTTTCTTAAAGAGTCAATTTCTACTATGTCTCCATCTTTAATGCTCGTCATAACTTTTGCAACACCTATAACGGCAGGGATTTCAAGTTCTCGAGAAAGCACGGCGGCGTGAGACATCGCTCCACCCTCAGCGGTAATTAATCCACCGACAAGTGTTAGCACTAAGTTGTAGGCAGGAGAAGTGGCTCGAGTAACAAGAATTTCTCCTGGTTGTAAACGACTCATTGCTTCTTCAGCGTTTTCTGCGACTCGAGCCACACCAATTGTTGTTTTCTCTCCGATGCCTACTCCGGTTAGGTATTCGCTTGAGTCGCTTCCTTGAGTCCCATCCATGCCGAGTTCGTTAATGACAACTTGAACCATACTTACCGTTGTTGCCAACGGCGCTGGAAGAGCATCAATTGGGGGAGGGGTTTCCGGAGGTCCAAGTGTTAGTGGCGGGTCAAGAAGCTTTTGTTGAATACGATTCTTTTCTCTTTCACTGATTTCTTCAGAAGAGGGCCCTGTGCCAGTAGTTAGAAGGCTGGTTATTTCTGTGGCGGTTAAAGAAAAAATATGGGACTCTTCCAGAATCTGAGTGGAGGATTTGAGGCGTTTACTAATTTCAAGCATCGCTAACCGCAAAAGCCCACAAGGCCATTCAACAGTTATTGGACCATTATCGTCACGTAAATCCATGGCTTCTCGCGCGTCATGAAGTATTTCATCGAAACGCAAACGTTCATTTGCGGGAACGCGTTCACGAAGTTGAGCGGCGATTTCCAGTGGCTTGTTCGAGTTAGAGATCGAGTCAGTGGCAGCAAGAATAGTTGTAAGGAGGATTTCGGGCGATTCCTTTAACGTGGGAGAGTCAAGGTCGTATCCGGCATAGAGAACAGATCCATGATTTTTTAGGTAGACCTCAAGTTCAGCAGAAGCAGCAGGGGATCTTTTCACATCTTCAAGAATTTCTGGGATTACTTGGTCTTTTTCTAGGAGAGTTTTTATTTTAAATAACGATTCACGTGGAGTTTTCGTGGAAGGTGATGCGCCAACTAAAGCCTCGAGAACTTCTGGGCCTTCAAAACCCCATCTCTTGCTTTCCAGCAGAAGCATTCCAAGTGGGCCAAGATCAAAGTTATGGAGTCGAAAATGTTCTTTCATTGAAATTCGGAGGTGGGTGAGAACAGAGTTGAAATGGTTTGCTAAACCCTCGTCATCTAGAAGTGAAAGATCAATATCTTGGAAATTTAGGTTCGCTGAAGTAAATCGAGGTCGAATTTCTTCATGCCATTCTTGGATCATCGCTCGCGTCGGAGAGGCAGTCAAAGTTTTTTTAGCTGCTTTAGTGCGTCTCCGAAACTCCGGATGTATACGTGTAAGAACTTTAAGGAGAAAAGTTGGCGGAGGTTTAGAGGACGGACGATCTGCTAAAACGAGAGGTCGTAGACGCGAGTACATGAAACCATTCACGAAAGCCACAGACATGGTTTCAGCAGGGATACCGCGAAGAGGCCAGTGCTCCCTAAAAGCGTTCTCTATTGACTGATGCATCAAAGATTGCATGATTGGTGTAGTTCCACCAGGGAAATGCGATCGATCAAGACTCCATTGCCCTGGTCCTGGGATCTCAAACTCAACATCCATTTTTACAACCTAGAACACACAGATGGTGAAGACGAGTCCGAGTTGGGTAAGTCCATCTAAATTTGGATGGTTTTTTGGATCAGAGTTAAGCAGGAATTGTTTGTTGCGATTTTCGTGTAGCGAACAAGGCAATCAAATAGGCGCCAGCAACAATGAACAATAAAGAACGGTAACCCATCAAAAGTGCCATGTACTCTAAAAGGCCACCAACTACTGCTCCTAATAAATTAGCTCCGAAAGCGGTAGTTGATTCTTTCTCGTCACGGAATCGATCAGCAAATATAAGGTTTGCGATGAAAACTGGAAGGAAAGCAATACCGCCGCCGACAAATAGGCGGAGAGTGGGTCCAAGTGAAAGAAGCCAAGACGCTGGAACCAGCCAATTTAAGACGAGAGACAAAGCTAAAAATCCATAAAGCAAATTTTGGCTCTTGAATTTGACTCGACGACTCACTTCAACTGCAGCAAGAACAGAGCCAAGAAGACTTACAAAAACTAAAGCGTTAACAAACCATGTGGTTCCAAAAAGTAAAGCAAATTGAACAACATTTTTTGTTTCTAAAAGAAGGAAAGCTAATCCCATGAAGAAAACATCGGTTTGACGGCGAATACCTTTTAGGGGGCCAGCTACCATTCGGACGGCCAGTGCGGAAACTGCCAGTATCAGGCCAATAGTTAGTAAATAAAAACTAGGAATGTGAGCAGTTCTCAAGTAGGGAAATGGATGGTCATCGGAAACTGGGTCAGGAACATTGGAAGAAGCCATCCAGAGCGCCCCTTCGGGTTCACCTGCAGAACAATCAATGGAAGAAGCGTTATCTGTAGCTACCAAAATTGAAAAGTGGTCTGCATCTTCAAAATCGACCACACAAGGCGGTTCATCAAATTCTTGATCAAGAGTGGAGGCGTAACGATCCACTAGCCATCTTTCACGCATGAAGTTGTACATTCCAAAAACCCCACCGGGGCGAAGGTGCTCGTTGTAAGAAGCAAGAGCTTCTTCAGTGAAGAGATAACTTTCAAGACGTACAGACCCCTGTCCTAAGACAACCGTTAGCGAGTCAGGCAACGCGAGAAGGATCATGTCCCATTGACGGTCAGTGCGTTCTAGGAAAGCTCGCCCATCATTGATGTGGGTAAAGACTCTAGGGTCGGCATACGGGTCATCTGGATGGTTCTTACTAGCGATTTCATGAATTAATGGATCTATTTCAACTGCATCAACTCGGTTCGCTCCACGCGCTAGTGCTTCTGAAACGTCGTTTCCTGATCCGGCACCAATGATTAAGACATCACCAGGGGAGTCGGCAGTGCGAACGTCATGAACGAACGAATATGGACTAACTACTCCAACTGGAAACTGCTTCCAAGTTCCTACGTCATTGATGCTCATGTCAATGCCGCCTACTTCATTGTCTTCCCAGGACAGGGCGTAGTAGGGAGACCAAGCCTTATCTTCGCCAATAGATTCCTCAGCTAACACTCCAAAGAGAAGGCCAACTGCGACAAGACGCACCAATAAAGCTTTTTTATCAGAGTCATGTAGGAGTCCAAGGAAGAGTAAGCCAGCCACCACACCCCAAATGATTGGGGGAGCACCTAGGAAGGAAAGAACAGAAAATCCAATGACTCCAGAGATGGAACCAATGAGGTCCCACCGGTAAGCCTCTAGGGGTTCAAGCTTTGCAAAGCTTCGCGCTACTCCATCGGCGATGCAGGCAATGATTGCGGCGGCAACAATAAAAATCACGGTAAGTATCAACCACCGTGGTGGACCTACTGGTCGTTGATCAGCGAAGAAAATGAGATCGCTTCCTCCAACTTCAACATTTACGCCTGCGAGTCGGATGAATAGAACAAATAATGCTAAAGCAACAGGGGCTAAAGGAAATAATGAACGTTCGAATCGGCCGGCCCATAAAAATCCAAGGCCGATTCCCAGGAAACTTCCCACTAAGACGAAGTTTGAGAAATAAGCAAGGTAGATGACGTTGGCTCCTAGCCAACGGATTAAAGCTAGTTCAACGAAAAGTAACAGAAAGGCAGATAAGGCAAGACGAGTCTGTATCGCTCGAATGCTGTTTGAATCGTTCATTAGACTAAGAGCGTAGCGACTAGCCACAGGTATATCAGTCTTTATAGTCTTTATTGCCGTTAGTCTCTCAAGGCGGAGGCAACACTATTTATCACAAGAGGTATTAAGTAAGTGCGAATCGTCGTAGTTCAAGAACAACTAGAGGGTGAGTGTCGTGTAGCTTCCACCCCAGAAGTCGTTGAAGAATTCGTCGCGCAAGGTAACGAAGTTTCTGTCCAGAGCGGAGCCGGTGCACTTGCAGGATTTGATGATGAAGAGTACCGAACAGCCGGGGCAACAATCGCTTCAGATGTTTCTTCTGCTATCGGTAGCGAAGGAATTATCCTGACAATACATGGATTGTTGGAAACCGATCTCACCTCACTTACTTCCCAGCACGTAGTTCTCGGTCTTCTAGATCCTCTCTGGGACCCAGAACATTCAAATAAATTGACTAAAACTGGCGCTTCAGTATTTTCTCTAGATCTCGTACCAAGAAGTACACGAGCGCAAGCTGTAGATGTTCTGTCGTCAATGGCAACTGTTGTTGGATTTCAAGCAGTTCTTATGGCAGCGGAAAGAATGCCGAAACTGTTCCCTCTTTTAATAACTGCGGCAGGAACGATCCCTCCGGCAAGAGTGGTGGTTCTCGGAGCTGGAGTTGCCGGTTTGCAAGCGATGGCTATTGCTCGACGGTTAGGTGCCAATGTTGAGGGATTCGACATAAGGCCAGAAGCTCTAGAACAGATACGTTCCCTCGGAGCTAAATCTATAGATCTTCCAGAAGGTGAAGAAGGGGAGACCCCTCCTCAACGCGATGAGCGAATACAAAAAGACATGATTCCCTATTTGGCGGAAGCGGACCTCGTTATTACTGCCGCTCAGATACCTGGTGCTAAGAGCCCAATTTTGGTTACACAAGAAATGGTGGAAGCCATGAAACCAGGCTCACTGCTTGTTGATCTTTCTATTCAACGAGGGGGCAATTGCTTCCTTAGTCAAATGGACACTGAAGTTATGCATCAAAGAGTGACAATTCTTGCGCCAAGTAATCTCGCTTCGGATATGGCACTATCGGCTTCTCGCATGTTTGCTAATAATCTTTCAAACTTAGTGCAACTCATTACCGACGAAGGAAAGATAGTTATCAATCGTGAGGACGAAGTCGTTGAAACAATGTTGGTTGCCCACCAAGGCGAAATAGTAAATAACGCCATGATTCAAAAATTCAATACAGAAAATCAGAGGACTGACGCATGACCTTACTCATAGCCTTCACTCTCTTCACTTTGGCAGTTTTTCTTGGTTTAGAACTCATTTCTAAAGTCCCAGCGACTCTACACACTCCCTTAATGTCTGGCTCAAATGCTATTTCTGGCATAACTCTCATCGGAGCTCTAGTTTCTGCTGGAGCAGACCACTCAACCCTTACGACAGTCCTCGGATTTTTTGCTGTAGTGCTAGCAACAATAAATGTGGTTGGAGGATTTGTAGTCACTAACCGGATGCTTTCAATGTTCACGAAACGTAAGAAGCGTGAATCATGAGTAGAGCAAATGTGATTGACCTCGGATATCTAGTAGCTGCAGTTCTTTTCATCGTGGGGCTCAAAGGCCTAGGACGGCCAAGAACCGCGCCTCGAGGAAATCTAATGGGGGCAACCGGAATGCTGATCGCAGTTCTTGTCACCCTCGTAGACCAATCAATACTCAGCTATCAATTCCTAGCGATCGGATTGGCGATAGGAATAGCAATCGGAGCCCTACTGGCTCTTCGAGTTCAGATGACATCAATGCCAGAACTCGTAGCCCTATTCAATGGTTTCGGCGGTGGAGCCTCCGTTTTGGTCGCAGCTTCTTCATTCATAGAAATAAACGAATTAGGAAATTCAACTGGACAGATAGCGGTAGCCGCCGCAGTCACTTCACTCGTAGGAGCGATGACTCTTTCTGGATCCATGATCGCTTTTGGAAAACTGCAAGGAAGGCTGACATGGAACGGTTTCCGCGGACTTCCAATTGTTCGAATCCTTGTCGCCTTGATTTCACTCGCTTTCGCAGTTCAAATCGGAGGATTCCAACCCGAAGGCCAACTCTCACTTTGGTTACTTATCGCCGGAGGGTTCCTACTCGGCATACTTTGCGCAGTTCCAATTGGCGGAGCGGACATGCCAGTAGTCATAGCTTTATTGAACGCCCTTTCCGGAGTGGCAGCTTCCACCACAGGATTCGTTCTTGATAACTCACTACTAATAATTGCTGGATCATTGGTAGGGGCGAGCGGCTTAGTGCTGACGCAAATCATGTGTAAAGCCATGAATCGATCCCTCCTTGACGTTCTATTCGGGGCAGCACCTTCAGCTGTTGATTCCGGAGACGACATTTACGGCGACCAGGTCACGTCAACTTCAGCGGAAGAAATCGCCATGCTGTTAGAAATAGCGGAGAGAGTAGTCATAGTTCCTGGCTACGGAATGGCGGTAGCTCAAGCTCAACACGCAGTCAGAGAACTCATGCAAACCCTGCAAGCGTCAGATATCGAGGTTTCCTTTGGAATACATCCGGTAGCAGGAAGAATGCCTGGGCACATGAACGTACTTTTGGCAGAAGCAGAAATCGACTATGAACACCTCTTGGATATGGATCAAGTCAATCCGACATTTAAACGCGCCGACGTGACCATAGTCATCGGAGCAAACGACGTAGTCAATCCCGCTGCAAGAAATGATCCGGACTCTCCAATAGCAGGCATGCCGATTCTTGACGTTGATGACTCCCGCACGGTGGTTGTGGTGAAAAGATCGTTAAGCCCGGGCTTTGCTGGAATAGCAAACCCATTGTTTATCGCGGACAACACCCTCCTTTATTTCAGTGACGCAAGGGAAGGAATTCTTGAGGTCACAAAAGCTTTAACAGAGTCCTAAAAATCTAGATATCTACAAGTGGGCTATGAACCCGTTCGGTTGATCCCTTAAAGTGAATTTCAGAGAGGAAGAAAATCATGGTTCACGGAGGAAAACTGGCAGCAAAAGCACTTAAAGATGCTGGAGTTGGAGCAATTTTTACTTTAAGTGGAGGGCACATCATGCCTATCTACGACGGCGCACTAGATGAAGGCATCGCCATTATTGATGTTCGACATGAACAGGCAGCCGTCCACGCTGCAGATGCATACAGCAGATTGAATCCAGGAAAGATCGGGTGTGCAGCTTTAACTGCTGGCCCGGGAATTACTGATGGAGTGACGGGCATAGCGAATGCTTGGAGAGCTAATAGTCCGATTCTTGTTCTTGGCGGACAAGGACCATTCAACAATTTAAGGCGGGGTTCCCTTCAAGAAATGGATCACGTTTCTATGATTCGCCCAATTAGTAAGTGGGCAGATGCCTGCTATGAAACCAGCAGAATACCTGAATACATAGAGATGGCGGTCCGAGCGGCCGTTACAGGAACACCCGGACCGGCATTCCTGGAAATTCCCATGGACGTTCTCATGGGTCCAGCGGAAATGGAAAACGTCTATTTCCCGCAGATTCGTACGACACCGCCTCAGGTGGTACCAGACCCGCAAGATGTCCAACAAGCAATAGATCTTTTAACTCAAGCTGAACGGCCACTTATGTTGGCTGGAACCGGAGTCAAGTGGTCTCAAGGGAGTGCTTCTTTAGCAGAATTCGCTGAAAAAACTAAGGTACCTGTTTTCTTAAATGGCATGGGAAGAGGGCAACTTCAATCAAATCATCCGCAATTTTTTAATCGGGTTCGTAAAGAAGCAATGATGCAATGCGACGTCTTTATTCTTGCTGGCTCTCCTCTTGATTTCCGTCTCAAATATGGGGGAGCTATACCTCAGGAAGCGAAAATCATTCAATTAGAGATGGAAGCCTCTCTTATTGGGCAAAATCGTTCATCAGATGTGGCGTTAGTAGGGAACATCGGAACTGCTTTAGAGGAGATCACAAAAGGAATTTCAAAAGAGTTCAAAGAATGGTCCTCTGAATTGCGTAGTCGCGAAGAGGAGATAGCAGCAGGATTTGAATCACAACTTTCTTCTGATGAAAGTCCGGTAGATCCGCTTCGTTTTGCTGCAGAAATAAGAGACTTCATCGACGAGGACACGATTCTCATAGGGGATGGTGGAGATATCGTTGCTCAAGTTTCCAAAGTGGTTCCTGTGTTGAAAGAAAATTGTTGGATGGATCCTGGCCCACTAGGAACCTTAGGTGTCGGCATGCCGTTTGCTTTAGCGGCTCAACACACGTTCCCAGACAGAAGAGTTCTTATTATCTACGGCGATGGCGCATTCGGTCTTAACGGCTTTGAATACGACACCGCTATTCGATTCAACCTTCCAATTGTTGGAATTGTCGGAAACGACTCAGCTTGGGGGCAAATGTTACGTCCACAAGTTGGGATATATGGAGCAGAAAGAAAAGTAGCGGTCGATCTCGCGGACACCCGTTACGACAAAGTCGTAGAAGCCTTAGGGGGTCACGGGGAGCACTGTGAACGGCCAGAAGAAATCAGACCAGCGCTAGAGCGTTCATTCGCTTCCGGTAAACCTGCTTTGATCAACGTAAAAATTAGAAAAGACGAAGGGGCACCAAAAGGCAGTACCTACGTCTAAGAGTTTTATTTCTTAAACTACGATCAACTACCTATTTAGTTTTATAGCTACAGCAGAGAAAGAAAGTAAAGATGCAAGAACAAGACCCATACGAATTAGCCGCAGAAGCAGCCAAAGTATTAGCGAAAGCCACCGGAGTGGAAAACCATGACGTGGTCTTAGTGCTCGGATCTGGTTGGGCTGCCGCCGCAGATGGACTCGGAGACGTCGTCGCGGACGTTGGGTTAGATGAATTGCCAGGATTTCCCGCACCAACAGTTTTAGGGCACCGTAATCTCGCTCGTTCTTTAAAAGTCGGAGATAAATCAGTATTAGTGCTTGGTGGTCGCGCCCATTTGTATGAAGGACACTCAGCTGCGACAGCGGTGCATGGAGTCAGGACAGCAATCGCGGCAGGATGCGAAACAGTGATACTCACTAACGCCGCTGGCGGTCTTAACCCGGCATGGAAAGATGGTCAACCTGTTTTAATTTCCGATCAACTGAATTTGACTGGAACGTCACCAATGGTAGGTCCCGCCCCATCGGTTGGCCTTCCCGTTCACTTTGTTGACCTCACTGAAGCCTATTCGTCTCGCCTGCGTGACATAGCCAAAGAAGTGGACCCATCTCTTCCTGAAGGAATATATGCAGGTTTACTCGGGGGAGCCTTTGAAACTCCGGCAGAAGTCCGCATGTTTCAACTTTTAGGAGCGAACCTTGTTGGAATGTCCACTGTTTTGGAAGCTATAGCAGCACGGCATCTAGGGGCCGAAGTTCTCGGCATCTCACTTGTCACTAATGCCGCCGCGGGAATAAGTGAAGTAGAACTTGACCATGAAGATGTGCTCACAGTAGCTGCAGAATCAGGTCCACGGATCATGGCGCTGTTGCGAGAAATTTTGGAACGTCTGTGACCAAAACTTTGTCTGGAGATCAGGCCCGTGTTGCCGCTAAACAATGGCTTGAGTGTGAATCTGACTTAAATAACTGCCAAGAAATCGAAGCACTTTTAGCAGGTCCGGAATCTGACTTGATTGAAAGATTTACCGGTCATTTAGAGTTTGGGACTGCTGGCTTAAGGGGTCCCTTAGGGGCCGGGCCTCAGCGAATGAATCGTTCTCTGGTGCAGATGACTGCAACAGCAATAGCGAAACGTTTACTTGAAGAAGATCAGAAAGAATCTCCGTTAGTGGTTATTGGGTTCGATGCTCGGACACAAAGCGACGTTTTTGCTTCTGATACAGCCCGTGTTTTAGCGAATCATGGTATTCGTTGCGTGTTGTTGCCTAAAGCGTTACCTACCCCCGTGCTGGCTTTTTCTGTCCTGCAAGTCAAGGCGTCAGCTGGAATTATGGTTACGGCTAGTCACAATCCGCGTCAAGACAACGGTTACAAGGTTTATTGGAAAGATGGTGCGCAGATCAATGCGCCTCTTGATAAAGAAATAAGTGCTTACCTTGACGAGATCACACCAAATGAAATGGAACTCGCTTCGTTAGATAGCCCTTTGATTACTCATGATGAAGGAAATTTACTTGAACAATATTTAGACATGGCGGCGAGTTGTGTGGCTAAATCTCCTGATTCAGAGTTGAAGATAATGTACACACCGATTCATGGAGTAGGAAGAGACACTCTCGTGGAGGTGTTTGCTCGAGCAGGGTTTACTTCCGTTCATGTGCTTGAGGAACAAGCCGAACCTGATCCGGATTTCCCTACTGTTGATTTTCCGAACCCTGAAGTTCCTGGAACATTAGATTTGGCTCTCGTGGAAGCAAAGAAGGTAGGCGCAGACCTTTTAATAGCTAATGACCCTGATGCAGATCGTCTTGCTGTAGTAGTTCCAGATGGGGAGACGTGGCGCACCTTGAACGGCAACGAAATAGGGTCGCTATTAGCAGAACACGTACTGCAGTCGTCAGAGGGGAGTGACCGGTTAGTGGTAACGACCATTGTTTCTTCTCGAATGCTGGAAAAACTTGCTGACCATCATGGTGCACATTATGAGGAGACCTTGACAGGATTTAAGTGGATCATGCGACCAGGTATTGACAGTCAGGAAAAGAATTTTGTTTTCGGGTATGAAGAAGCACTTGGTTTTGCTGTTGGTGATCATGTGCATGACAAAGATGGAGTAACTGCAGCTCTTGTTTTCGCCGAGTTGACGGCGAACGCAAAGAAACAAGGACGTTCAGTGGTTGACTGTTTGTACGACTTATGGGTTCGCCATGGCGTGCATGTAACTGGGCAAATGACTCACCGGTTTGACGGGTCGGAAGGTTCTGAAGAGATGACACAAATCATGAATCAGATTCGTAATAATCCTCCGAAGAAAATTGGCGTAGTGGATATCAGTAAAGTTATTGACTTTTCACAAGAGGGGAGTGGTCTTCCATCCACGGATGCTGTTGCCTTTGAAGCAGGAGAGGTGCGAGTAATTGTGCGTCCAAGTGGAACAGAGCCTTTGATTAAGATTTACGCAGAGGCAGTGGTCGCAGTCGAAGGCGAGAATATTGCCAATTCAAAAGAAGCAGCGTTGAAGAAGTTAGAAGAAGCACTTGAGTGCTTGGACGATCTTGTAAAGGGATAAAAACTTTTACCTTCCAAGATGTAAAGTGAGATTTTTACTGTAAAGTGACATGTGAGGTTAACATGTCAAGTCAAAAAGATAGCGACCATCGCTTAAAAGTCAGGTCTTACCGGCTAACTCTTGAAGCCAAGATCCAAGACGGAGAGCTAGAACTTACTTCGGTTCTTTCTTCTCAACGCGAAGCATGTAAAGCGATGGGGGCATCAAGTGCGTACTTACAATCCAAGCCGCATGAGTCTTTCCGAACCATGCAAAAAGAAAACACGGTAACAGTTGACGACCTCCTGTATCACTTGAAACTCTTAGAGTCGACAGGAGAATCAGGAATAGAAGAATTAAAAGAACGCAACAAGCTATCCGCCGGAACTCATGCATCCTCGAAGTTGGACCGAACACGAGATTTCTTCCTAACTCCATCTGTGGACCAGGTTGCTTTAGAAACTAGAGCGAGTTCTTTAGCGACACGCTCAATAAAGAACGATACTAAACGAGCAGCGCTTGAATTATCTATCCGTTGCATGGACTTAACGACACTTGAAGGCGCAGATACTCCAGAAAAAGTGGCGTCTCTTTGCAGAAAAGCGATTCGCCCTGATGCAACAGACTTTTCAGTTCCTTCAGTTGCGGCAGTATGCGTTTATCCGGAAATGGTTGATTATGCAGCAGAATTTACTGCCGGAACTTCAGTCAAAGTAGCAAGCGTGGCTGGAGCTTTCCCAAGCGGTTTATCAAATCTGCATGTTCGACTTTCCGACATTAGTGATGCGGTTAGTCGGGGCGCCGATGAGATAGACATAGTTCTCAACCGTTCCGCATTTCTTACAGGAAAATATATACAAGCCGCAGATGAGATTTCAGCAGCGAAAGAAGCATGCGGAGACGCTCACTTGAAAGTGATTCTTGAGACTGGAGAAATTGGTGGATACGACCAAATACGAAGAGCTTCTGAACTTGCTATGGCCGCTGGAGCAGATTTCATAAAAACTTCAACAGGGAAAATTCCAAAGGCTTCAACTCTGCCGGTAGTGCTTTGCATGGCAGAAGCCATACGTGACCATGCAGACAAGACTGGTCAGATCGTTGGGCTTAAAGCAGCGGGAGGCATTAGAACAGCGAAACAGGCTTGGCATTATTTGGTAGTGATAGGCGAAACGCTTGGACAAGAATGGTTAAACCCTGACTTGTTTAGAATCGGAGCATCCAGCCTTTTAAATGACGTTCTTCAACAACTCGGGAAACTAGAAACTGGCCGTTACTTTGGCCCTAACTATGTGACGGTGGACTAAATCATGAACACAAATGAGCCTTTTAACCTTGAATACGCTCCGGCACCAGAATCAACAAAAATCGTAAATATCGCTAAAAGTTATGACCTGTTTATCGGCGGAAAGTTCGTTAAAGCTAAATCTGGGAAAACGTTTTCCACGATAAATCCCGCTACAGAAGAACATCTTTCTACTATCGCTGAAGCTTCAACCGATGATGTGAATAAAGCAGTTAAAGCAGCGCGAAAAGGGTACGAAAATTATTGGCGTGACATGCCGGGGAAACAGCGAGCCCGGTACCTTTACCGCATTGCGAGACAGATTCAAGAAAGATCTCGAGAATTCGCTGTATTAGAAACGCTAGATGGCGGAAAACCAATAAAAGAAAGTCGAGATTTCGACCTTCCACAAGTCGCGGCTCATTTCTTTTACAACGCAGGGTGGGCCGACAAACTCGATTACGCCTTCCCTAATAGAAAAGTTTCTCCTCACGGAGTAGTGGGGCAAATCATTCCATGGAACTTCCCACTTCTCATGGCCGCATGGAAAATCGCACCCGCTTTAGCGACCGGTAATACCGTGGTGTTGAAACCAGCAGAAACTACGCCGTTAACTGCGTTACTTCTCGCCGAATTGATTCAAGACGCTGACCTTCCACCTGGAGTTGTCAACATCGTTACTGGAGCCGGAGAAACCGGTGAAGCACTGGTCAACCATCCCGATATCAACAAGTTGGCGTTCACTGGATCAACAGACGTTGGGAAGATGATTCAAAAGACAGCGGCGGCCCGTCGATTACCACTCACTTTAGAGTTAGGCGGTAAAGCCGCTCATGTCGTGTTCGAAGATGCTGCGATTGATCAAGCCGTAGAAGGAGTGGTGAACGGCATATTCTTCAATCAAGGACACGTCTGTTGCGCAGGTTCACGCCTTCTGGTTCAAGAATCAATAGCTGAAGATTTCATAGCACGCCTTAAAAGACGAGTTGCCTTATTGAGAGTCGGGGACCCTCTTGATAAGAATACTGATGTAGGAGCGATCAACTCGGGTGCACAACTTACTCGTATACAAGAATTAGTCGAATCCGGAGTCGCCGAAGGAGCAGATATCTTCCAACCCGACTGCAAATTACCGGCGAAAGGATTCTGGTTTACCCCAACACTTTTCACTGGAGTACAACAAAGTCATCGGATCGCTCGAGAAGAAATCTTCGGCCCAGTGCTTTCTATACAAACGTTCCGAACAGCGGAAGAAGCCGTAGAGAAAGCAAACAACACTCCTTACGGGCTATCGGCTGGAATATGGACAGAGAAAGGTTCAAAAATTCTATGGATGGCCGACCGGCTACAAGCAGGAGTTGTTTGGGCTAACACCTACAACCAATTCGATCCCTCTAGCCCCTTTGGTGGCTATAAAGAAAGTGGATTTGGCCGTGAAGGCGGCTTACAAGGGCTGTCACCTTATGTGAGAAACGCAGTTGGAGGTAGATCATGAACAAAAATCTTCCTGTCGCAAAAACCTACAAATTATTTATTAATGGAGCGTTCCCGCGTTCAGAGTCTGGATATACGCTTCCGATACGAAACACCGAAGGTCAACTCTTAGCAAACATTTCGAAAGCTTCCCGCAAAGACCTTCGAGATTCAGTTCGAGCAGCCCGATCAGCGCAAGAACCTTGGGCAAGCCGAACAGCATACAATCGCGGACAGATCCTTTACCGCATTGCCGAGATGATGGAGGCACGACGGGAAGAATTCATCGCAGTGCTTGAAAGCACAGGTGAAACAAACAAAGAAGCCGTTGAACAAGTGGAAGATGCAATAGAACGCTGGGTTTGGTACGCAGGCTGGGCAGACAAAATCCATCACGTTCTCGGCACGGTCAACCCGGTTGCCGGACCTTATTTCAATTTCACCATGCCGGAACCCACCGGAGTGGTAGGAGTCGTAGCATCCGAAGAACCAGCTTTACTAGGGCTAGTTTCACGACTCGCCCCAATAATTGTGAGCGGAAACACAGCAGTCGTAGTAGTAGACGTAGAAGCAGGACTCGCAGCGGTAACCCTCGCAGAAGTCTTAGCAACCTCCGACCTCCCAGGCGGAGTAGTCAATCTTCTCACCGGAGACAAGCAAGAACTACTTCCATGGATGCTTGGGCACCTCGACATTAACTCAGTCGATCTCACAGGAGCACCGAACGACATTGATCACGAAATACTTGAAGAATCTGCAGTCAATGTGAAACGAACTGTCTGGGGAGACCCAACAGACGAAACCCCGTATATCATCGCAGACTTTTTAGAAATGAAAACAGTCTGGCATCCAATAGGCCGCTGAGTAACACGTAAGACACTCGTCTAAATTGAGGATTTTGCTTTAGCTTTCTTCTTTGTTAAACAGAGATAACAGAATGTTAATTATGTAGGAGTTCTGGTGTTTACTAAATATTTCTCTTCGATCCTCTTTGCTTTAGTGGCTATTTTTTGTTTCGTGTCTTGTAGTTCATCTTCAACAACTCAAAGTTCCCTCGAAGAACGGATATCAGTTTTAGAAGCCGTAGTAGAAAATTTGGAAGGATCCGATTCAT